>Ga0182024_10015278_pt1 | contig 14727 bp, 15 predicted proteins | sample P32metaG_FD_120480 | JGI IMG/M metagenome (GOLD analysis project Ga0182024, IMG submission 120480) | Permafrost microbial communities from Stordalen Mire, Sweden - P3-2 metaG (Illumina Assembly) | ecosystem: Environmental > Terrestrial > Soil > Wetlands > Permafrost | place: Sweden: Stordalen... | reverse complement strand
TTCAATTGTGAATCGACTTCATCCGCGATAGTCACAACGTCCAGCAATACCTTACTGAAGTCCACGCTGCGCAAATTCCTTTGCAAAGTCTTGAAGATGCTCACTTGCAAGATGCGAGATTCTTCTACCACCATGGTAACGGTGTAGCCTTGTTCGCGCCGCATCTCTCCGTGGTCGCGAGCTGCTAGGGAAATTGGGGCTGGCAATCCGGAATCCAAGCGCAGGCGAAGAACGTGCAAACCGAGAGTGGACGAAGGACTACCGTTTATGACTCGCCTCTTGCTGCTAACCATTTCGATTGCGATGACGCAGGGCCTCGGCCACGCGCAGGCGCCAGTCGCCTCACAAGAAGCGATGTCACCTTCTTCGACTATCGCCCACATTGGGTCCGGTGAAACCCGGTCAACATCGATCGACCAGCCGTCGGATCAGATGGCGGCGAGTCCGTGTAGCCTGCGAGTGCAAGACACATTTCCCCAATCTCCAGCGAATGCCACAGAAGGTACGACGACGATCGGAACCTTGGACTACACTCCCTTGTCCGCACGTTGTAAATTCAACCTGTTTCTGAAGCAAACCCATTCGCCCTACACATTCGTGTCGGCGGGTTTTCAGGCGACTTTGGACCAAGCCCAGGGGCAGTGGCCCCACTATGGCGGAGGGATGCAAGGTTGGGGGAAGCGATTTGGGGCGACTCTGGCGGATACGGAATCGCGGAGGTTCATCCAGACCTTTGCTCTGTCGACGATCTTGCATCAGGATCCTCGATATTTCCCCTCACACAAGAGAAGTCTTATTTCGCGGTCGTGGTATGCCGCAACCAGAGTTGTGATGACCAGGAAGGACAGCGGAGATAACACATTCAACACATCCGAGTCTCTGGGCACTTTGTTTACCAGTTCGCTGCAAAACAGCTACTACCCGAGACATGACCGAAATTTTGGTGAAACCATGAATCGCTTCAGCGGTGCCCTGAGCTCGGATGCGATTGGAAATCTTCTGCGCGAATTCACGCCGGATATGAAGCGTCTCTTCCGGAAACACGCACCGAAGAAAATCCTGGGGATCGAGGAGAAGCTTCCTATCCCCGCCGACGATAAGCCGTAGCCCAAGATCAAGACGTCCCATCAAAACCACACTTCACTATAAGAACAGTGGCGTCGTCGTTGAAACCAACTCCCTGACAGAAGTCTTCGGCGCTTTGAAAAATGTTGTCCATCAGCCCCTCCGCTGACATTGAAGAATCGTGCCGAATGACGGCCGACAGCCATTCCATCCCAAATTCTTCTCCCTGCGAATTCTCTGTCTCCGTGATACCGTCTGTGTACAGCACCAGAATATCGCCGGCAGCGAGGTCGGCTCGGTTGATTTCACAGGGATTTGAGGGGGCGGGCGCGTTGCGAATTTTGCCATCGGTATAGCGGCGAGAATGGAATACCTGATGCTGATGCCGCCGGAAAAAGTACGCGCATTTCTCATCAAGTACCGGGACCGGGCCCTTATACAGTACCGATCTCGATTTGCTCCCGGATGCCGACCTTCCCGACGCGTTGAAAGACTCGCAGTCGACCTACGCGCGTGACTGGAAATTCCTGGCGACTGGCAACACCTTTAACGTCGAAGGCAAGCAGGTGCATGGATTGGACCTGCCCCAAGAAGATATTTCGCAGCAATGCCATGCGTTGGATTCCAGGATTCGGATCGTGAGTTGGCGGCCGACGAAGCCAGTTCGTGAACGTGAGTCTATTATGTCGAGAAACCGCTCACATTTGAGCAAGGTGCTTGACAAAACGCGTACAAAATCACTATATTCGCGCGCACCGGGCGGTTGCTAGCTCTCAACATCAGTAAGCTCTTAACATCGGTAAGCTCTTTTGATGCGGAGGTGGATCGTGGTTAGAGCCACATTCATTGGCGTTCTGCTGTGGACAGTCAGCACGGCTCTGACTGGATGGGCGCAAGTCGATACCGCAACGGTGGTCGGCACGATTCGGGATTCGAGCGGCGCAGTTGTTCCCAACGTCACGATAACAGCCACTGAAATGGACACCGGCGTCAAGCTAACGGTGAAGAGCTCACCTGACGGCAATTACGTACTTACGCCTCTCCAGATAGGAAGGTATGCGGTTTCCGCGCAGGCCACCGGGTTTCAGACCGAGAGACATGAGAACATTGTTCTCGATGTTCAGCAAAATCTGCGGCTGGACTTCCAGCTTCATGTTGGCTCAGTTGCTCAAACTGCGGAAGTTAGCAGCCAAACCCCATTACTCGAGACTGAGACTGCCTCCATGGGAGATGTGGTCGCAAGCCAGCAGATGGAGGAATTGCCCTTAAACGGCCGCCGCTACACGGACCTTGCTGCGCTGACCACAGGTGTGTCCAAAGTCACGGAGGGGCCGGTGAACGGCGGTAGTACGCCGACCAACGGAAACGCTGGCGGAAGTTTCGCCGTCAATGGCACACGAGGCGACCAAAACAACTTCATCCTCGATGGCATCGACAACAACTCCAACGATAACGGAGATGTGGGTATATTAAGCAGCGTTGACGCAATCGCCGAATTCAAAATTCAGACGGCGAATTACTCCCCGGAATTCGGGCGCAGCGGCGGCGCCGTAATTAACGCCACAACCAAGTCGGGTTCGAACGCGTTCCACGGAGAAGCCTGGGAGTTCCTGCGCAACCAGCTGTTTGATGCGCGCGGATTCTTTGAATCACCAGGTCAGGCGAAAGCGCCATACAAGCAAAATCAGTTTGGAGCAACGCTGGGCGGGCCTATCAAGAAAGATAGAGCATTCTTCTTCGTCGACTACGAAGGTAACCGGATCCATCAGGCGCAGACTGATTTTGCCACTGTGCCGGTGGCCGGCGAGAGTACCGGAGATTTCAGCAGCATTCTGGGGCCGCAGTCGACGAGCTGCGGCCCGAACAGCAACCAGCCGTGCGTCGACGCGCTGGGCAGGCCTGTTTTCCAGAATGAGATTTTCGATCCATCTACTACGCAGATGGTGGGCGGCTCGGTCGTGCGCAACGGGTTTGGATTCGATCTGGCCACCGGTCAGCCCATCCCAGGGCAGGCAAACATTATTCCCTCTGCCGACCTGAGCACCTTGGGAATGAACTACACCGCGTTGTATCCCACGCCAAACTTACCGGGAACGGCCAACAACTACCTGGTGAACGCACCCGGACATGAACAATCCGATCAGATGGATGTCAAGGTCGATGAAAACCTCACTGGTAAGATCCAGTTGTTCGAGCGATTTTCATTTGAGCAGGACACTCGGTTTCAGGCGCCAGTGTTTTCAGGAATTGCCGACGGAGGTGGCTATAATACCGGCAATCGACCGTTAGACACGCGCGGTTTGGTATTAGGTTTAACCGAGACCGTAAATTCGAACCTAGTGAATTCGTTGCGGTTTGGTTTTCAACGCGTTCACTACGTCGCCAACTCTCCTTCGTATGGACAGAACTATCCCCCCGCTGGCCTGCAAGTGCCCGGCGTTCCGAATAATCCATTGATCAATGGGCTCACGTGGTTCGCGCCCAACGCGTACGCCGGACTGGGCGAGCCGCTCTATACTCCGACCCGGAGCACCAGCCAGGATTTCCAAGTTAACGACACGCTCAGTTGGGTGCATGGAAAACACTTGATTAAGGCGGGACCGCAGTTCCGCTTTGACCAGTTCAACCTGGTGCAGATCGGCCAGCCGCGTGGCAACCTGTCGTTCAGCGGTCAATTCACGTCTGACGCAGGTTCGATAGGAGATGGCAGCGGCAATGGCCTGGCCGACATGCTTTTGGGGCTGCCGATCACGTCGATCATTTCCACAGTCACCTACTTCGGCAATCGCCAGCACACGTACGGAGGATTCGTAGAGGACAATTACAAAGTCACGTCGAATTTGACGCTGGACCTTGGGTTGCGCTACGACTATGCCACGCCAGTCTATGAGGCTCATAATCGCGAAAGCAATTTCGACTACACCAAGGGAATTATTGTTCCCGCCGGAACCCCGGGCTACCCTGAACATCTGGCGAACCCCGATAAAGATGACTTTGCGCCACGCATCGGCTTGGCTTATAGTCCGCTGAAATCCAAGCCATTGGTTGTGCGTGCAGGATACGGCCGCTTCTTTGTGTTCTATGAAATTCGCACTGGCGATCCGCTGCAAATCGACTACAATCTCCCATTCTTTTTCGAGCCTACGTTTAACAGCGACGGGATAACCCCTTCGCCAGTAACGCTCGCGACTGGATTCCCTCCTCTGAATCCCAGTAATGCACCATTCGCTGGCGTAACCAGCCAGGAATTCAACCCTCACACGCCGGTTTATGACCAGTGGAACCTCGATCTCGAATATCAATTGCCCGGTCAAATTCTGATTAGCCCTGCCTATGTCGGAACGAAAGGCACTCACCTGCAGGTCCTTCGCGACCTCAATCAGATTCCCACCCCCCAGGCTACCTACGATCCGTCGTTGCTGCCCTATCCCCAATACGGAACCTTCACGTCAATCGAGAATCGCGGAAGTTCCACTTATCATGCGTTTCAGCTCAAGGCAGAAAAGCGTACCAGCCACGGCCTATATTTCTTGAGCGCGTTCACTTTCGGCAAGTCCATCAATGATCAGCCAGAAATCTGTTGCAATTCGCCCTGGCCGCAAAACAGCTACAATATTGCGGCGGAAAAAGGTCTCTCCGACTTCGATAATCGCGAACGCTGGGTCAACAGCGTCGATTACGAACTGCCGGTGGGCAAGGGGCAACAGTTCTTGAACCGCAGCGGAGTGCTGAATGTGGTTCTTGGGGGATGGCACGTGGGAGGAATTATCACCCTTCGGTCAGGCTTCCCTTTTTCGCCACAGATCGGATTCGACCCCAGCAATACAGGCTCTCCGGGGCTGCAGCGCTCTAATCAAATCGGCGATGGCAGCCTCCCAAATCGCAGTCCCAATTTGTGGTTCAACCTAAACGACTTTCCAGTTCCCAACTGTCCTCAAGGTTGCTTCGGTGACGCGCATAAGAACGTGCTTGAGGGGCCAGGAGGGAAGACAGCAGACCTCTCGGCACGCAAATACTTCAACTTGACCGAGCCATTCAACCTGGAGTTTCGTGCGGAATTTTTCAACGCTTTTAACCATGCTGTGTTTTCTCAACCGGATCCTTTCCTCACAGATGGACCCGGTGCTGCTGGCGTCATTACGTCGACGGTGATCCCGCAGCGGCAGATTCAGTTTGCCTTGAAGTTGCACTTCTAATTTGCCCTCTTGTCAGCAGAAATTAAATGAGGACGGCTCACTCACGCTGCGACCCAACGGCCGTCACGCGTAGTAGTGCCTCGACGGGCGTGGCCGGGCGCTCGACGTCAACACACGTGAATTTCCAACACTCAAATTAAGAGATGGTTTTGTCATGCACAGACGGGACTTTGTAAAAATGGGACTCAGGCTAACTGCAGGCAGCAGTTTAGTGCCAGGGCGAATCTGGGCGGACGTGCCTGACCATTTGTGGGAGGGCTACGATTTTGATTCCTCGCCGCGGGTGACCAACCGATTGGATCAGGGGCCATTTGGCATCAGCCAGGATGAGGGCTGGTTCACGATCTTCGTCACCGACCCTTCTCGCGAGCATGTTCGAAACTTCGGCACTGGGTTGGTCGGCTACACGTGGGAAGAGAACGGCCCGGCGCTGGGAGTGATTTGCGGCAGAGAAACGCTCGAACAAAGCGTGGAGAAGATGGCCGCGCTGCCGTTTGTAGATGTTCTGTACATCCGGTGCGATTGGAGAGACGTTCAGACCGGCCCGGGCAAGCTCGAACTCTCGCCAGTTTGGGGAGCGACCTTCGACGCCGCCAAGCGTCACAACTTAGGAGTGGGGTTTAGAATTCAACTTTCCAGTCCGAACATTCAGCCTCAGAAACTCTCCATGCCCGACTTTCTGCGCGAGAAAGTTCCGATCGTCAACATCGGCGGCAAATCTAGTGAGCACCATACTAATTCTGATTTTCATGAGCCGCGCTACGATTCCCCGGAGTTTCAGAAAGCATTTGCTGAGTTAAACGAGCTGCTGGCTGAGCGCTTCGACGGCAGCCCGCAGTTGGAATATATGGATCTGATGATGTACGGCTTCTGGGGCGAAGGTCACACCAACGACTTGCCAAATCCGTTTCCCGATTATTTGACCGCGGAAAAAACGTTTGTTTCCATGACCCAGTTGCAAATCGATGCTTGGAAGCACACGCCCCTCGCAGTGAACACGCAACCTGACATCAGTAACGTAGGCAATCGACAGGTTCAAGACCTGGCGGTTCGTTCTGGATGCTGGTTGCGGTCCGATAGCCTCATCATGGATGAGCCCATCCAAATCGAGGAACTCGGGCAACGTCCTGGCTGGCTTGCCACCATCATCGAGGACGGAGAAAACCGTCACTACGTGCTCCCCGAAAACACAACCGAGGAACAAGCATGCTTGAGCAAACTGCCGGCATCGATGCTGTCGTATGTGGGGCTTGACAATGAGGTCTATCCCACCGATGACTACCCGCGCCGGGTTGGCGGGCCGATCGATCGCCCATATCGCGAAACGGCCGGATTCCACGCTCTAGACGTCGGTACGAATTACTTTGGCCTGTGGACCGAAGCCGATAACATTCGACGCTATTACGAAAAGTATCCCGACTCGCTTCATGCGCTAGAGCGGAGACTCGGCTATCGCGTACGGCCATCTTTAATCTGGCAGAGAAAACGCTATGGAACGATGGAACTGATTGTTGGCATAGCCAACGATGGAGTGGCGGGCGTGCCGGGAGTGTTAGGAATATACGTCGAGAGCCTAGACGGTCGAGTAAGAGTTGGAGGCAATCTTGATGCCGGCGAACCGTACCCAGGCCGGATTCGCCAAGCCTCTCTCATTCTCCCGAAGGGCATGGATGGACAACAGATCGTCCTTCGCGCTGAATTGGCAGTGAAGGGGATGCGGCGCCCGGTACGCTGGGCGTGCGGGCAGCCCACCAACCCTGACGGCTCATTGACCATTCGTTTGAAAAAAGGTAGTGATTCAGACTGGCGGAAGGGAGTTTAGGAGTCGGAAGAGAGTGATCTGTGCAAAGTGATCGGAGGAGGGACCGTGATCAATCGCCGCCAGTGGTTACGCGGACTTGGCCTGGCTATCACCGCTTCAGTTCGCACGATGGCAGCCCATGCGCTCTCGAGTTCAGCTGAGGAATCAAAATCGCAGCCCGCGACAACAGGCCAGCCGTTGCCCCTTGCCGATTATGAACCAAAAAGCACGCTTCATGCCGAGGAAACGCGCGTCGAGCGCGCCGCCTTTCCTGTGGTAGATGTGCACACGCATATCACCATGTCGGCAAGATCATAATCTTCCGAGGGTATCCACTATCCCCGCCCAGCCGAGCCCGCGAAATCGAAAGCCAAGGGGCGCCATGGCAATTCTAATTGAACATCCGATCCCCTAAAACGAGAAATAGCTGCTCTACGAGCGGGTTTCCGGGGTGTAGTCTTGAAGTAGAGGGAGGTCACATGGGAAACGAAGCCACAAGATTTCCGAATTCCCCGGCAGAAGAACGGACATTGAGCACTGCTGGCAACAGATGGTTCAAATGGTATTCAAACTGGCAGCAAGAACTGCTCTGCTGCTCTCGGTGTGGATGGGTTGTACCGTGAGCGTGCATGACCTGGAAGATGCCGGTGCTTGCGGGGCAACTATCGTTCCGCTCCCACCGGCGGCCGCCCGTTCCCCGCTTTGGCATACACCGGTTCGATCAGCCTACACAATTCCGACACGGCACCACCTGCTCCATCTCTTCCAGAAACACTGTCCGCCGCGTCTTCTTGCCGTAACGCTCAAACCCGTTTGCCATCGCCAAGGTCTGCTGTTTCATCGGTTCTCCTGATCTCTCACCCACTCTATCCTCAACACCGGTGGATATCAGAGAACTTATTCAGAGTCTCCCTAGGATTTGTCGGGAAAGTTCTCCGGCACGGTAATTTGTGGGCTAGAATAGCGCTCGACGGACTACTGCAAAATGCTAAACCGCTTCTTGAAGATAACCGCGATCGTCGCGCCATTGCATTTTCTGGCCACGACCATTTGCATTTTCCTTTGGATTAGAGAGTGGTTGGAAGGAACTACTTACTCAGAACTCCTATTTGCATTCCTCGCAAAACTTTTCGTCCAGCCCTTAACAGCCATTTTCGGTTGGTTTGGAATTGACCTTGGTTCCTCATCTTGGGCATTGTTGTTTCTTGCCTTGAATAGCCTGATCTGGGGTGCCGCAATCGCGGCGCTAGTTTCTTTGACTCGTCGCCGATCAACGCACGCTACCGCGCATGCAGAGGGCGTTTAGAACATCCACACCGCAGTCACCCCCCAACATTCTGGAGTTTGCTGTCGTAATCAGGCAACGGAAGTATGCACTTTACGCAAGGGCCGCCCATGGTTTCAATTTGAAATCCACAAGGGGTTATGCTGTGGGTTTGGGAATGCTAAGGCTAATTTGTGATGAGGTTAAGATTCTCGAACCAAAAGAACGACCATTATCGTCATTGTCCACTACGAAGCGGCAATTCAGGAAAGTCGAATCGTCGAGGAACACGGGGCCCCCATTGTAGTGAATTTCTACATCTTTCAGAACCACATTCCGCAGATACATACCATCCAAGCTTATCGCACCGCCAATGGACTGCATCCGCGATGATGGCCAGCGCCATGGCGGCTCGGAAGCGCGAACCAGGTGAGATTGTGGCGGTGTCCTCAATCACGGCAGCCTACCAGATCACCAGGATGTATCTCCATGCAGATATGCGCATGAAGGAGAAAGCGCTTTCGCGCACTGCACCGCTCGGCGTCAAACCAACACGATACCGACCTGACGATAAGCTGTTAGCCTTCCTGGAAAGCCTTTGATTATGCCGACTCTAGGCAAAGCCCGAGCCCCTCCAAACTGCTGTTTCCAGTTCCTAGTCGGCATAATCAGAAAGTCGGCATGCTGCCTGTTGGACTAAACCGCTACGCGGTATGAGTAGAGCAGACGTCGGTTGATAGAGGCCCTGCCGCACCTGTTGCTCTGCGATCCCAACTAAACTTCGCCCCTTCCCTGGCAGCTTCCTTTGCGAAACCATTGAGTGGCTGCTTGCAGCAAAATCCATTTCGCAAGGGAGTGTCTCCATGACATCACTTCGACAACGCATGGTCGAGGACATGCAGGTCCGGAATCTCGCCGTCCATACTCAGAAAACATACGTGCTCCAGATCTCCATGTTTGCACGCCACTTCAGTAATACATCATGGGCATAAAGTAGCAGGAGATTATCAGCGAGGGCACCATACTCGCAACTCCCGAAGACGCAAAGATATAGCTATGACTTGCTGACCACCAAGTCCGGGAAAACTATTGATGCTTGCTCAAGGCTAGAAAAAACATGGGGATCCCATGGCTCAGTGCGCGGAAACCCACCGTAGCTGCGCCACATCACGGGGATGTATCTGCCTTCCGATGCGAACCGTAGCCCTGCACAAGCACGGCATTGCCACAATGCCCGCTTGACCCGTTGCCAAATGGACCGACCACCGGAACCGGAGCTATACTCCGCACATCATGGATCGCAGTGATGCTGCCCCGCGAGCGGTTCTTCTCGGCCACCTGATTATTACAGTCCCTGTAGTCGCAATCATTCCGTTAGTGCTTCTTTGGGGCTTATATCAATTCGGCCCATTTCTGTGGCCGTACTACCTATCGGGGGGATTGGCGATTGCATGGCAGTGGTACTCGATGGCACTGCCAGGTTGGGAGGGATTGCTAAGAAGAAAGGGTTTGCAGGACAAAGAGACGCGAGAAGCAGCCCGGCGCTGCGCTCTGGTGTGGCCGGGAGCAGCGGCAATTGGTTCGCTCGCATTCCATACGACGGCTGCTGCGGTGTGTGGTATCCATCTCGGTCCGTGGCTACTCAGTCGCTGGTTTGTGTGGATACTACCTCTAGTAGGAATGTCCAGCGCTCCCAGCGCAGACTACTGGCTTCAACATCTAGAGTTGGTGAGTATCGTTCCAGCCTTTGCTGTCGGTTTCGTGGTTTCTCGCAACGTTGAGAAACTGGCAACGTGGGCTTGGATTCTGCCCACGATGATTCTTTCGTATAAACTGCTGACCTTCACCGACCCTCACGCGTCTGTCCTTGCCTCCGACCCTTGGTCTCGCTTTTCCTATTACTTCGTCATCGAACGATACATGCCCACCTTGTACAACCTTCGTGGCTCCGACCCAATCCGTGTCGCGGCACAAATGACGGTAGTCGTACCCTTCTATTCCGGCGTGGCATACAGCATCGGAGCGCTCTTGAAGAAGTCCAAGCTGATCGAAAGAATCGTCAGGAGTTTCCTTGCGGAGCCAGAACCTGAGGTGTTTCTCCCGGAGGAAGCCGGAGTCGAGTGGATCGGGGACGCCAAAGAACACATGTCACACGACCACAAGTAAATGTGGGCGATGTCGAGGGCGCTATTCAAGGAGTGACAAGGTTTGCAAAGAGAGGCAAGTACCTTGACCTTGATTTGGACAAGTTAATCATCTCATTTGGGTCTAGACAACCAATCTAGTCCCGAAACCTGATGACAGGACTCAAGCAACATGGAGAAATCTGAGATCGGTGTATTAGCTAAAGAGATCGAGGTCCTCTATAGGGAGCACCGATTCACCAAGTTTCCGTACCGCGACTGTCGCAAACTGCAGAAGGTTATGCCTTGGTGGATGAGGCGAGACGCTATGCTCCCGTTCGAATTTGGCGTGTGATAATCCTACTGGGATTTGGCCAAGTTGAGTCAGAGGCAGGCATCCAGTCTGAAATGGAAACCGGGCGGCACGCTTGCGAGCGCCGCCCGGTTCTGTTTTGCGATGGTCTTAGTGGAAGTTGAACCAATCGAAGTACATCGCTCCCGAGCCGTTTGGTCCAGGGTTAGACAATAGATTGTTGTCGGGTTGCGGGTTGTACTGCTCGTACATCATGATATGCCGGTTTTGGATGTTGTCGTAGGTTTTCCACTTCGATTTCGTGGTCTCGGCACGCGCGTTCGTGATGGTATCGAAGCCGTAGTCGGAGAGTTCGGAGAGCACTCCACCCACTGTCGGGCGCTCCATGATCCACTCCGCTTCGCTGCCGTTGAAGTAAGTGCCGCTGAGCGGCGTGGAGATTTGAACTGCCTGCGACTGGGTCTTGTTAAAAATGGCAAACCAGCCGTCGGTACCGTTCTGCCTAACGCGTCCTTTGGAATCGCCGATCCAGACCTGGGCGACGATGTCATCTCCGGGATTGATGGAGAGGCCGGCCCCCTGTTCTGTGGGCTGGTTCGGCAGAAGCTCGGTCCAGGTGGAATAGCTGAAGAACAAGAATCCCCCAAGGTCCGCGCAATCCTGCTCGGTTCCGTCCTGCACTAGATCCTTGGTACCGTCGCCATCGAGCCCGACCCAGGTGGACGAATAGGTGGTGTAGTTCAGTTCGCAAGAATAGATGAAGGGTACACTCCACTCACCTTCCACCGCCATGTAACTGCGCTTCGCGTGGTGCGCTTCGTAGCCGCTCCAGTTGGCTGAGGACTCACTTCCCGCTTCGACGGGGCGCGTGGTGTGAAAAATGTCGGAACGGTTCACGGAATGCGATGGGATTAAGGTGATCGGACGGGAAACCAGATCGAGCCACACCGCGTATTCTTCTGGCGATGCCACGGCATCGGGTCGCGGCAGATATCCGCGGTCGATCACCTCCTCATCGGAGAGCTGCTGCGCATCTTCCGCCGCCAGCGCAGGCAACACTCGCGAGCCCTCCGGAATCGGCATGGCTGTCAGCGGCGCCGGCATGTCCTCGGTCGGAGAAGAACCAGCGCGCAAATGCAGGGGATAAGTGGTGACTGTACCGGCCGCCGCGCAATCGAGCTGCATCCGCGCGTCCTCCTGCGATTCCTGCCTTGCGCTCACGTGTACTCGAACATAGCCGTCGGCATTGGCGTAGAGTTTCATGGTCTGGGCAGGGTCGCTCACGCCCTCCGGGTGCAGACTGCACTCCGAATCTGGCAGCGCCTTCAGAACAATCGCCGTCTGAACGTTGGGCGCAATGGTAAAACCCCTCTCCGGAGCGATCATGGGTTCGCCGGAGTTTTGGGCTGAGGTTGAAACTGCCAGGCCGAACAGACAGGTCGCGGCCAGGGCTAGGGTGAGTCCGATTCTGCTCAGTTTGGAAGTGGGTGAAAGTTGGGTCGAGTAATGGTTGCGAACCGTACGACTTAAAGATGTCAAGAACGTTGCTTTCATAAAGCCTCCTTGTTTAAGGTTTGAGTGCTCTTTTTCGGAGCCTGAGTTTGACTTCTTGGTCGTGATTCCCTATCGACCTGGCCTCCGTATCCGTCACCGCGGAAGCTCCTCACTTGATATAGCGGGAACCCTGTGGCGGAGGGGTCACGCTCGCGAAAGAATCCGATTTAGGGGTGGCTCTGGCGTGCCGAGGATCAATGTGATAATTTTCCTCACGCCAACTTGGGCCGTAGCCATGCAGGGTTCTTCTGACTAGCCTCGAAAGTCGAAGTCACTCAACTACTTAAAGCGTCAATGCTGGCATGCTGCGCTCTGACCGCGTGTCATACGACTCAGCCGCCGATCACACGAGAGGCCCTTGTAGGAAGCTACACCTATGTATCGAAAGACTTCGGCGCCCGCGAAAAGTTGACCACGTCTGCTTTTCCTAGTCCACTTCCGGCCTGCGGGGATCGACACTTGCAGTTACGGCGAGTTAGCACGAGTGCCCGCCAAACCTACGCCTTCGACGCACTGACCTACATGTACGACTGCTCAGTTCAACATGCGCCTTTGGCCCACAAGTTCACCGGCAAAGAACACGACAGCGAATCCGGCCTGGACAACTTCGAGGCCAGGTATGACGCATCGAGTATGGGCAGGCTCATGACGCCCGACCCTCTTGGTGGACACCAAGAAGATCCGCAAACTCTAAATCGTCACGCATACGTGAGGAACAATCCGCTCAATCTTACAGATCCCACAGGATTAGATTTTTATCTGAACTGCGACAAGAACAACGGGACGACTTGTCAGGGTGGGCACGAATATTACGAGGACAAGGATGGAGATAATCAGGAAACAGTCGTGAAGAGTGACGACAAGGGCAACCTGACAGACCAAAGCGGAAATAAATACAGTGGTACCGTCGAATCAGGTGGAGTGCATTTTGCTCAACAAGGCAGCGATACCTCTTCCACCGGAAGCTGGGTCAACGGAAGCTCCGACACAAAGTTTACCCAAACATCAGGTGTGCTGTCGGGCTTCTCTTTCGACTTCAGCCAACCGGGACAAGGTCAAACGCTCAGGGGAACGGCATCGTTTTCCATGTCGGAGACCGACGCCGCCACAGCTTTGGGAAATGCGGGTTTCTATTCTCGGTGGCAGGATAACGCCGGTAACTTTCTGCACGGGATTCCTTGGGGACTCCATGAGCACTTTAGAACTCCGGGCATTCCAGCGGCTGGGCATCAAATCGCCGCGTACAGGTCCGCTCTCCTTGCGCCACGCGTGCGCTACTCATCTGCTTTCGCAAGGTTTCACCTTGACCTTGGGCATCGCCCTGCTGATTCCACTCGTATCTACGCCAAGGTGGATATGCCAGCTCTGCGCGAAGTCGCCGATCTCGATCTGGGATGCGGGCTCTCTGAAGTCGGGTAACTGTCGACTCTGCGCGTAAGGGAACTGGCCCAGAAACAGCGTTGAAACTAGGTTTGCAGGGAGGCACCATCGCCTCCGCGCGGCATCCACTTTCCTTTGTATGCCTTTGTAAGGCCAACGCGCAGCAACCAGAAAATCATAATTACAATTGGCAGGAAAGTGAGGATAGGAAGTATGGGCGTGTTGCGAACGGCCGCCGGAAATACTTGTTGCTGTCCCAGGAAAAAGGATCCCGAGGCGACAAACAACGCAATGCACATCCGCCAGACATGTCGCGCGATGCGCTGAGCACCGAAAATGCCACCACGCACGATCATGCGAACATCGCCCGCGACGGCAAGCAGAGCCACAAACCCAGAGCCAAAGTACACCCCGGGGGAGTACCCATCCTTCAATCCGGTTGAGCTAAGCGCTGCTTCTGACCCATAGGTCACCTCGCAGACCCCGACCGCCAACGCAACCAGAAGAGCAACGTAATCGAAGATGCCCGTTCCTCCCTCTCTACGCCTGGCGGTCAACCATGCCGTCGCAACCATATAGAAAGTTAGAGTGCCGCCAAAAACATTGCTGATTTGGTGCTTCATGAACGACAGGTACACCGCGCTAACGGCCAAGCTCAGCATGGACACAAAAAATACGTTGCCAGCCACACGATGCTGGCGGGAACCTTTGCGGACGGCTATCCCGACGGCGCCAGACAGCAGCCCTATGGTCCCAGCGCAAATATGAAACAACAATATTGGCAATCGCATTCTTCCCCGTCAACTCTGACTGGGAACCGGCGCGGAAACAGGGTTGACACTAGCCCCAAAGTCGCAGCCGCAATAGGGGCAAAATTTGTCACTGGCATTTCCGCTGCGCTGGCACTTCGGACACACGGCATTTAATCGGCACCGGCATCGAGGACAGAAACCAAAGCCGAGTTCGACGGTCGCGCTGCATTGTGGGCAGTTCAAAGTCCGGGGTTTCCGCAGAACGAAGTACAGAACGAT
>Ga0182024_10015277_pt1 | contig 14727 bp, 13 predicted proteins | sample P32metaG_FD_120480 | JGI IMG/M metagenome (GOLD analysis project Ga0182024, IMG submission 120480) | Permafrost microbial communities from Stordalen Mire, Sweden - P3-2 metaG (Illumina Assembly) | ecosystem: Environmental > Terrestrial > Soil > Wetlands > Permafrost | place: Sweden: Stordalen... | reverse complement strand
TGGCCTGTGGTGGCCAGTTCTTGGCTGGCTCCGCAGAGCGCCCCAGCTGGACACAGCTCGGCGGCCACAGCGCGGCGCGGATTGCGGATCCCGGCCAGCGCAATGACGCCCCCGGTCATGACGAGGACGGCCGCGATCGCGTCCGCCACGCGGAACGCATGCACCGACGCATCGTCGAAGGCCGCTCTGAGGAGAACCCGCTCGCCAGGGTGTACTCCGGCCAGGCTCGCCGCGCCGAGGGGCTCTCGCTTGGCGTGACTGACCGCCGCGCGGCCAGCGGGATCGATTGCGGATCGTCGTAGCGTCGCGTCGACGCGATTAGCAAACGCGAGAGAGACCACGGCTCCCAGCCCAGCGACCGCCAGAAGCTGCGCGACGCGTGAGAGTGTGGTATTGACGGCGGCGGCGACGCCTGCGTGATCCTCCTCCACTCCTCCAAGGATCGTGGCGGTCAGCGGCGCAACAAGCATCGCGAGTCCCAACCCGAACACGAGCAGCGCCGGCAGGACCTCGGTGACGTAGTCGGCGTGCTGATCGACGCGCACTAGGAGTAAAAGGCCGCAGCCGGCAATCAGCGCCCCGAGGCTTATCAGCACTCGCGATCCGATGCGGTCCGCGAGTGCGCCGAACCGGCGGGAGAGCACGATCGTGAGCAAGGTGACCGGCAGAAGCGCAAGCCCCGCCTGAACGGGGGTGTAGCCACTGACCTGCTGCAGAAACACGGGCAGCAGAAAGATCACGCCGCCTAGTCCAAGGTAGCTGGTCAATGTCGCCAGGTTTCCGATCGTGAAGTTGCGCTCGCGAAACAGGCTCAGTGGGAGCATCGGCGCCCGGGCCTGCGCCTCGCGCGCGAGAAACGCCATGGCGCCCAGAACCCCGACCGCGAGCGAGCCGACCACCAGGGTGCTCCAACCACGCGCCGGCTCCTCGGTCACAGCGAACACCGAACCCGAGAGGGCCAACGCCCCCAAGAGGGCCCCAGCGAAGTCCAGACGCACAGCGGTGCTAGCGCTGGCGCCCGCGGGAACGCCGCGGGCTATCAGCATCAGGGTCACCAGTACGAGCGGCGCATTGAGCAGAAAAATCAGCCGCCACGAGCCGGCAGCGATCAACACTCCGCCGATGAACGGCCCGATAACCCCGACGATCGAGCTGAGCGCGGTCCATGTCCCGATCGCCCTGGCCCGCTCGTCTTCGGGAAACACGTGGACGATCAACGCCAATGCGGTCGGCGTCACCAGCGCCGCGCATGCGCCCTGGGTCGCACGAAACGCGCATAGCTCGGGGATCGATGATGCGACCGCGCAGAGAGCCGAAGTGAGGCCGAACCCGGCAACGCCAACCAGGAACACGCGCTTCTGGCCGAATAGATCGCCGAGCGAGCCGCCGATCAGCAACAGCGACACGAGTGCCAGCAGGTACGCATTCGTCACCCACTGCTGGCCCGCCAGACCGCCACCGAGGTCGCCTCGAATCGCGGGCAACGCAACGCCAGCTACCGTCGCGTCGAGGAACACGACGCTCGTACCGAGCACCGCCGCGAGCAGCGTCAGCTGCTTCTCGCGCGATGTGGCCGTCGGCCGGATGTCTGTCAAAGCTTCGATCGCGCCCGAATGTATGCCACCGGATCAACGTCCTCGGGACAGGATCTCCAATCAGCGATCTCGTATTCGGACTGGGCCTGCCACATCGCCTCATCCATCGTCTCGTGCTGCGTAGTGCCGACAAGCTCGCCGCGATCGTTGAATCGCTCGAGGAAGAAACCCTCAACCCTCACGTCAATGAATACCGCCTTCACGTCCGGCAGCAGAAGTCGACCACTCCCGACATCGGGTATACGTTGATCCTTCGGGGTCGTGGCGAGTGACGATACCTCCGCACAGTGCAGTCTCATCGCACGACTCGACCCGCAAGCATCATCATCGACCACATCTTCCAACGGCTTGTCATGTGAGGATCGCGCTCTGGCGGAGCGGAGCGAGTGCGATGCTCCAGGCGATGACCTGCTCGAGCAGCGTCTGTAGTGCGCCGACGTTGTAGTCGCCGGGCTTGAAGACGCTGAGGTTCTCGAACTCGGTGATCATTGAGAGCGCGACCTGCTGGCGTACGTCGGCCATCTGCAGCGAGCCCGCGACGAGGCGCAGGTGCTCGGCCGCGCGCGCGCCGCCGACCGACCCGTAGGAGACGAACCCGGCCGCCTTGTTGTTCCACTCGGCGTAGAGGTAGTCGATCGCGTTCTTGAGCACGCCCGACGTGCCGTGGTTGTACTCGGGCGTGACGAACACGAAACCGTCGAAGGAGGCGATCTTCTGAGCCCACTCCTTCGTGTGCTCGTGGGCGTACTGGCCGAGCGACGGTCGGTTCGGCTCGTCGAGGTGCGGCAGCGGGTAGTCGCGCAGGTCGACGAGCTCAAACTCCGCGTCAGTTCGCTCGGTGGCGATGTCGAAGACCCACTGCGCGACCTGCTCGCCGTTGCGGTTGGGGCGGGTGCTGCCGAGAATGATTCCGATGCGACACAGGAGGTGCTCACGTTTCCGATTCGTGTGATCGAGATCGCCGCTAGACATCGCTGAGGCCGTCGGGGAGCAGCCCGAAGGACTGGTAGAGGCGGACGTAATCGACGGTGTCCCAGTGCTCGGCGGCGAGGCCGTCCTCGATGCGGAAGAAGTCCGCCGAGGTGAAGTCGACCGGTCGGCCGCTCTGGGTGACCGTGCCGTCCCACACACTGATCGATGCGACCCGATCCCTCTCAGCCACGACGTGCGTCTGTAGCGCGCGACCGTCGGGCATCGCGCCACGGCCGATCGCCCAGGCGTTGCCGAACACGGAGCGACCATCCGGCGTCCAGCCTGTGTTCTGGATGTAGGTCTCGGCGACCGCGTCGACATCCTCGGCGCGTCCGGTCGAGATCACGCCGGCGTAGACTCGGCGGCTGACGGCCCGTGACTCTTCACGTGAAATTGGGCGTCCAGTTTCCGTGCCGAAATCGGTCCCAAACCGTTCCTGGAACAGCCCGTTCGGCGATTCGGGAACGCCGAGCAATTGCTGGAAGACGCTCGCCACGCCGGGGATAGCGCCGATCGCGACCAGGATTCGGTACGTGTCCAGCACCGGCCAGTGCTCGACGATCCGGTCGTCGCGAACGCGGAAGACGTGTGAGGCGGACGTCTCGATCGCCTTACCAGTCGCGGCCACGCCTGCGTACTCGCCTGCGTGGGTCCCGGTGATGATCGTCCGCAGCGCGACCAGATCGCCCTCGACGAGCACACCGACGTTCTCGTGCACGTCAAAACGAAGGTCGGAGAAGGATTCCCGAAGGTCCACGTGGTAGCGCTTCAGGGCGGTGCGGCTGCGGGTGCCATGCACGTCGTATGACATGAACGATCGAGCGAGCAACTCATCGACACGAGCCGGGTCCTCAACGTTGACGGCGTCGAAGTAGGAGCGAACCAGCTCGTCTGCGCGCTGCGCGGAGCCGGTTGCGTGGAACCCGTCGAGGCTTGTGACCGTAGCCGCGTTCATTTTCGCGACTCCCACCGGACGGTCTCCGCGGGTCATGCCCCGAGGCCGACAAGCCGCATGCGTAGCTCGTCGAGCTGCTCGTCGGTCTGCTCGTGCACCAGCTTCAGGATCTCCTCGGCATCCGGCCCGACGGGGACACGGATCGGGGCTGGCTGCCGCTCGGCAGCCTCGACCACGCACGCGGCCGCTGCCGCGGCACCGAGGCCGGCACTCTGCATGCTGTTGAGCGCCGCCGTGAACGCCGCGAACGTATCGCCGTAAAGCTCCCGCTGCTGTGGGGTCATCGACTCCGCAGCCCGCTCGAGCGCGGCAGCGGTTTTTGCTGGCCCGCCGGTCACCATGTTGCCCGGCTGCGCCATCACGAATGCAACACCGAACGGTTTGAGCTCACAGCGGTAGACGTCGGCGAACGCCTCGAGCGCCGCCTTGGACGCGCTCGAGGGGCCGTTGAACGGCAACGGCAGCCGAGCCGTCATCGACCCGATCTGCACAATCCGCCCCCGCGCCTTACGCAGCGCTGGCAGGAACGCATTGATCGCCGCCAAGCTGCCGAACACGTTGACCTCGAACTCATGCCGAACCGCACCGATCGACAGGACCTCGAGCGGACCCGGGGTCAGGATCCCGGCATTGCTCACGAGCACGTCCAGCCCGGCGGCGCCGAGCGCGTCGGACGTCTCGTTCGCCCAACCGCGTACCGCGTCCTCGTCGGTGATGTCGCACATCGTCAGGTCGGCGACGCCGTGCGTCGCCTGGCGCACGTCATCGATTTCCTCCGGCGTGCGGGCCGTGCCGAACACTCGGTAGCCCTTGTCGGCGAAGCCGATCGCGATCTCTCTCCCGAGCCCGCTTCCAGCGCCAGTGATCGCGACAGAGCGGGGAACGTGAGTGGTTTCGGTCGTCATGCCGAGGTCCTTTCAGTCGTCTGTCTCGATGCCCGCGGGTTGGGCAGCAGGGGGAACCGTCGCTCGAGCTCGGCCCGGCGGTGCTCGAGGTCGCCGATCAGCACCAACGATTCGCCGAGGTGGTCCGGGGGCTCGAACACGAAGCCCGGCCGATCGGTGGCGACCTCCAGCAGAACGCCGCCGGGCTCGCGGAAGTACACGGACCTGAACATCTTGCGATCCACAACGGGCGTCGGCCGAAGACCGGCCGCGGCGACGCGCGACCGCCAGGCCTCCTGCTCACCCTCGCGGACGGTGAACGCAATGTGGTGCACCGTGCCCGCGCCCATGATCCCTTGCACCGCCGGCGCCGCGTCGTAGATGACCAGGCCGTGGCGACGCTCGCCCCACGCCAGCCAGCGTCGGTCGCCCTCGGGCTCCATCCCGAGCACTTCGCCGAACACCGCCGCGCTGCGCGACGGATCGGCGCTGTATGCGCGCACCGCGTGCAAACCGCGAATCGCGACCTGCTGATCGACCTCGGGCGCGTCCGCGATGAGCGGCTCGTCCTCGCCGTCATCGATCACCAGCTCCAACCCCAGCCCCTCCGGGTCCGAGAACGCCAGGCGATCGGCGAGCCGGTCGCTCGGGACGCCAGCACGAGCAAGACGGCGCTCCCAAAGGTCAAGCGCGTGCGCGCTCGCCACCCGGAAAAGCAATCGGTGGACCATGCCCGGGCCCGGACGGCCGCGGATCACGCCGGGCATGTCGAAGAATGTCACGATGCTGCCCGGACTTCCCCGCTCATCGCCGTAGGCGATGTGCCGCATCTCGGGGTCGTCGGCGTTCACTCCCTGCCACACCAGCCGCAGCCCGAGCAGCCGTCCGTAGAACTCCAGATTCGCATCGATGTCGGCGGTGATCGCCGTGACGTGATGGAAGCCGTCAACCTTCATCGGGCTTCCTCACAGCTGCTCGATCGGCGCGAACCGGTACACGTATTCACCCATCCCTTCGCCGATCGCGAAGATCACGTCGATGATCGATTCCTGGCGGGCGGCGTTCTGGAGCGGCCCCGTGTAAACGGGGTCGTAGCCCGCGTCGCGGTTGAGCTGCTCCACAACCTCGCGCGCCTCCTCGTCGCCGCACCAAAGGTTGCTCGGCCTGACCCGCGCCTCCCCCAGTCGGCCAAGCAACGATGCGAAGTTGACGTTGAACGACTTCGCGGTCGGCCCTCCCGTCCGGGACTTCACGAACTCGGCGTTGGATGCGAATCCGTCCGGCGCCCCGACACCAATCCGGTTGGTCGCGTCGATCACCGTCTTGTCCTCCACTCCGGTCAGCCGGTCAAGCGCCTCTGCGATTGAGCCGCCTGGGACCGCCACCAGCACCACGTCCGCGTCTGACACGTCGCCGCCGTCTCGGCCAAGCCGTGTCACCTGATGCCCTGCGCGCTCCCACAGATCGGCGAGCCCGCCACCGACGTTGCCCTTGCCAAACACCGCGATCCTCATCGTCTCGTCTCCGTGATCTATCGTCGGGCCTTGGCTAGGAGAGCCACGGCGGCGTATACGCGCCCACCTGGTGCAGGATCGCGGCCATGTCGTCGGCAGCCCATTCCTCACTGATCTTTCCGTCGCGCAGGCGATACACATCGACCGCGTCCCAGCGCACCTTGCGCCCGGTCGGCGCGATTCCGAGCAGGTCGCCCTCATGTGTCGCCTCGACGACGAACCGCACAGCGACCGTGTCCCCGGCGGCGACGATGTCCTGCTCCTGTGCGTTCAGGTCCGGCAGCGCGCCGATGAAACCCCGAAGCAGCCCCACGAGATTCTCAGCGCCCTCAACCGTGCCGAGCGTCCCGCCGTGCCACTTGACATCGGGGGTGACGTACTCGGACGCCAGGTCAGGGTCGTGCGCGTTGAACACCCGCTGGGTGTACTCCCGGACGATCTCGACATTCGATCCGACCGCTGTGTCGCTTGCCATCTTGTGCTCCTCTCGAACGAATTTGCGCTCTCAAAGGACGCTATGGCCGAGCTTGCCTCGTGTCCAAGACACGTCCCCGCACGAGCGATAACCTCTCGCTATCGATCTCGAGTCGCGCCTGCTTCGCTATTTCCTAGCCGTCGCTGAAGAGCTCCACTTCGGCCGGGCCGCCGCGCGCCTCTACATCTCCCAGCCGGCGCTGAGCAACCAGATCCGCAAGCTCGAGCGCACCCTCGGCACACAGCTGTTCGTGCGCACCAGCCGCGAGGTCAAGCTCACCGCGGCCGGGCAGGCGCTCCTCGAGGAGGCACCAATCGCGCTCGCGACGCTCGACCGCGCCGCGGCGCGCACGCGCCTTGCCGGTGAGGGCATAAGCGGAACCGTACGCCTCGGCTACAACCCGCTGGCCAGCTTCGAGACTCTCGGGACGCTCCTCGCGGCGGTAGAGAACGACAGCCCGAACATGACCGTCATCGCCAGCGAGCTGTTCAGCGCCGAGATCCCCGGCCGCGTCCTAGCGGGGGAGCTCGACATCGGGCTCGGCCTGCACCCCGAGCCGATGAAAGGCATCCGGACCGAAGTCCTGCGCCGCGAGCCGCTCGCCGCGCAGGTCAGCAAACGCCACCGCCTGGCCAACGCGAACTCCATCCCGCTCGCCGACCTGGAGCACGAGACCCTCCTGCTGTTCCCCCGCGAACTCGCTCCGGCCTACTACGACCGCATCATGGAATCGTGCGAGCGGGCGGGCTTCCAACCTCACGTCAAAGCGTTCCCCAAGCCGCCCGTCAACGCGATGCTCGCACGCCTCCTAGGAGCACGCGAGGTTGGGTTCAGCCCCGCCTCGTTCGCCTTCCACAGCGCGCGAGCCGAACCAGGCATTGTCGCCCTCGAGATCGTCAACCCCCCAATCCTCGCCGAATGGTCGATCCTCTGGCCCGCGCGCGCCCAATCCGCAGCGATCGCGCGGTTCCTCGACAGCGCACGACGGTGCGCCGCCGACAACGACTGGCTGTCCCCCCTGGACCCAACAGCCACCGGCGGAACCGACTCGCTCACCGCGACGCCACTCTAACGACAGGTTCGATACCCGCCAATTGCACCGACGAGTACCCCCGGTCTACAAAACGCAGCCCAAACATGCGCGCAGCGTCGCCCCACCTGCAGCGAAGCCGTCACAAATCGAGATCACTGCCTCTGGCGTGATCCCACCAGCGTGTCATGGCTCGCCCCGGCACGCCGGCGTCGTGGCGGCCAGTCCTGCTCCGCTTCCGGCACGAGCATCGCGAGCGCGGTGCCGCCTTCCCTGCATCGCGCGGTAAGCGCGCTCCGAGCTCGGGCCTTGAAACTGGAAGTCTCAGTATCGAAAGTAGCCTGAGCGGCGCCACCGGCGCCGTGGCCAGCTCACCGCCGCGCTGAGAGGCGTCGGCACCCCGGCGGGACGGTTCCCGCAGTCACGCACCCACCGTTCTCGGCGGTGGATTGCGGCTCGCCTCAGGGCGTGTCTGCGCGTGGCCCCTCCAAGGGCGCTGCGTGTCGATGCGTTGCTCGATCGTCCTGCTTCGCAGAAAGACGACCTTCTCGGCGTCAGCTTTAGCGCGTACACTTGCGCTTAGCGCCAAATTAGCGCTAAGCTGTTGGAGTCTTCGCGATCTACCAAGGAGCGTCATGCCGTTTCTGCGTCGTAGCCATCCGCGTCTGAGTCGCATCTGCGCCACGCTGGCGGTGCTCTACGCCGGCAGCGAGCTCGCCGCACTGAAGGCGGCCGGGTTCACCGGCCAGGTCCCCGTCGGCGGCAAGGTCATTCAAGGCCTAATCCACACTCTGCAGAGCAACTGGGAATGGCTGATCGCCACCGGCGTCAGCCTGGTCCTCGTGATCGTCGCCGGACTGATGATGTTCGGCTCCCAACGCGCCCCCGATCACCTCTTCCGCGTGATCACCGGCGTGCTGATGATCCTCGTCGTCATCCCCGCGCTCCTGGCCTAGAACACAGGGTGCGCCCGGTGATCGCTCTTCCCACGGCTCGCTGCGCAACGCGCGTGGCGCTGGTCACGCTCGGTGTGATGCTCCTGTCGTCGGCGCCGGCCTACGCGTCGGGCGGCCACGTGCCGCTGGTGACGGCCAGCATCCCGATCATCGGGCCGGTCCTGAGCACGCTCGGCGGCGCCGTCGGGAGCATCTTCTCGACGATCGGCGGGGCGATTCTTGGCGCGTTCACGTGGACGATCGGGTTAGCGACGAAGTTCATCCTCACCACGATCGCCGCGCTCGTGAAGATGCTGATCCCGCACGCGTGGGTCCACAAGGGGCTGCAGATCATGCAGTGGATCGTCGCCGTCCCGGACTACGCCGGAAAGGTCACCAGCCCCGGCGGCGGGCACGTCTACGGCTTCGCCGGGATCAACGCGCTGCGCGACGTGTTCACCTGGCTCGGGGTCGCGATCGCGCCGCTGACGCTCGTGTACGCGACCAGCCGGGCGATGATCGGCGAAGGCGACCCGGTCGGCATCCCGGTGCTGCGGATGCTCGCGGTCACCGCGGTGATCGTCAGCTACCCCTACTGGTGGGCGCAAGCGGCGGCGCTCGCTGACCAGATCACTAACACGATCCTGTCGGTGCCCGATGTGAGCCGCGGGCTGTACAAGCTGATGGACTATGCCGTCGACGGGGTCGCGCTGGGCGGCTGGCAGTTGATCGACCTCGGGCTGATGGGCGCGATCGGCCTGGAGCTGATCGGGCTGATCTTCCTGAAGGTCGTCGTGATCCTGCTCGGCGCGCTGCTGTACGCGACGGGGCCGGTCACGATCGGGCTGGTCCCGACCCGCGCCGGCAACGCGCTCGCACGCGCTTGGGCGAGCGCCGCGGTCGCCCTGCTTTTGTTGGGGATCGCGTGGGCGACCTTGTTCGCCGTTGGCGCGCTCCTGATCGGCGATGCTGGCAGCGCCGGTCCGCTGATCGCCGGCAACAGCGCGCTGGGTAGCCTCGCCGGCGGGCTGCTGCTCGCCGTCGCGGGGTTGGCGAGCCTGTGGTTGTGCCTAAAGGCCGCGCGTGAGATGGCCAGCCTGCTGCGCTTGCAGCTCTCCGGACTGCTCGTCCTAGGCGGCCAGCACGCACGCGGTGGCGCGATGCCGAGCGTGAGCGCGCAGCGGACCACCGGTCAGTCGCTGCGCGAGTACAGCGCTCGGGTCGCCCGGGTGGCGGGTGCCGCTGGCGGCGAGCTCGCGCTCGCGGGAGCGGGCAGCGCTGCACTGGCTCGTGCCGGTCGCGGCGCTGGATATGTCGGGCGTCGGGGACTGATCGGAACGGCGGCGGCTGCGGGACGGACCGCTGCCGCGGGCGCCGCACCGGCGGTTGGAGCGGTGTTCGCTCGCTCGCGCCCGGGTGCCGCAGCGGTCCGCATGGCGCGCGCCGGGACCGCCAGCTGGCAGGCAACGCCACGCAAGCCGCGCGCGAACCGACCCGAGGCGCGGACTGCGGCCGCGGCGGCGCAGGTCGCCAACGCGACCCGCCAGGGAGCGGGCCGCGGCCGCCCTTCTGCGACCGGGGCCGCGCGCAGCGATGCCCCCGCGGCGGGCTCGCCGAGTAGAAGCTCAAGCGGGCGTGAATCAGCTTCCAAGCCAACAAGCAGCTCAGGAAGCCGGCCCGTCGCATCCTCGGATCGGTCCGTCCGTCGCAGTGAGGGGCGGTCGTCAAGCTCTCCTCGTCCGACGTCGCGGCAGCCCGCGCCGCGGCCGCCAGAGCCGCGGGACCGCTCGACGCCGCGCGCACCGGCTCCGGAGCCGGCTCGCAAACCGTTCGCCGCGCGGCGCCCCCGGCCGTTCCGGACCCGCAAGCCGCCGAAGGGAGACGCCCGATGACTCCCACGCTCAGACGCTTGAACGACCGCGAGCGCTACTGGGGACTGACGTGGCCGGGCTGGATCGCCGCCGTCACCGCCGGCGGCGTGCTCTACGGCGCGGTGAAGCTCTCGCCGTTTGGCTTCAAGCCGACGGTCACGATCGTCGCGCTACTGATAGGGCTGTTCGCGATGGTGCTGCTCGGCGTCTCCGGGCAGGCGCTCTCACCCGGCCGCCAGCTGCAGGCGATCGCCCGCTACCGCCGCTCACCGAAGCGGTGGACCCTCCCGGCCGGGGCCGACAAGCATGGGCTCGTTCTCGCCACAGCCCCGCCGCCTGACATCGACGACGCCGCGGGACTTGACCTCGACCTCGAGCGAGACGTCGACCACCCCTGGGACGCGGACAGCTGGGGCCCAGCCGACGATCGGCGGCGGGTGCGCGATGAGGACGCCGAGGGGGTGCTCGAGTGATGGCCGCCCGGATTGGATCGCTGGGATCAGCGCTGCCGGTCGCGCTCGCAGAGCCCGATGGGCTGATCGTCACGACCGACGGCCGGTACGTGCGGGTGATCGAGTGCGACCGGGTCCCGAACACGATCACCGCCGACCCGTCCGAGCTTGGGCGGATCGAGGACTGCTTCGCGCACCTCTGCCGGGTCATCCCCGACCGGCAAGGGCTGACGATCCTGGCGCAGACCGACCCAGTCCCGATCGACGACGCGCTCGCCGCCGACGTTCACGCGGCCAAGATCGCGGCGGCGCGAGACCAGCTCGCAGGCCAAGCGGCGCTCGCCGCCGCGCGCATGCGACTGATGGCCGCCACCCGTCAAACGGTCCGCGCCGCTGCCGGCGCCGAGCAGCCGGCCGTCGCGGCGCGGTGGTGGGTCGTCGTGCCCTACCGACCCGTGATTGACGACAGCCGCGAGCAGCTGCGGGCGAGCTGGGCCGGCGCCCGCGGCCGGACGTTGTGGGAAACCCACGTAGAGGCTGCGATCGAGAGCCAGCGGCTCGCCGACCAGGTTGACGCCGTCCTGCGCCGCGCGGGGATCGACACCTGGCTGTTGGACGGCACCCAGGCCCTCGCACTGCTCTGGGAGCGCCTTCACCCCGCCGCCGAACTCACCGAGCCCGAGCAGAAGCAGCTCCTCGAGCGGCTCGCCGCCACCTGTGAGGTCGCGGAGGCGACCAGGCTCGAGGAGGCCGCCGAGCTGCGCCATCGAACGCTCGACGCGATCTGCAACCACCCGGCCGCGGGGATCGACATCGGCGAGCACCCGTCGTGGCTGCGCCACGACGACGGGACGCTGGAGGAGACGATCCATCTCGCGACGCCGCCCCTGGCGACCGACCCGTCGTGGCTGGCGCACCTGCTCAGCTGTCCGCTCCCCGCCACGCTCGTGGTCCATATCGCCGTGGGTGTGCGATCTCGTGAGAAGCATCGCCAGCGTCGTCGCTGGCAACGGCTCAGGGCCGCCGTTCGCTACAAGGAGCGCCGCGACCGGCTCGTTGGCTCCGATGAAGAGGACGCGCTCGACGAGGCGGCGGTGATGGACTCAGAGCTCGCCGGCCAGGTCGGCGCGACTGTCTATGAGGTCGGTGTCTACTGCTCGATCCGCGACCCGACTGGAAACGCCGAGAGCTTTGACCGGATCGTCAAGCAGACGTGCTCTGACTTCCACGCGCTCACGAACGCTCGCGTCGTCCGCGGCCGCCACCTAGCCCTGCAGGGTTTCACCGCGACGCTCCCACTCGGCGTTGACCCGCTGCGCGCGACGCGCCGCTACGCGCAGCGGAACATCGCCCACTGCGTCCCGCTGACCTCTAGCCGGTGCGGGTGCCCGGAGGGGCTGATCCTGGGGACTGCGGACCCGGGCGGCACGATCGAGCGGCTTGATCCCTACGACCGCCAGTTCGCGACGACGCTGACGCTGATCGTCGGCAAGGGCGGCGGCGGCAAGACGGTCACCTCGATCCTGCTCGCATGTCGGTTCATCGCCCAAGGCGGGCGGATCTACATCACCGACCGCAGCTCCACCCCTGACGACCGCGGCGACAGCACCGGCACCGGCCACTACGACACCCTCCTGTCCCTGATCCCGGGCGGTCGGCGGGTCCAGCTTGGGACCGCGCACGGCGCGGTCATCTGCCCGTGGGACGTACCCGACGTCGAGCATGTCCCGGACCAGAAGGTCGAGTTCCTGCTCGCGCTGCACGCGCTGCTGATCGGCGAGGCGCACGACGCCGAAGGCCTCGTGCGCACGCTCGACGCCGACGAGGAGGCGCTGCTACGCGACGCGATCACCGCCGTCTACAAGCGATGCGCGAACAATCAGGAGCGGCCGCGCGAGCAACTACTGATCGACGCGCTCCACGAACGCCAGCAGAGCGGGCGGCTCACCGGCGCCAACGCCGACAAGCTTCAGTCGCTACTGCTGCGCCTCGGCCCCTACGGCCAGGACGGCACGCTCGCGCACATCGCCGACCGGCACACCACCGTGGACGAGAACGCGCCGCTGGTGCTGTTCGACTTCACCGGCCTCTCCGACCGGCTCGCGCCGGCGTTGACGCTCGCCGTGGCCGACTACGTCGAATGGCACGTCCACCGCCAGCGCCGCGCACGGGTCGCCGGGGAGCTCGACGGGCACGGACCGTGGGCCGGCAAGAGCCAGCTCATCATCGAAGAAGGCTGGAAGCCACTCAGCTCCCCCGCCGCAGGGGCGTGGCTGAACGAATACGCCCGCCGGGCGCGGCACTACGCGCTGTGGCTGACATTCATCACCCAGTTCTTCCGCGACTTCGACTCAGAACAGGGCCGCTCGATGCTGAGCAACCACGCCGTCGCGCTCTGCCTTCCCAACGAGCGGCGCGACCTCGAGCACGCCCGCGACTCGCTCGCGCTAACCGACACCGACATCGCCGAGATCACCTCGCTCCCGTCACAGAAGGGGAGCTACTCGACGCTCTACATGATCAGCAAACGCGGACGAGGCGCGATCCGGATCGCCCCCGGCGCACCCGAATACTGGATCGCGAGCTCCAACCCCGAACTGGACCAGCCACTCCGACACGCCGCCCTCCGAGAGACCGGCGGTGACCCGTGGAAGGCGCTCACCCGTCTCTGCGACCCGGCTTGGCAAGAGCGGCAACGCCAACCCCAGGGAGTCGAGAGGTGACCGTCACCTCCGCACGCCGTAGCCGGACCAAGCTGATCTGGCTGCTTCCGGCCGTCGGGCTAACGATCGTGCTCGTTCCGGTCGTGCTGCTGGCCGGCGCCGGCAACCCGCCCTGCACGTCGATCGTTCCGTCGCCGACGGGGTTTCCGGCCGGATCGGGCGCGTGGATCGCGACCGCGTACGGCCCGCCGTGGGACGCGATGAACGGCTCCGGCGTCACGGCGACCGGCTTGAACCTGACCGGCGGGCGGCCTGCATATGAGATCGCCGTCGACCCGGCGGTAATACCGCTGCAGACCTTCGAGCACGTCACCCCCAACCCGTTCGGCACACGTCATGCGTTCTACGCGGGCGACACCGGCGGCGCGATCATCGGGCAGCACGTCGACATCTACGACTGGCAGGGCCGCGCCGCCCAGGACGCATGGGGCGTCCGGCACGTGACCGTCACACCGGCGCCCAACCCCGGCACCGGCAACCTGCTCGGCGAGATCACCCCGACGGCGGCCACCACCCAGCCTCCAGACTCAACGGCGGGCGGCGGGGTGGGAGGCTGCTCGGCCCCTGGAGGGCCGCTGCCGCTCACCCCCGGCCAGACCGCGAAGATCCTTCCGAGCGGGCGCGCGGCCGCGCCGCAAAACGCGCCGCGAGCGGTGAAGCTCGCGATCGCCGCCGGCAACCAGCTCATCGCCAAGCCCTACATCTACGGCGGCGGACACGGACAGCCGCTGACCCAGCTCGACGCCGGCTACGACTGCTCGGGCTCAACCAGCTACGTCCTCCACGGCGCCGGCATTTTCGGCGACTACGCCGAGGACTCAACCGGCCTCGAAAGCTACGGCCAGGCCGGGGCCGGCCACTGGATCACCCTCTACGCCAACTCGGCGCACGTATTCATCAACGTCGCCGGGATCGTGCTCGACACAGCCTGGTACGCGCCCGTCCAACCAACCACCCCCGGGAGCGGACCGCGCTGGCAGCCCGCCTCGATCATCCCGGCCCAATACGCCGGCGACCAAGCCGCCGGCAATGGCGGGTTCGTCCAACGACACCCGGCAGGTCTCTAATGCGCCAACTCCGCCTCCCCACCGCCCTGGCCGTCGCCCTGATCCTGGCCGGCTGCGGGCTGACCGAGCCATACACCAGCCAGCACCTGGCAACGACCGGCACCTCGACGTCTACAAGCACGACCTCGACCACCGCGACCGCGACCAACGCGGACCCTGCCCCGGAGCGCGGCGGCACGATCCCGAAGGGCGCGCAAGCAGCCCAGAACAACTCGGCGGCGGGCGCCGGCAGCCCGACCCCGCAGGCGGCGCTC
>Ga0182024_10015276_pt1 | contig 14728 bp, 11 predicted proteins | sample P32metaG_FD_120480 | JGI IMG/M metagenome (GOLD analysis project Ga0182024, IMG submission 120480) | Permafrost microbial communities from Stordalen Mire, Sweden - P3-2 metaG (Illumina Assembly) | ecosystem: Environmental > Terrestrial > Soil > Wetlands > Permafrost | place: Sweden: Stordalen... | reverse complement strand
TGAAGTACTGCTCGATGACGGGCTTGTTGAGCCCCAGTTGCTTGTAGAGAATGGCTTTGTTGGTGGGGTTGTAGGCGTTGCCCAGGATGCCCACCGCGGGATTGCCCGGCAAGAGGTGAATGAGATAGAAGCTACCGACCGAGATAACGAAGATAATCCCTAGCAACTGGATCAGACGTCGTACGACGTATCGGAGCACTGGTTCCCCTCTGCAATCTCTTAGGAGAATAGTCAACTCCGGTGAATTACCGGTGTCATCTGGCATTTAAGCGGAAGTGTCACAGGGGGTCGCTACCGTGGTTAGGTGAAGCGAATTGTCATTGCGGGCGGCATCGGCGCCGGAAAATCGGCCACGTGCGAACGGCTGATTTCGCTCGGCTGGCCGGTCATCGACGCCGACGCCATCGCTCGCGAGGTCACGCAACCGGGATTGCCTGCGTACCTCGCCCTGCGCGACGCCTTCGGCGACGCGGTGCTGGCGAACGACGGATCGATCGATCGGGCCTTTCTCGCCGACGTGGCCTTTCACGACCGGTCCGCGCTACGTCGGCTCAATCAGATCACCCACGGACCTATCGGCGCCGAGATCGTCCGCCGGCTCGATCAAGCGGATGGAAAGGCTATCTTTGTGGCGCTGCCGCTCTTTCGCCCGGAGCATCGTGAACTCCTGGACCTTGACGAAGCATGGGCGCTGCTGGTTCAACCCGAGACGGCCCTCACCCGTCTCACCGAGCACCGTGGTTTTTCGTTGGCCGACGCCACGTCGCGACTAGAAAGTCAGATGTCCAACGCGGAGCGTACGGCCATTGCTGATCGGGTGATCTGGAACGAAGGTTCGCTCGAAGACCTTTACTGCCAACTGGCGACGGCGCTTGAAGAGAGTGGACTGGCCGGTGGATAAATTTCTCGTCGAATCGCCTTTTAGCCCTTCGGGCGATCAACCCCAGGCCATCGAGACCCTGGCCGCCGGGGTGCAGGACGGCCTGCGTTTTCAAACCCTGGAGGGAATCACCGGCAGTGGAAAGACGGCCACCATTGCGTGGTTGGCTGAGCGGGTCCAGCGTCCGACCCTGATCTTGGAGCCGAACAAATCGCTGGCCGCCCAATTGGCCTCGGAACTCAAAGAAATGCTGCCCCAGAACCGGGTGGAGTTCTTTGTCTCGTACTACGACTACTACCAACCCGAGGCCTACATTCCCCGCACCGACACCTTCATTGAAAAGGACAGTTCGATCAACGAGGAAATCGACCGGCTGCGCCACGCCGCCACCTCCTCGCTGCTGACCCACCGCGACACCATCGTGGTCGCTTCGGTGTCGTGCATCTACGGACTCGGTTCACCCATTGAGTACCGCGAGCGAATGCTGCAACTCGAAGTCGGTAAGACGTTCGAACAGCGCGCGCTGCTGCGCCGATTGGTAGAGATGCAGTACAGCCGCAACGAACTGGTGGTCGACCGAGGCAGCTTTCGCATGAAGGGCGACACGTTGGAAGTACAGCCGGCTTACAGCAACGAAGCCATTCGGGTCTCTTTTTTTGCCGACGAAGTCGAAGAGATCTCTTTCTTCAATCCCGTCACCCAGGAGAGCCGGGGCAAGGTGAACGAGGTCACGCTCTTTGCCGCTTCGCACTACGCCGCCAGCGCCGCGACCTTGCAGCGAGCCTGTCGTTCGATTGAAGAGGAACTGCAGGTCCAACTCGCGACGTTTGCCGCCGAGGGCAAACTGCTCGAAGCGCAGCGTCTGCGCTCGCGGACCGAGCACGACCTCGAGATGCTCGAGCAGACCGGCGTCTGCTCCGGCATCGAGAACTACTCGGCCCACTTGGACGGTCGAAGCCGCGGCGAGCGACCCTTTACGTTGCTCGACTACTTTCCCGAAGACTTTCTGATGGTCATTGATGAGTCCCACGTGGCGGTGCCCCAGCTGCGCGGCCAGTACGCCGGCGACCGCTCGCGCAAGGAGACGCTGGTCGAACACGGTTTCCGTCTGCCCAGCGCCATGGACAACCGACCGCTCAATTTTGACGAGTTCATGGAGCTGGTGCCCCAGATGGTCTTCGTCTCGGCAACGCCCGGCCCCTACGAAATCGAACATAGCGACCAGATCGCCGAGCAGGTCATTCGTCCGACCGGCCTGTTGGATCCGGTGGTGACGGTCAAGCCCACCAAGGATCAGATCGTGGACCTACGGGCCCGCCTCGACGCGGTAATAGAGCGCGGCGAACGCACGCTCATCACTACCTTGACCAAACGCATGGCCGAAGACCTGACCACCTTCCTGGCCAAGGCCGGTTATCGCGTCCAGTACCTGCACAGCGACATCGACACCATTCAGCGCATCGAGATTCTGCGTTCGTTGCGCCTGGGCGAGTTCGACATCCTGGTGGGCATCAACCTGCTGCGTGAGGGACTGGACCTGCCCGAAGTATCGTTGGTGGCCATCCTCGACGCCGACAAGGAGGGCTTCCTGCGCTCGCGAAGCGCGCTCATCCAGACCATTGGCCGCGCCGCGCGCAACTCGAACGGTGAAGCCATCCTGTACGCCGACCGCATGACCGATTCGATGCGGGAGGCAATTTCGCTGACCGAGCGGCGACGCATGATGCAGCTGGCCTACAACGCCGAACACGGCATTACCCCCCAGACGGTGATGAAAAACGTGGCCGACATCTTGGGACGGCTGCGTAGTGAGACGGCGGTGGAACCGCTCAACAGGGTGCACGGCATCTCGTCATTGGAGGACCGTCTGCCCGATGACCTCAATCTCGAGATCGCCCGGGTGGAGAAGGCCATGCTCGCCGCCGCCCGGGACCTGCTCTTCGAAGAGGCCGCGGTGCTGCGCGACTACCTGCAAACGCTTCATCGTCAAGGTCTTGAGGCCGATCTCGAGGGAATGACGATGGACCAGTCTCCGGTAAATTGAATCAATGGCCCAATCAATTCGAGTGCAGGGCGCACGCGTTCACAATCTCAAGAACCTCTCGGTAGAGATACCCCGCGACCAGTTGGTCGTCTTCACCGGCCTGTCCGGTTCGGGCAAGTCGTCCCTAGCCTTCGACACCATTTACGCCGAGGGCCAGCGGCGATACGTCGAAAGCCTCTCCTCCTACGCCCGCCAGTTCCTCGGTCAGATGGAGAAGCCCGACGTCGAGTTCATCGAAGGGCTTTCGCCGGCCATCTCCATTGACCAGAAGACCTCGTCACGCAATCCCCGCTCGACCGTGGGCACCATCACCGAGATCCACGACTACCTGAGGCTGTTGTTCGCGCGCATCGGGGTACCGCACTGTCCTAACTGCGGCAAGGCAGTTACCCGCCAGACTTCCCAGCAGATTGTCGACCAGGTGCTGACCCGCGAGACGGGGGAGCGCTTCTTGGTGCTGGCCACCGTGGTCGAGGGCCGTAAGGGCGAGTACAGCACCCTGCTCAACGAGCTGGCCGGTCAGGGTTTCTCGCGGGTGCGCGTCGACGGCACCGTGCTTGAACTGGCCGATCGCGAAAGCCTTACGCTGGCCCGCTACGAGCAGCACACCATTGACGTGGTGCTCGACCGCTTGACGGTCAAGTCCTCCAGCCGCCAACGGCTCACCGAGTCGGTCGAGTCGGCGCTCAAGCTCACCAAGGGCCTGGTCTCCTTTCTCTTCACCGACGCCGACGAGTTGGTGCAGTTCTCGGAGAAGCTGGCCTGCACCGACTGCGGCCTCAGCTTTAGCGAACTGGCCCCGCGCGACTTCTCATTTAACTCGCCCTACGGCGCCTGTCCGGTCTGTACCGGCCTCGGCACGCGCTACGAAGTCGATCCCGACCTGGTGGTGCCCGACGCCAACCTGTCGCTCGACGAGGGCGCCTTGGCCCCCTGGGCCGGACAGCGATTTAAGTATTTTGAACGGCTCATCGCCGGCATCGCCACCCTGGGCGAGTTTGACGTCTCTACACCGTGGAAGAAACTGCGGGCCAAGGATCGCAAGCTGATCCTTTTCGGCGTCGAACGAAGGACCGTGCCGGTCAAGTACCGGAATCGCTACGGCAAGGTCCGCACCTATGACACCACCTACAACGGCATCGTCGAGTGGCTCGAGCGCAAGCGCAACGAGGCCGACGGCGACTGGTCGCGCGAGCAGGCCGAGCAGTACATGCGCGAGGTCGAGTGCCACGCCTGCGGCGGTCAGCGTCTCAAGCCTGAAGTATTGGCCGTGCGTATCCACCAGCACAACATCGCCCAGGTGAGCGCCATGACCATCGACGAAACCATGGACTTCTTCAAGAAGCTCAAACTGACCAAACGCGAAGAGACGATTGCCCACCAGGTGGTCAAGGAGATCTCCGAGCGGCTTAACTTCTTGATGAACGTGGGACTTGATTACCTCACCCTCAGCCGGGCCTCGGCGTCACTATCGGGCGGCGAGGCCCAACGCATCCGCTTGGCTAGCCAGATCGGTAGTTACCTAGTGGGCGTGCTCTACGTGCTCGACGAACCTTCCATTGGTCTGCATCAGCGCGACAATCGACGACTGATCGCCACGCTCGAACGTTTGCGTGACCTTGGCAACTCGGTGATCGTGGTGGAACACGACGAGGAGACCATTCGTTTGGCCGACTTCATCGTCGACATCGGGCCCGGGGCCGGCGAGTTCGGCGGTCAGGTGGTGCACGCCGGTACCTACAAGGAACTATTGGAAAACAAAGCGTCGATCACTGGCAAATACCTGTCGGGCGAGCGTTCGATCGCCGTGCCGTCCGAGCGGCGCACCGGTGACGGCAAGAAGCTGACCGTCAAGGGCGCGCGGGCCAACAATCTCCAGAACATCACGGTGAGCGTGCCGTTGGGTGACTTCGTGGCGATAACCGGCGTCTCGGGTTCGGGCAAGTCGACCTTGATCAACTACATCTTGCTCAGTTCGCTGGAGCGCCAGATCAACCGGGCAAAGCGCACGGTCGCCGAGCACGACACGATCACCGGCGTCCAGCACATCGACAAGGTGGTCGCCGTCGATCAACAGCCCATTGGACGGACTCCGCGCTCCAATCCGGCGACCTACAGCGGCGTCTTCGACAAGATCCGCAAACTCTTTTCCGAAACCCAGGAGTCCAAGATACGAGGCTATCTGCAGGGACGCTTCTCGTTCAACGTGAAGGGCGGACGGTGCGAGGCCTGCGCCGGCGACGGCACCATCAAGATCGAGATGCACTTTCTACCCGACGTGTACGTCAACTGCGAAACCTGCGAAGGGGCCCGTTACAACCGTGAGACCCTGGAGATCCTCTACCGCGGCAAATCGATCAGCGACGTGCTCAATATGTCCATCACCGAGGCGCTGACGTTCTTTGAGCGCCAGCCGTCGATCCTTCGACACGTGCAGAGCCTCGCCGACGTGGGGCTCGGTTACGTGCGCCTCGGCCAGCCGGCGCCGACGCTCTCGGGCGGCGAGGCTCAACGGGTGAAGCTGGCGACCGAACTGGCCCGCCGGCCTACCGGACACACGCTCTACGTGCTGGACGAACCGACCACCGGCCTGCACTTCGAGGACGTCGACCGCCTCCTGCACGTGTTGCACCGCCTGGTGGACCAGGGCAACACTGTGCTGGTGATCGAGCACAACCTGGACGTGATCAAGACGGCCGACTGGGTGATCGACCTCGGGCCGGAAGGCGGTCGTCGGGGCGGCCTGGTGGTGGGCGAAGGTACGCCCGAACAGATCGCCGAACTCGACACGGCGACGGGAACCGTCCTGCGAGAGGTTTTGGCCGTAGGTCGCCGGGGCAGCTAGTGCTGGCCAAGCCCCCGGGGATTCCGCACCAAAGCGGCTGCTATCTCTTTCGCAACGAACAGGGAAGAATCATCTACGTCGGCAAGGCCCTCTCCCTAGCCTCGCGCCTGTCGAATTACTTCCAGCGCCGCGACGCCCTCACGGTCAAGACCCAGTTCCTGATGGACGAAGCGACGGCCGTCGAATGGATCGTCACGCCCAATGAAATCGACGCCCTGATCCTGGAAAACGAGTTGATCAAGGATAATCAGCCGCGCTACAACATGATGCTGAAGGACGACAAGAGTTTTCCCTACGTGGCGCTCGATACCCGCACGGACTTTCCGGTGCCCTACATCACGCGCGGTCGCCACGTGAAGGGCGTGCGCTACTTCGGTCCCTTCGTCAACGTGCGGGCCCTGCGCGCGACGATCGAGGAGCTGCTGATGGCCTTTCCGCTGCGCTCGTGCACGCGGCACAAGTTCAACTATCACGAACGTATCGGTCGGCCCTGCCTGCTCTTCGACATTGGAAAATGTTCGGGGCCCTGCGTGAAGGCCGTGTCCGTGGAGGGCTATCAGGAGCTGGTCGATTCATGGGCCAGATTTTTTGAGGGTGACGTCCGCCAGCTTCGCCGCCTGCTGGAGAGGCAGATGGAGAGTGCGTCAGAGTTAAAGCACTACGAAGCGGCCGCCAAGGCCCGTGACGCTCTGGCGGCCCTGGAACGGGCCTCGGCCGGCGAGCAGAGCGTGGTCCTGGACGACCACTCGAACCTGGACGTGCTGGCCGTCGCCACCGACGGCGGGCGCGCAGCGGTAGTGCGCTTCCGGGTGAGATTCGGTCGCATCATCGGACGGACCATTCATCTGATCGACCGGTCGATGGACGAAGACGACGCCGAGATCTTAGAGACCGTGCTGCCCGATCTTTTCGCTGAGGCCGACCAGGTGCCGCCGGTGTTGGTGGTCGGCAACGAGGAGTCGGCCACCGACCTCATGCGCGACTACTTGAGCAATCTGAGGACCAAGCCGGTCGAGATCGTCGCTCCCCAACGGGGACGGCGCCGGCGCGTTTTGGAGCTGGCCAAGAACGACGCGCTGTCGGTGATCAGTCGTGATTCGCTTCGTCGCCAGAGCGATCACAACGTGCGGTCCCGAGCCCTACAGGAGCTAGGTGCGGCGTTGGCGCTATCCCAGCCGCCCTACCGCATTGAATGCTTCGACATGAGCCACCTGCAGGGCACCAACTACGTGGGCTCGATGGTGGTCTTCGAAGATGGTCTGGCCAAGAAGAGCGACTACCGTCACTTCAACGTGAAAGAGATCCTGGGCAACGACGACGTGGGGGCCATGGAAGAGGTGGTGCGTCGCCGTCTGAGCCACTGGGACGACGAGCAGGCCACGTCCAAATTCCGCCATCCGGACCTCATCATCATCGACGGGGGATTGCCCCAATTGCACGCCGCCCAGAAGGCCGCCGCGTCGCTGGGCCTCGGCGAGGCCGTTGAGTTCACGGCCTTGGCGAAACGTGAAGAACTGCTCTATCGTCCCGGCTCCAGCGAACCCATCGTGCTCAATCGCGGTTCGGAGAGCCTTTACCTCGTCCAGCGTCTGCGCGACGAGGCCCACCGCTTCGCCATCACCTTTCACCGCTCCAAGCGCGGCAAGTCCATGGTCGCCACCACCCTGCAGGGAATAAAGGGACTCGGACCGGCTCGTCGCGATCGACTGCTGGAGCAGTTCGGTTCCTTGGACGCGCTGCGAATAACGACGTTCGACGAGTTGGCGTCGTTGGCCTGGCTGCCCAACGACGTGGCGACCAGGCTCTACGATCACTTACAGGGACCGGGACAACCGCGGCCCACCAAGGGAAGCGAGCACGATGAGTGAAGTGCTTTTAGTTACCGGCATGTCGGGCGCGGGGCGCACGACGGCGTCGGCGGCCCTGGACGACCTCGGATGGTTCGTCATTGACAACATGCCGCCCGAACTGATCGCTCGCGTGGGCGAGTTGGCCACGGCCGGACCGCTGGACTTCGCCGGGGTGGCTTTCATCGTGGGCCGGTCGGGTCCGGTGGAACCGGTGGCCCTGCTGGACGTGGTGAAGGATCTGAAGCATAAACACGAAAACGCCAAGATCCTTTTCCTGGAAGCACCCGATGACGTCTTGATCAGCCGCTTCGAGGGCAACCGGCGCCGTCATCCCTTTCCCGCGGCGACGCTCGCCGACTCCATCGCCGGAGAACGCGAACAGCTGCAGTCCCTGCGCGACGCCGCCGACCTGGTAATCGACACGGGGTCCATCAACACCAATCAGTTGCGATCGCGCATGGTGGAGATCTTCAACGAGGAGAACGGCAAAGACTCGCTACGCGTGTCGCTGGTCTCCTTCGGCTACTCCAACGGCATTCCCCGCGACGTCGACCTGGTCTTCGATTGCCGCTTCCTTCCCAATCCACACTGGATCGACGAACTACGTCCCCTCACCGGACTCGACGAAGCGGTTTCCAAGTACGTGCTAGAGCAAGACGCGGCCCAGCATTTTCTCCGCGACGTGGTGCCGCTGTTGGAATGGCAGATACCGGCCTTCGTGAAAGAAGGCAAGGCGTATCTCTCGATCGCCATTGGTTGCACCGGGGGACGCCATCGATCCGTTGCCATTGCTGAAGAGATGCGGCGCCGACTCAACCTTCAACACGAAGTCTTTCACCGCGACATCGCTCGATGAAGGTCGTCGCGGTCGGAGGAGGACACGGCACGGCCGCGTCACTGCGGGCCTTACGTCGCCTTACTGACGAGGTAACGGGCGTGGTGTCGGTGGCTGACGACGGGGGATCGACCGGCCGACTTCGCGCGCTTCTCAACGTGGCGGCGGTGGGGGACTTGCGCAAGTGTCTCGGGGCGTTGGCCGACCCCGACAATCCGCTCACCAGGTCCTTCGAGCACCGTTTCAGGGTGGGCGAACTGAACGGTCACGCGGTGGGCAACCTGCTGCTGGTGGGACTTTTGGACGCCACCGGGAACCTCGAAGAGTCGGTCCGGGCCGTGGCTCAGGTCATGGGGGTGACCGGCACCATCGTGCCGGCGAGCTGTGAAGGGGTGGTCCTTTTGGCGACCACTGAAGAGGGCTCCACCCGGGGCCAGACCGAAGTCGCCCGCTCCTCCTCCATCCGCCGCATCAGCGTGGAACCGGCCAACGCGGCGGCACCGATCGTGGCCGTCGAAGCGATTGAACGGGCCGACCTCGTCCTCATCGGGCCCGGTTCGCTCTTCACCAGCGTGTTGGCCGCTTGCGTGATCCCCGGCATCACCCAGGCCCTGGCCGGCACCCACGCGCGCAAGATCTACGTGGCCAATCTCCGTCCCCAAATTCCCGAGACCTCCGGGTTAACGCTGGACGATCACGTGGACGCCCTCCTTCGCCACGGCGTCGTGCCCGACCTGGTGCTGGTCGACCGGGATTCGAGTTTCGCCGACCAGCCTTGCTCGCTAACCGCGCTGGTGGCCGACCTGGCACGACCGAATGGCTTGGTGCACGACGAAGTCAAATTGGCCGAGGCCGTGGGCCGCCAATTACGATGAAGGTACCCCGCACGAAGGAGAAGCAGTGACAACACGCGTTGCAATTAATGGGTTTGGGCGTATCGGACGCCTTTTCCTGCGAGCATCCCTGTTGCACCCTGATCTCCAGGTGGTGGCCATCAACGACCTGACCGCCCCCGCGACCAACGCCCATCTCTTGAAGTACGACTCGACCCAGGGCCGATTGGACGTGCCCGTGTCGGTCACGGACGACGGCATTACCGTCGGCGACCAGACCTTTAAGGTGCTGGCCGAGCGCGATCCCAGCAATTTGCCGTGGAAAGAACTGGAGATCGACGTCGTCATCGAGTCGACCGGGCGCTTCACCTCCCGCGAGGCGGCGTCGGCCCACTTGGCCGCCGGGGCCAAGAAAGTCATCATCACCACGGCCTCGAACGACGCCGACGCCACCTTCGTGGTGGGCGTCAACGAGGACTCCTACGACGCCGACCACCACCACATCGTGAGCAACGCCTCGTGCACCACCAACTGCTTCGTGCCGATGGTCAAGGTCCTGGACGACGCCTTCGGAATCGACACCGGTCTCATGACCACCATCCACGCCTACACCAACGATCAGAACCTGCTCGACCTCACGCACAATGACCTTCGCCGGGCCCGCGCGGCCGCGATCAACATCGTGCCCGCGTCGACCGGCGCCGCCCGGGCAACCAGCCTGGTGTTGTCGTCAATGAAGGGGCGCCTCGACGGCACCTCGCTGCGCGTGCCAGTGCCGACGGGCAGCATCACAGATTTCACCGCCATCGTCCGTTCGACCAGCGTCGAGGAGGTCAACGCGGCCTTCAAGGCGGCGGCGGAAGGTCCCTTGAAGGGCATCATTGTCTACACCGACGAGCCGATCGTCTCTTCGGACATCGTGGGCAGTCCCGCCTCGTGCACTTTCGACTCCTTGATGACCATGGTGCAGAAGATCGACGATCAGAAGAGTCTGGTCAAGATCTTCGGGTGGTACGACAACGAGTGGGGCTACTCCAACCGCCTCGTTGACCTCGCCCGCCACATCGGCCAGTAGTTCCGTGACGACACCGTTGCCGTCCTACCATCGCTGGGGCAGTCTCGAGGGAAAACGAATCCTGGTGCGGGTCGACTTCAACACTCCGGTCGCCGGGATCGACGGCCGTCAAGAGGTGACCGACGACTTTCGGATCCGGGCCTGTTTGCCACTGTTTGAAGAGTTGCTGGAGCGCGGCGCCACGGTCGTGGCCTGCACCCACTTTGGGCGACCCAACGGCAAAGTCGACCCGCGTTACAGCGTCGAACCGGTGCGACGGCGTCTGAAGGAACTCTCTCCCCAAGTGGAGTTGCTCGAGAACCTGCGCTTTAATCCCGGTGAAGAAGCCAACGATCCCGCCTTCGGCAAAACGCTCATCGCCGGCTTCGATTACTACATCAACGAGGCGTTCGGCTCCTCGCACCGCGCCCACGCCTCGATCATGATCCCGCCCACCTTGGTGCCGAGCGCCGCCGGAGCGAACCTGCAACGTGAGGTGTCGACGCTGTCTTCCCTGCTCGACAGTCCGGCCCGGCCCTTCGTGGCCATCGTGGGCGGCGCTAAGGTCGCCGAAAAGTTGGGCATCGTGCGGGTCCTGGCGCAGAAGGCCGACACGGTGATCGTCGGTGGCGGCATGGCCTACACGTTCGCCTCTTCGCAAGGTCGCACCATTGGCTCGTCACTCTTTAACGGTTCCTTCGTCTCCGAATGCGCGGGCATCCTGGCCGGCGGCAACGTGCTCATTCCCACTGACGCGCGAGGCCTGCCCGACGGGGCGCCCTTTGGCACCGACGGCGGTGACGACCCGGTGGTGGAGTTTGACGACAACATCCCCGACGGCTTCGAAGGTCTCGACATCGGGCCCCACTCCATTGAGGCCTTCGTGGCGGCCATTGCCCCCGCCGCCACCATTCTTTGGAACGGCCCCATGGGCGTCTTTGAAGACAAACGTTTTGGCGTAGGGACCGAAGCGGTGGCCCGGGCGGTGGCGTCATCGGGAGCGGTCTCAGTGGTGGGCGGGGGCGACTCAGTGGCGGCTCTTCAGGCCTACGGCCTCGAGGATTCCTTCAGTTTCGTTTCGACCGGCGGCGGCGCGTCGCTGGAGTTCGTGGAGCTGGGCGACCTGCCGGGTCTCAAGGCCTTGCGCGAGAGCACGTGGGACTGAATGTCCAACGCCACCAGGTTCTTGGTCATTGGCAACTGGAAGATGAACGTCGACTTCGTCGAGGCCGTGCACCTAGGCCAGCAAATCGGCGTTATCTTGAAGAATCGCCCGGCCGAACACACCGACATCGTCCTCGCGCCTCCCTTCGTGGACCTGCGATCAGTGACCTCGATCGTGGACTCCGAACGCATCGCCGTTGACGTGGGCGCCCAGCACGTCAGCGCCTACGACAATGGCGCCTATACCGGCGAGATCAGCACCACTATGCTGAAGCGTTTGGGCGTGACCTGGGTGCTGGTCGGTCATTCGGAACGTAGAACGATGTACCACATGGATGACGAGGTGGTGGCGGCCACGCTGCGCGCGGTGTTGCAGGGCGGACTCAAAGCCGTGCTCTGCGTGGGAGAAGACGGTGAGGTTCGCGATGGCGATGCTCAAAACGACTTCGTGTCGCCCCAGCTGCAACACGCCCTGGCCGGTCTCGACGAGCGATACTTCGAGCAGGTGACGGTGGCCTACGAACCAATTTGGGCCATCGGCACCGGACGCACGGCCGACGGCGGCCAAATCAAGACCATGACGTCATTCATTCGCACCGTGCTCGCGACGTTGGGAATGGCCGGCACTCGCGTCCTCTACGGCGGTTCGGTCAACGCCGAGAACGCGACCTCCATCGTCGCCGAGGGGTCCGTCGACGGGTTTTTAGTCGGGGGAGCCAGCCTGGTCGCCGAGAAGTTCCTCGCCATTATTCAGGCCTGTGACGGCTGCTACGCTGGAAAACGCTGAATCGGAGGTTTTGATGTTCACCTGGACATTCGTGGGTATTGAAGTGGCTTCGGCCGTGGGCCTGATTTTCCTGGTCCTATTGCACTCGGGACGGGGTGGGGGCATCTCGGACCTGATGGGTGGCTCCATGGGGGCCGTCGCCGCCGGGTCAACCGTGGTGGAGCGAAACCTGGACCGCATCACGATCGCCGTCGCGTTGGTCTTCACCTTTGCCACGTTGACGCTTGACCTGCGTTTGCAGTAGGCGTAATGCTCCCCAAAGGGTCGCCGCTGCGCCTCGCGTTGGCCGGCATCACCCTGGCCGTCGTCCTTATTCCCGTCGCCCTCGCCGGTGCGGCCTCCAGGCCCAGCACCAATGACAACAATAAGGTGCTAAAAATCTCCATTCCCGGTCCCTTTAACGGCTGCACCTATCTCGACGCCGGGGCCACGCCCAGTTCGGACGGGATCTTGGACCTAATCCGTCCTTCGGCCTTTCTCACTAGTTCGTCGGGCAACCTACAGGGCCAGGGCGGTCCTATCGCGGCCGCGGAACTGACCTCGTTGAAACCGGAAACGGTCGTCTACACGATTGCCCCCAATCAGCACTGGAGCAATGGCCAGCTCTTTGAGGCCGGCGATCTGGTGGCCTGGTGGGCCTACGCCCGCACGCTCTCGAGCGTGAAGAGCGACGGCTATCGCGCCATTTCCACCATGGACGTCAGCAACGGGGGACTGAGCGTCACCGCGGTGTTCGCCACTCCTTACGCAGAGTGGAACCTGCTCTTTCGCGACGTGGAGGCCCAGGGTAGCGCCGACGGCTGCGCCATCAACAACCTGGTCACCCGTCCCTCCCTGGGGCCCTACGAAGTCGAAAGCGCGACGCCCACCAACCTCGTGCTCGCCATGAACAAGGCGTGGCCGCTTAGTCCCAACCGTTTCGGACACATCATCGTGAGCAGCAGCGACGTGCTTCCTTCTTCGAAGGCTGTTCACTTCGCCAGTTACTCATTGACGGTGAACCGCTCCCAAGAGCAGGCGCTCAGTGCGCACCCCAACGAACTCAGTCACATCGGCACGTCGAGCAACATCGAAGAGGTGACCTTCGCCCCCAATCGTGCGTTGACGAGTCAGTTGGCGATTCGCCAAGCCCTCAGCTGGTCACTCAGTCGTCAAACCATGATCAACCAGCTGTGGGGCGCCGTCACCTTCTCGCCCTCGGTGGCGCAGTCGGCCATCTTCTCGCAGGGTCAGAGTGCCTACCCCGGCACCTCGGGCAGCGGTCCCACCGGACAGGCCGCGACCACCACCACCACGCTGCCGATTGCCGGCGGCACACCGGGCCAGGCCGACTGTCTGCCCTGCGCTCTCGACGCCCTCAAGACGGCCGGCTATCAACACGGGGCGGCCGGATTGAAGAATGCCGCGGGGTCCGTGCTTTCCTTACGCGTGGCGGTCGGGCCAAGTGCGCTCGATCAATCTTCGGCGGCCCTCATCATCAAGCGCTGGGAGGATCTCGGGATTCGCATCACCCAAGTTGACGTCACCAGCGACACCGCGGCCGCCGCGGCCACGGCCTCCGGCATGGACGACGCCGCGATCTTCTCTCGCACCACCTTGACCACCCCTTCCTACGCGGCCAGGTCGTGGGCCGGACCGGCCTACGTGGATTCGTACCCGAGCGGCGTACGTACGTCGGTGGTTACCGGTCTCTACAACACCGCGGTAGCAAACTTCAACCCCGTCGCCGCTAATGCCACTTGGCTATCGCTCGATCAGGCGATACTTGATCAATTCTGGGTCCGCCCGCTGTACACCGCCCCTTCGCTGGTTGAGTGGTCGAGCACGCTGGCCAATGTGGTCGGCAGTCTCTCGGTGACCGGATTTGTTGATCAGGTCTCTGGTTGGACTATCGCCCCGCCCTCGTCGCAGACCTAACGTTTTAATGAGGAGAATCGGCTGCGGGCTAAAGTAGAAGTCCGCGTCGAAGTGGCGGAATAGGCAGACGCGCCAGCTTGAGGGGCTGGTGCCCTCAGGGGCGTGCGGGTTCAAGTCCCGCCTTCGACACCAATAAAGACCGGTACCCGACTTTTCACAGGAGCGCAACGGTCTCAGCCCTAAACTCCACGCATGCAGTTTGCAGTGGCGGATTCACGGGGTCGGCGCAACACACTTCATTTGACGGAAAATAAGTCCGTTCATTGGAGGTGTGATGGTTCGCTTGGTGAATATGTCCGACGAGATGCGTGAAGTGATTTGGGATCGCTTCGCTGCAGGAGAGTTGCCCTACACAATCTCTAGAGACTTAGGTCGGTTTCCTTTCGCCGTTCACCAGATGCTGGGCCTGACGGGTGGGGTGCGACCACCACGGCCAACGAGGTCGCCACGAGCGTTGAGTGTTGACGAACGCGAAGAGATCTCGAGAGGCCTGGTGGCTGGCGAGTCGTTGCGATCGAT
>Ga0182024_10015275_pt1 | contig 14728 bp, 11 predicted proteins | sample P32metaG_FD_120480 | JGI IMG/M metagenome (GOLD analysis project Ga0182024, IMG submission 120480) | Permafrost microbial communities from Stordalen Mire, Sweden - P3-2 metaG (Illumina Assembly) | ecosystem: Environmental > Terrestrial > Soil > Wetlands > Permafrost | place: Sweden: Stordalen... | reverse complement strand
GTCCGATCGCCGGTCCGCCCCGGTCTTTCGCGATCGAAAAGCTCGAGCAGCTCTGTCGCTACAACGACAAGTGTTTCAGTATCGGTGCGAGGAATGAAAACTCCGGGCTTAATGTAAAACTTGGAGCCCATGAACCAACCGTAGCCGAGGCAATATTGCAGCGGCATGCGCCTGTCACGCTGCTGCAATATTGCCTCGATGCGCTCGATCGATTCGTCGGTCATTTGCTGATCAGACAAGAGAATCTGCCGGGCCGAATTGTCGCCTGTCACATGTTCGACGATCAAAGCCGCCTCGCAAGCAGCCTCGTGCGCTTCCACACCCGCCGAACAAAGCCGGTGCACAATCCGCTTCTTCTCTTCGCGCACAGATGGCATCGCGCCTTGTCTTAATTGAGCCCGTTCGTATCACGCAGGCGGCGTTCCTGCTCAGAAAGAATACTCGCTTCCACAAGCTTGTCCAGCTCGCCTTCAAGGATCTGAGTCAGACTGAAATTTTGATTGAGACGATGGTCGGTGACACGGTTGTCTTTAAAATTGTACGTGCGGATCTTTTCCGAGCGATCGCCAGTTCCCACTTGCGCCTTCTTTTGCTCGCTGAGCTCTTGTTGCTGCCGTTCTATCTCAATTTTGTAGAGTTTGGCGCGAAGAATCTGCTTGGCGCGTTCCTTATTTTGCAATTGGCTGCGCTCTTCCTGGCATGCCACCATGATGCCGGTCGGCTTGTGCACGATCCGCACAGCTGTCTCCACCTTGTTGACGTTCTGTCCGCCGGCGCCGCCGGATCGCATCGTCGTGATCTCCAGCTCCTTTTCGTCCAGGTGCACTTCCACTTCATCGACTTCCGGCATCACGGCCACGGTGGCAGTCGATGTGTGCACGCGCCCTTGCGCCTCAGTCGCCGGCACGCGTTGCACTCTGTGCACGCCCGACTCGAACTTCAGTTTGCTGTAACAGTCATCGCCTTTGAAGTTGACGATGATCTCCTTGTAGCCGCCCACTTCGCCTTCGCTGACGTTGGCCACCTCGCACACCCAGCGCATCCGGTCGGCGTACCTCATATACATGCGGTAGAGGTCGCCGGCAAACAGCGAGGCCTCATCGCCGCCGGTGCCGGCTCGGATCTCAACGATGATGTCTTTGTCGTCGTTGGGATCTTTAGGCAGCAACAGCACCTTCAGCTCCTGGGCCAGTTCATCGACCTGCTTCTTGTTTGCTTCCAGCTCCGTCTCCACCATTTCGCGCATGTCTTTGTCGCTCTCGCTGCGCAAAATCTCCAGTGCATCAGCTACATCTCGATTCGCCTTGTTGTAGCTGCGAAACGTCTCGACAGTTTTTTCGAGCGACCGGCGGGTCTTGGCCAACCGTTTGTACTGTTCTTGATCGCCGTGAATAGCCGGATCGGCGAGCTTCTCAGTCAGCTCCTCGTAGGTCCGTTCGATCTCATTTAGTTTCTCGATGAAGTGTTCCATGGGAACGGCCTGGATCTCGTACGGGGGTGAGGAATTCTAAGGAAGATCGGAGAGGGTGGGATTCGAACCCACGCTGCGCTATTAACACAGACAGTCTTTCCAGGACTGCACGATAGACCACTCCGACACCTCTCCGTGTGATCCAGAGGGTAATTATAGCTGATGCAGTGATGCGGGACGCCGCTAGAAGACGACCGCTCGGCAACCGGGCGACGAAATGCCGGCATCAGCTGTCAAAAGGCTGAGCTTGCGGATCGTTCAACCGTCGAGCCACGGGCAATAAATGTTACAAACCCGAAGTGGCTGGCTGCGAGGAAACTAATTTCTGCCGTTGGAGTCATCGATGCAGACACAGTATGCGACAGCGCCAAGCTGAAACAAGTCCCGGCAGCGGGACGCCCTTTGTCTGTATCTTCAGGAGAACGTATAAATGGAAAGCATTTTCGCACTTTTAGCCGGCGCCCTCGCCATCGCAACAGCAAGCCTGTTTGCTCCCAAGAAAAAGCGCACTGCCGCGCCGCTTGCCAAAAGTGCGCCCGCGCAGCATGCACTCGAACAGTCCGAAGTAGTCATCCCCATGGCCAAGAAGAAAGCGAGCAAAGCTGCCAAACACGCAGCGGCCAGCAAAAAGCAGGCTCGCGCCGCCGCCCCGGCAAAATCTCGCACGACCAAACGAAAAGTCGTGAAAACAGCTAAAGCGCCGACCTCTATTGGCAAAACGCGCAAGCGCAAAGCCAGCTAGACAGCGCAGACCAAAACTGCTTCCATCCGACGATCGTCGCCCCTACGACCGAGGGCGGCCCCGGGGCTTCGCTGTGGGCCTGTTTCGCGTTCAGGTAACAAACCGATATCGCTTTGAACTCAGCAACCTTGTCGGGCCGGTGCCATCCATCGCGCGCAGACGTGCTATTTGGCGGCCGCTAGCTGCACTCGTTTAGCGCCGGCGCGAATAATGCCGAGGAAATCTTCTGCTTTTAAGCTGGCACCACCGATCAGTCCGCCGTCAACTTCAGGTTGCTCCAACTGCTCATCAGCGTTGCCTGGTTTGAGCGAACCGCCATAGAGGATGGGGATGGACTCACCGACCAATTTACCTTCGCCTTTACCGTGAAACAACTCATTGACTGTGGCGCGAATTAGCGCCGACACTCGGTTGGCTTCTTTCGATTCGCAGTTCTTGCCCGTGCCGATCGCCCAGACCGGCTCGTATGCTATCACCAGCGGTGCAATTTGTTCGCTGGTTAAATCAGCCAGGGCGGCGGCGACCTGGCGGCGAACCACCGAGTCGGTCAGTCCGGCCTCGCGCTCATCGAGCGATTCGCCCACGCAGACGATCGGCACGAGATTGTGATGGAGAGCCGCTTTCAGCTTTAAGTTGACGCTGGAATTTGATTCGCCGAAATACTGCCGGCGCTCGGAATGTCCGATGATCACGTATTTGGCACCGGCGTCGACCAGCATTATCGGTGAAATTTCACCGGTGTATGCGCCCGAGTCATGATGCTCCATGTTCTGAGCGCCAACGACAACCACCGAGCCTTTTACCGTTTCTACCACGTCGCATAGACTGGTGAACGGTGGGCACAAGATTATTTCAGGCAAGTCTTTCTCGCTTCTCACTGCATCAACTATGGCTTTGGCTAGTTCGCGTGCCTCTGCCCGCGTTTTATGCATTTTCCAATTGCCGGCAATGATGGTCTTGCGGGTTGAGCTGCTCATGATCACTCCTTAGAGCGCTGGATTACAGCGGCTGCGTGAGAGGCAATTTTATCGTAACGATTGCAAGGGGAAGCCAAATGTTGAGAAAGGTTCCCCTGGGCACGGTTCTTGCTCGGCGAAAGCAGGACTGTGGCAGCCATTGGCAACAGACGTACCTTAAAGAATTGGCGGATTGCCCCTGGAAAGCTCGGATACCTTAGAATAACCAGATGTTTATTTCGCCCAGCAGGGCGGGCTGAAGGAATCGCACATGACTGAACCCGGATCCGCCACCGTGGCAACGCAAGAGCAAGAGCAAGAGCAAGTGCTGACTGAGCCCCTGCGGCTGCCTGAGTGGGTGAAGCGCACGGTGCTTAACACCGAAGAGAATCGCCACACCCGCATTATTCTCAAAGAGCAGCGCTTGAACACGATCTGCGAAAGCGGGCGCTGCCCGAACAAGGGCGAATGCTGGGCGCGAGGCACCGCCACCTTTTTGCTCATGGGTCCGCTTTGCACTCGCACCTGCAAGTTCTGTTCGGTCAACAAAGGCATGCCTGGCGCGTTAGAAGAAGACGAACCGGCGCGCATTGCAGAAGCATCCAGGCAGATGGGGCTGCGGCATGTGGTCCTTACCTCGGTCAATCGCGACGACCTGCCAGACCAGGGTTCAGGCCACTTCGCTCGCACGATCGAGGCGTTGCAATCAGCCATTGATGGCGTGGCAGTAGAGGTGCTTACTCCCGATTTTCAAGGACGAGAGGACTGCATCCGCACCGTGCTGGAGGCTAATCCTGTCGTATTCAACCACAACATTGAAACGGTGCCGCGCTTGTATCGCCGCGTCCGTCCGGGCTCCAAGTACGACCGCTCGCTCAAGGTGCTTGAGGCAGCCAAACGCATGCGTCCGGACATTCCCACCAAATCTGGATTGATGCTTGGTCTGGGAGAAACGATGGCAGAAGTTCATGCAGTCATGCGCGATTTGCGCGCAATCGACTGCGACTTTCTCACGCTCGGACAATACTTGCGGCCGACGCGCGATCAACTGCCGGTCAAACGCTACGTAGCGCCGGAAGAATTCGAGGAGCTGGGGCGGATTGGCTGGGAGATGGGCTTCAAAATGGTGCATTCCGGTCCACTGGTGCGCAGCTCGTACCATGCCGAAGAGCTCGCAGCAAAGCTGGTTTAGGACATATTGCTATGGCAGAGACCGGCGCTCAAACAGAACAGCTCGTCAAGGCGCGACAGCTGCTCGAAGAGAGTAAGTTGGAAGAAGCCGGACTGATCCTGAAAAACTATTTGCTCAATGCCACCGCCGACACCGATGCCTTGAAGCTGTTCGCGACGGTGCTTGATGAGGCCGGCAGAGCCGAGGCATCGCTGCATATTCGCGCCCTGGCAGAGACAATCGACAGCACCGTATCCAGTGGCATGCTGCCTTATGCCGATGCCAACATGTCGCCGCACCTCTTCCATGCCGGGTTCGCCCTGACGGATATTCGCCAGTTTGAGCTGGCGGCGAAATTTCTTGACCAGGCGCTCAAGCTCACCCCCGATGAGCCGGTGATCAGGTACGAGCTGGCGTTTGCTTTGATGTCGCTCAATCGCTTCGATGAGGCCGTGCCACACTTCCAAGAGGCCGCCGGAGAGCTGAATGATTTCGACACCAATCTCAATCTGGGCGTCTGCTACTTGCTGACAAGAAAGCTGAAGGCAGCGCGAGACTGCTTCGATCAGCTGGCTAAATATGCCACAGGCGAAGACGAGCGCAAGGAGTTGTCGCATAGAAAGACCGTGCTCAAACGCTTGGAAGAGCTGAGCAGTCGCCAGACTTTGACTGCTCGAGATTGGCTCTACACTCTCTATGGCGCGCTCTTGTTACATCCCGGCTATAAGTCAGGTGAGAGCAAAGAGGATTTCAAAAGCATCGCCTCAACCGTTCTGGTCCTGCGTGGCGTGCTCGAGGGATTGCGCCTCGAGGTAGAAGTGATCGAGTACTATAATCCAATGTCAAAACCGCTTGCCCGGCTGATCTCGGAGTTGATGGAACTGCCGTTGGACAGCTACAAAGGACCTGACCGCCCGGACCGCGCACTGCTGGTGATGGCATGGGCCACTGACGTGATTGGCCCGCATCAGGCGTTTATCGAGACCAGCGAGCGGCGCACTTTGTTTGCCTACGGATTGCCCTGGCGCGAGCCACTGCCCCTGGTGCCGGAAATAATCGGCTGCCTGTCGGATGAATGTCCGATGCCGTGGGACGAAACAACGCGAAGCACCAGCATCGACTCAATCGTTACCGAGATTCTCGAAAAAGCACGACATCTGGAATCCGATCCGGACATCCTCAAACAAACGCATGAGGCGGTGGAATACTATCATCTGAAGCGGGAGCGGCTGATCCTGGGCAATCCTGAAGTATTTCCGGAGCGTCCGGAATATACAGCGGAAATACCCAAATAAAATTATGAGGATTATTCGTCGTCTAGCTCTGGCGATCGCGTACGTGACGTGCCTGCCGATGGTACCACCAACCATTGCGCAGTCGGAGGAGTCGCTCCAGGGACTGGCGAAATACTTGCCGCTGGTCGGTCTGTTGCTTGGTGCCTGGCTGGTGACGCTGGATTTGCTTCTTGGATGCCTGCACGCCAGACATATGCTTTGCTGCGCACTTTTGACAATCGCCTGGCTAATATTGACGAACGGCCTGCACTTCGACGGATTGATGGACACCGCCGACGGTATCTTCTCCCATCAAAGCCGCGAGCGAATGCTGGAGATTATGCAAGATCCGCGAGTGGGAAACTTCGGTGTCCTTGCTGGAGTGACCGTGCTCTTGCTCAAGTTCGTTGCTTTGACGTCACTGCCGATTCCCGATCAGCTTTTCGCCTTGATGTTTGTTCCCGCCTGGTCACGATGGGCTGAAACCTTTGCCATCAGCACTTTTCCTTATATCAAGCCGCAAGGAAAAGGAAAGATCTGGCACGATTCGACCAAGCATCCCCAAGACATCCTTCTGTCGGGTCTGGTGCCATCAATATTGGTGGCAACGGCATGTGCTCTGGGTTTCTGGCAAGCAGCACTAATGTCACTGTTGACTGCAGTTTCAGGAGTGCTGGCAGCATTCTGGTTGTCCAACAAACTCGGCGGCCAAACCGGAGACACCTACGGCAGCGTGGTCGAGTTCTCGGAAGCGTGTGGGCTGGTGTGTTCAGCTCTGGTGCTGCCCATGTCCGGACTGGGTTGAAAACCTGGGGCACGGGCGTCTCGCCCGTATTTAAGCGATCGTTGCTTTTTCTAGAGACCGCTTTTGTGCCGATACTGGGCACAAATTCTGCGTTCCAACCCGTTGAACAGGCCAGCTGCAGGCGGGACCCCTGGTTTCAGCGCCCCAAAGATGATCGGAGTCAATACCCCAACGGATTTTTCAACTCCTCTTGTTGCGAGGAATCCATTCACACATCCAGAGCGCTGCGCGCTAAGGTGTACCCAGACGGCACAGTATACAAAGTGTAGTTGCCGAACAGGGGCGTCCATTGTTGAATAATCCAACCGTGCTGCTGTCCGGATTCAGCGCCGGTTGCACTGCCCGTCAATAAGAGAATTAATGCAAGCAAAACTGAAGGGGCCCGCAAAACCGATTGTCTGCTTTGACTGAGCGGCAAATTGAAACCTTGTGTCACTTGGGTTTTGACTGATCCAGACAGGAATGGCGTGATTTCGTACGCTTATACAACCGTATTATTCCTGAGATTTTATTAGGCGACTTCCCCGATTCTCCTCGTTCTGATTGAGGTATAGACAAATTATCAGCTGTAAGAGTGAAAAATGGCCGCCAAGCGCAATGTCCTAACATTTCAATATTCAGACCGCTGGTCCACGCTGATGCTGTGGTGGAAGGCGATTTTCATGATTCCAGTCTGGGGCTACCCGGCTCTGCCGTTTATTGGCTCGGTGCTCACATTCTGCGGCCAAGCTGATAAGACGCTGCTGCAACTCGGCTATTTTGCCGTGCTGATCGCGGGTCTCGCCTATTTCTCCGAAGATATCCTCAAACGCAAAGTGAGGATTGACGAAAATTACCTGTTGCATGGCTTCCGCTCGCGCGACCTGGCTAAACTGCTCTCGCTCGGCACGGATTACAAACGAACGGAAGTTTTGCCCAAGAAAATGGTGCTCACCTTTTCCGATGGCAAGACTATGCAGTTCAAATTGAGCAGGATCAACGCCAACGATTTCCAAAAATTGATCAAGCATATCGAGGCGAACTACCCACAGTGTCACATCGATCCGGTGCTGCTGACCTTGATCAACTGCAAGAAGCTGGCACGAAAAGTTCTCGTCGACGACACTGACCGATTCATCATCGAGTACAAGTCGGAACAGCAAATATACAAAAACCTATGGCAAGCGTTTCTCAGCAGCGCTTCGCCGTGGTTGCGTATCGGCCCGATTTTCGTCGCCTTCGTCGCCGCGCCGGCGTGGCTTAGCTTCGTCGGCTACTGGTTTTTCACGTCGCTTGTCGATTGGGACGCGAAGAACAAAGCGCAACAAGCCGGTTCAGACCTGGGCAATTATATCAACAGCATCACGAGCAACCTGTTCAACACCGCTTCGAGCGCCGGCAATTCGTTTATGACCCTGCTCTCGAATCCGCTGATCTCGGGCGTATGTAGTCTTTTGCTTTTGACCATGATCTTCTATGCGTTGCGCATGCTGCTGAAACCAAATGCGCTGGTGATCGACAAAGGTGCTCTGTCATTAGTGGTGTCCGTTTTCGGCAACAGTTTTTGTCAGGGGCGTATCTTGTGGCAAGATGTTGCTTCGGTAGATCTGGTCAAGCGCAGCGATGGTTCAGTCAAAATTCGTTTCAACCAGAAAAGTGGCAAGAAGTTCTTGATCGACTTTGCCTCTGTTTTGCCGAACGACCGTCCCCGGCTGGTAAGGGCGCTCGAACGATTCGCTCCGGGTTGCACCATAGACAGTGCCTTGACTGAAGCGATGATGCCTCGGCACGAGCGCAGTTATACCGAGCTCTGGCTGCAATCATTGTCTACACCGCCTGAGCGAAACAGCTTGCAGTCTTTAGCACCCGGCCAGCGTTTGCAACACGATCAGTTCGTTGTGATCAAGCGGCTTGGTGTAGGAGGGCAGGGTACGGCGTATCTTTGCAAAGACGAGCTGAACAACACGGAAGTGGTGCTCAAGGAGACAGTGGTGCCTGTCTATGCCGATCGCGCCATCAAAGAGCAAACACTGAAACGCTTTGAACAAGAAGCGAAAATCTTACAATCATTAGATAACGACGGCATCGTCAAGCTGGTTGATTATTTCTTTGAAGACCATCGCGGATATCTGGTTCTAGAGCACGTCGATGCCAAAAACTTGCGCCAGGTAGTGGACGAGCATGGTGCCTTGCCGGAAGCGAAGGTGCAAAATCTAGCGCGGCAGATGAGCGACATCCTCAGTTATTTGCACGAGCGTAAGATCATTCACAGAGACTTCACTCCGGACAACTTGATGCTCAACAGCGACGGCCAGCTCAAGTTGATTGATTTCAACGTGGCGCAAATGCAACAAGTAGGCACCACCGGTACTATCGCAGGCAAACACGCTTATTTGCCCCCTGAGCAATTCCGAGGCAAAGCCACAGCCCAAAGCGACATCTACGCGATGGGTGCTACTCTGCACTATTTGCTTACAGGCAAGGATCCGGAGCCGATTTCGCAGTCCAGCCCGCTTGAATGCAACGCTCTGGTGAGCCCAGAGTTCGATCAACTGATTCGTGATTGCACGGCGATCGACTGCGCCAAGCGCTGTCCTTCAGCGCAAAACATGAACGAACGGCTGGCAAAAATTGATGCCCAGTACGACGAGCTGCAATTGGAAAGAGAGGCCAGTCAATTAGCCAAGGCTCAGTCATTTTGCAATCAGTTCGAAGCGGAAGCGTTGACGCTGCACCTCAACGATCAATCGTCTGATGCAGAGCATGGCAGCAAAGTCGAATTAGCCGCGCGCGAACTGTCGGAGGCATAATGGCAGAATTAGCTGTGCGCATGCACTATGTCAATCATCCAAGAAGGCTGACTCTGGCGGTGACGAAGATACTTTTTCCCATCTGGGGAATGGCTGCGCCAGCGACCGCCTTATGCATTATTTTGCCAATCTATTTTGGTTACATTGCCGAACATACTTTGCATGCCGCCGAGATTGGTGGACTTTCCTCGGCGTGTGCCCTGCTCTTGTCATTTATTTCCGGATTGTTGGTGATCAACTGGCTTACCAGGGACGCCATCTTGATCGACAAAGATGGAATTAAGTTGCCATTTTCGTTGCTGCGGTGGAACGCGCTCATGCTCTGGCAAGACATCAGGAAGATTCAGATTTCGCGCGCCGACGATTACGACTGGAAGAACAAAGAGATCAGCTTTATAACTTCCAGCGGGGCACCGCGCAAGCTCGGCTTGTCGCACATGGAACCGGAGAATGTAGAAAAGCTATTGCTTGCTTTGGAGATGTGGGGCAGTAAAACAGAAATTGATTCCAGCGTTCTTACTTTAAAGGATGACGTCGCCGGGTCGTCCGGCAGCGGTCAGCTCAGCTACACCGACATGTGGGAAGACGAGCTGGGCAGGCGATTTACCCCGACTGCATTTGTGCCTCTGGAACCGGGACGGATGATGCGCAACGGCACACTCAAAGTAATCAGGCATCTGGCGCTGGGAGGATTATCAGCTGTCTATCTATGCCAGCTCGACGATCGAAAACTGGTGGTGCTAAAAGAGGCGGTCGTCTCTGATGACGCGTTGGAAAGCACCCAGGCTAAGGCGCGTGAGATGCTGGACCGCGAGGCGGCGATGCTGCTCAAGCTGGGACATCCAAATATCGTCAAAGTGCTCGACTACTTCGTCGAGCAAGGACGCAATTATTTGCTGCTCGAATATATCAACGGACAGGATTTGCGGCAGCTCGTCAGACAAAACGGACCGCAAAGAGAGAGCACAGTGATCGCCTGGGCTTTGCAGATGGCGACGAGCTTGAAATATTTGCACGAACAAGATCCGCCGCTGATCCATCGCGATTTCACGCCGGACAATCTCGTGCTCTGTGAAGACGGCGCCATAGTGGTAATCGATTTTGGCGCCGCCAACGAATTTATCGGCAACTCCACCGGAACGTTCGTCGGCAAACATGCATTCATCGCACCAGAGCAATTCCGCGGCAAGGCCGTAGTGCAAAGCGACATCTATGCGTTCGGCTGCACCTTGCATTTCTTGCTCACCGGCAAGGAGCCCGAGGCGCTGAGCACCTCCAATCCAGCCGATGAAAACCCCCGCATCACCAGCGACTTGAGCCAGCTCGTCATCGCCTGCACGCAATTGGAGCCACGCGACCGTTATCAATCAGCGGCACAACTGATGCCGATTTTGCGCGGACTGGCCGCGGCTCTGCCGAGCGCCAGTTGAAAATCTGCTGCGTCAGGCCACCACAACCATCCTTTGCTTTATCAGCCGCACGGGTGACAAATCGGGCACCGGATTCGGTGCTCGGATCACATTAGTTACAAACTCAAGCACAAAAATTATTCGCCTTTTCTAAGATAGAAAGGGCTCGCCGCCGCTTGGCAAAAGAGCTTTGAATGGCGCAATCGCGGTCTCTCACATAAAATTTACAAATCCGCTCACAAAAGAGGTTACAGCCAACTTTCTGCTGGAATCATGATGCAATGCCATTCTCAGCACTTGAAGGTGTGAGACTCGCATTGCGAATAACATGCACTTTTAGCAACTGCAACTTGTCATGCAACAGCCAGTGGATGACAAGAATATATAATTAATGACGATACTGTATTTAGTACCAATGTTTTACCCACTTAGTACCTGTTGTTGGTCGCGGAGAAAATGATGAAATTATCCAAACTGAAGACGCTATTAGTAGCACTGGCCGCCGCCGCGTCGATACCGGGCGCGATGGCAGCCAATCACCCTAATCAAAATAATGGCGGATTTCCGCCTACCGGTCACGTATTTCAACCCAACCTGTTTCCCTTTATTTGCAACCTGTTTGGCCCACCAACACCAGTTGACGGCTTTTCTGGTTACATCAACATCGCCGGACAAAAAGGCCTGATTATCGATCTGCAAACAACGCAGAATTATGGACCTACGTTCCCGCTCACCACAGCCGGAACCTTCACATTGCCGATCGTTCCTACGCATCCGCCCAATGCTCACACCGGTTTCAGCGGCTTATCGTTTGATTTGCAAGGATATTGCAATGACGATGGCTGCAGCGGTCCCTGGGTATTCGTCGATGCGTACGATGCAAATATGAACAAACTATTTGGCGCAAACGTAGTTTGCTCCAGCAATTTCCCGGGTTGCGGAGCAGGCAGCTGCTACGACGTCGGTTCTGACAATTCAGGATTCGTCACGCAGACGTTTAGCGCCAGCAGTTTCGGTTTCACAACACCCGTTGCCTTGGCTGATGTGACAGTGCAGCTGTTTCCCGGTTGCGATTACAACCACGACAGCCGCATCAACAACTTCATCATCAACGGCCAGCACGCCACTCTCGAGCAGCCAAGAACTTTATACAATTTCTGTCCTACAGGATTTGCTATTGATCCCCGCCCAGCACAATGCAACTTCAATCAATTCTTCTACGGGCCAGGTGGGCCAGGCAGCGGCAGTTAATCGCATCTGTCCAAAGTCACTTCGCTTTGATACGACGAGCTCAGAGCTCGTCGTATTTTTTGTTCACTCTTTGTAGTAAATATAATATCTGACTTACAGATTGCACTTGATTTCAGTCTCGCGTTGTGCTGTCCGATAATTTCTTCTGCTTGCACAAAGTAACCGAGTAATTTATTTAGAAGTGTGGAATAACTCTGGGTGTCTAGCAGGTCCACTTGTTATAGAAGAGCTGGTTGACAAGAACATATAATGAAACAATACTGCATTCAGTATCACAAGTGGCCCCATTTAATAATATGTACATATCGGTCGCGGAGAACACGATGAAAATATCCAAGCTGAAATCATTATTTGTCGCATTGGCAGCCGCCGCGTCGATACCGGGCGCTATGGCTTCTGGAGGGGGGAACAGTGGACTGCCGGCACCACATCCATTTGTTCCAAATCTGTATCCCTTTCTTTGCAACTTGTTCGGACCCTCAACCCCTGTTGACGGCTTTTCGGGTTACATCAACATCGCCGGACAGCGGGGACTGGTGATAGACCTGCAAACTAGCCAATCTGATCCTGGCAGTTTCGGTCTGACTACAGCGGGCACGTTCACTCTGCCAGCCTTGCCAAACGTTACCGTCAATGCTCACAACCGTTTCACCGGCTTGCAATTTGATCTGCAAGGCTATTGCAACGATGATGGCTGCAGCGGTCCTTGGGTATTTATCGATGCGTACGATATCAACGGCAACAAGCTCTTCGGTGCCAACGTCGTTTGCGCCTCCAACTTCCCCGGAATGGCGGGCTGCTGCTACGATTTTGGCTGTGATCAGTCCACCTTCGTCACGCAATCGTTCAACCTGGGCAGCTTCGGCTTCCCGGCCAAAAATATGAACCAGGGTGTTTCGTTGGCCGGCGTAACCGTGCAGTTGTTCCCTGGTTGTGACGGCAATCACGACACTCGGATCCGCAACTTCATTATTAACGGAACACACGCAACCCTCGAACAACCGCGAACAATTTACAACTTCTGCCCAACGGGCTTTGCGGTTGATCCTCGGCCATCTCCGTGTGCCTTCGGCAGTGGTGGCGGCAGCAGCGGCGGCTAAGATCGAGTATCAAAACTCCATATTGGATACGACGAGCTTATTGCTCGTCGTATTTTTTTGTTCCAAATCAAAATAGGGTACCCTGTCGACGGAGAGAATAACCACCAAATTATCGGACAGATAAATAGGAAGGGAATGATGAAGTTAGAGCGGGCGATCTCAACAGTCTTTCTGACACTATGCGCTAGCAGCGCGGCGTGCTTTGCAAAAGGCTTCGATCAAGGGGCCGACCAGCTAAAGGAAGGAACGATAGAAGAAAACGCTGGTAAATATCATGCCGCCATCAAACACTATTCGAAAGCGTTGTCTGCTGATCCCCAGAACCAGAGGGCGTACATGCGCCGTGCCAAGTGCTACATACAATTGCATCAATACAAGCTGGCGCTGTCAGATCTAGCCAACGCCGGTCGCATCGGTCCCGTTGACGAAAAAATCAACATAGCCACGCACGAAATCCATAAGCTGCTCAACGATTGGCAAAGCGCCTTTGACGACGCCAACAGCGCCATCACCTTGTTCCCCCAAGATGCAAAACTCTACTTGATGCAGGCATACGACGCCTATAAGCTCGAACAATGGCAAGTTGTTGTAGCGGACTGCACCAGGGCGCTTGAGTTAATACCCCCGACCGATGCGCAGTCGTCCGTCGAGGCATATCGACTGCGTATACTAGGCTATACCTCTCTGGGTCAAACTGAAAAAGCGAATGACGACGAGAACAGAGTTAAACAACTGAGCACAAAATGAGATGGAATGGCTTAATTAATACTGTTCCATGCATTATTGATCAGCTAAAAAGTAGCTTCCTGTGACGCCGGCATCCTGCCGCAACTGAAGCGAACGGCGACGGCCGCCAGGACACTCCGATTCGACATTTCGCTGCGTAGACTATTGTTCGTGGAACGGAACCAAGCGAGCGAAGCCTATTTCGTCCGTCAAAGTCGGGTGATGAATCTGTTTGCCGCCTTCGCCCCAGTATGTTCCTTCCCAATAACCGATCGCTCGGTCTTGATCGTCGACAATTATCCTGACGTAGCCTTTGCCGAGTCCGTCGCGCTGTGATTGATTCGCATGCGGCGGCAGCTCCTCCGGCTCGAAGTGCCGCACCGACGAACTGTCGATCACCCGCACCGCGGCGAAGCGCAATTGACCGCCCTCACTGTCGGTTGTCGATTTGATCGGGCGCGGCGCTTCAGCGACAAACATCACGTGTCCGGTGTTGCCTTTAGCGTTGGGGGCGCCCCCTTTTTGCCAGGCGATCAAATCGCCCGGGCGCAGATCGTTGAGATTGGCGACACCAAGCCAACCGCCTTGAGCGCTGGTGGCGCTGAGACCACGAAAGAAGTGGGTGTAAATTTTTGCTTGCGGATAATCATGCTCCGGCTCCAGCTCTCGTATCTCTCGATAATGCTTGGGCGATACGCAATCGAGCACGTAGCTGACGAAACCGGAGCAGTCATTTTTCGCCTGACACAATCCATCGACGACGCGCACCTGCTCGCGAGCGGGCACCGGACTATGCTGATAATGAGCAAGTTGCACCTGATCGAACACTGATTGCGCTTTGTCGAGGGTCTGCTGCGCCAGATAATTTGTCGGCACCACTGTCGATTGTTGCGCAACGGCCGGAGGCGTCAGCCTGGTGAGCCACCGGGTTGAGGCGTTCGGTGCAAGCAGATCGAGTGCGCCGATGAACAACAGCGATGATAGAAAACAGGCGGAAACGCACCGTCGCTTCATTTCACGTTCCAATTCAAAAT
>Ga0182024_10015274_pt1 | contig 14728 bp, 22 predicted proteins | sample P32metaG_FD_120480 | JGI IMG/M metagenome (GOLD analysis project Ga0182024, IMG submission 120480) | Permafrost microbial communities from Stordalen Mire, Sweden - P3-2 metaG (Illumina Assembly) | ecosystem: Environmental > Terrestrial > Soil > Wetlands > Permafrost | place: Sweden: Stordalen... | reverse complement strand
TTGAATAATCTCACAGGCGCGACGTCGGTCGTCGCCGGCGGCAGGGTGGTCACGTACGGCAACAATAGCATTGTCGGCTCGTCCGGCTCAGGCTTCACGGGCACTGCATCGCTGCAATAGAGGGCAGAGATGGCGCGGGGCGAGCATTCGGCCGGGCAAAAAAAGCGGCCCCGAAGCCTAGAGGGCGCCGGGGCCGAGAAGGGATGATGCGGGGCGGTGCCGAGGGGCATCGACCCGCGGTCAGATTACGACCGCACGATGAGCGAGACAAGCGAGCATTCGGCCGGCCCCGCGCTTAGATCTGCGCTATACGCGAATGATTTCGGACACTAACGCAGCCAGCATGAGCCTGTGCCGGTTGTCAGTCGGCCGTCCGTTCATGTCCACAACGCAAAACATTTCCGATACGACCCGAGCGCGCTCTTTGATTTCCACTAGGGTTCTTGCTGGCGTTAGCAACAGCTTCCGCTCTGCCGCAATGATGGCGTCAGCTTCGGCGGCGGCGTAATCGTCCTCATCGTTTGGGATTGCCGACATGCGGGCGAGAGCAGCCTTGGCGGTTTCCCACTCGGCCATCGCGATCACGAATGGCGAAGCCTCTTCGGGGTCGACGGGTGGCCTGAGTTGCTTAATGTTGCTCATGACTCCACCGCCTCCGAATCTGCGAGGGATAGAGCGCCAAAAGGGTCGTCCGGCTGTGGCACCGCCCCGAGTGTTCGCACATGCTCCACAAACATTCGGAACAGCTGACCGGAGGTGTCCTCTCCTGAAGAGTTGAACAATTCAAGGTCTGCTATAAGCCACGCTTCCAACTGCCACGCCACGTCGACTATGGATTGCGGCTCATGGTCCATCATGGCCTCGGCGACCGCCCATCGTTCGTCATGGAGAGCGTTTACCTCGGCTTCTACGAATTCGTTCGTTCGTCCGCTTTCGCTGTGAAGTTCGAACGAGACTTTGTCCCAGGTCGCCTCAAGTTCCTTCTTGCGCGGATCGTCGTATTTCATGTCGCGCCATTGGTCCATTGTGACACCGCCGGTGGCCGCCTCGAACCGTTTGTCATGCTCACGCTGCTGTAGTGACCATCGCGCATGGTCCTCCACAAACCACGCGCGCATACTTAGGAACCGCTCGATCAAGTCAGGCGGCAGCGTGCACGCGGTTGCATGTGCGGTGGCAGGTATGGCGAGCGCCGGCAACGCGGCTGCGGTGGTCACAAGGTGGCGACGCGATAGGTTAGGCATGGCTTAGCTCCCATTGGTTTGTGAATAGCCACAAACGCACTGGCAGGAGCCGAGCAGACTCATGATATCTGGGGAATCGGTCATGACGCTCAGTTGACCCTGTGCGTTGTGGCAAGTGGCCCGGGTCGGCGGCAAACCGATCCGGGCTGCGCTTATGATGCGCAGTGCCGCGAGTCGGCGTCAAGGTTCGATTTGGACTAGATCACAGCAACGGGGCCCGCGATGCGAGAGTCAGAATTTGATAAAATCAATGCAGCCCTCGATCGTGCCAAATTTGCCTTGGAAGAGCTGAGAAAAAAGGCGGTCGAATTGCGTCTCAAACGAGGCTCGGCAATGACGCTAGAAGAGGTTGCGGCTTGGAACCTAGAGGCGGCCGAACTGAAGCAACAACTACGAAAAATCAGCGAGGCAGTTCACGCCGGCAATCCCGCCCCTCATCTCCGGCTGGTTCCCGATATCGAGTAGGAGGCAATGCGAGGATGAGCGCGGCGTGCGACGCGGCAAAAATAAAGGAATGACGATGAAAACGGACAATCTCAGTCAGATCGACGAAGATGTTTTTGCTTTGAAATATTCGGATGATGATTTGGAAGCCGCGGCAGGCAGTCCGACTTTAATGCCCACATTCACCTGTTCGGTGCCGATGTGCGCCACGGGCGGTGGGTGTGGCACTTGGCCCGGAAACTGAGCGCGGCGCGGATTGTTTGCTGAGCTTGCGCGGATTAACGGATCCACCTTAAGGTTTATTTCTGTTTGGACTCGCAGCGCACGTCAGCGACTGTTATTCCATTCGCAGGCTGAGGTTCTCACGTAAGTCCCCGATGCTCAGCTAAAGGGCGGGACTGCTTACCCCAAGCCGGTCCCGCCCACCTTAGGGCTGCACTCGGTGTCGAAGCTTTATCTTCTGTTGATCGTGTTCGGCGTGTTGATGACGCTAGCGTGGATTGCCGTTCTTATCTGGGCTGCGATCTATTTAGCCCAGCATGTTTTCTGACAGTCGAAACGTTCCAAAGGCGCGTACTGAAAGGAAACGGCGCGCGGATCATCAATGATAGGTCCATCCGCTGCCGTCGCACCCGACTAGCTGCAAAGTGCTGCCGGTCGCGCTGACTGACGCGCGATAGGTCGGCGACGCGACGCCATTGGTGACGTAGGTTAGCTCGCCTTGGGCCGCTGTGTTGCAAGTCGGCAAGGCGGCGATGGTGAGCGGCGCAAACTGCGTTGGCCTGTTCGGCGGGTCCGAGGCGTCGTCATAAAAACCAGGGAAGATTTGGCACGCTGTATTGCCGAACAAAAGTGTGGCGCACGCGGTAGTATTGAAAACCGCATAGCCCGGACCCTTCAAAACTGCCGGCGTTCCCGTACTGCCGGCGCACCCGGTGCTCGACCAGCCAATCATGTTCGCAGTTGCGCCGCTGCTTAAGGATAGCAGCGTGGTAAATGTCGGCGTGACCGTGCAAGTCGTTCCCGCGCTCGCCGCCAAGTTTGCGCCGCTGGCGAGCTGCCAATGTACTGCGAAGTTTCCGGCTATCGTTTCGCCGCCCGCGTCGATATTGAGCGATGCGCTTTGTGAGAAATCATAGTGTCTGCTTCCCGAGCCCCAAGTGCCCGCAAACGTCACGCCGAGAATATCAACGATTGAGAACTGCACGCCCTGGACTCCGATATTGCCTGTGCTGCTGGTGGCCGCGGTTATAGTGATGCAACTAATCTCAACTTCGCCCGCGTCCTTGGTGAAAACGCCGACAGTATTTGAAGCAACCAACAACACGACGTTGGCTGGCGTCGAGCAATCGCCGATGAGATTGGTCAATGCGGGTGAACTGCCGCCGGCGTTGCCGATGATGCTGCACCGCGCACCGAAGCCGTCTGACGCTGTGTAGGTTCCACCGGCGACCATAATGTTGAAGCCGCCGCTGTGCGACGTGTCGAAATTGCGCCGGTTGATACACGCCCCCGTTAGGGTGCAAGCCGTCGCCGCACTCAAGCAATCATTGCTATCGCTGCCGGATGCACTCGCGTAAAGCGTAACGCCGCCGGGCCCAACAACATAAGGGCCGGGCGCATAAAACGATTTCCAATTTCCGTTGACGATTTTCACGCCGACCGATTGGAGCGGATAGAGAACCGAACCGAGTTCGGACGGAAAACCGGAAAGAATTTTGCCGTTGCCGCTGTCTCCGTTCTTGACCAGCACCGAACAAGTTGTTGGGAAGCCGGATACGCTGGGAAGCGTCAGGGTAAGTTGGCCGGAGGCGCCGGGGAAATAAACCGTCTTACCGCAATCGGTGGACGCGACGGTGTAATTCGAGTTCTGCGAATTGAGAACATTCTGGTCGACGCCAAACCCCGCTGAAGTAAACGTATAGGGCGAGAGCTGAGCGCCGAGCACCGCAAACGGAATCGCCTGCGACGGCCCCGCTTGTCCAGCCCCGAGTCGACCGACGACCGTATTCGGTGGCAATGTCTGTTGTTGCGCCCACGCCGATGCCGCGCACGAAAGCGTCAGCAGCGCGAGAAATGCCCTGGCAGTCCAATTGATCTTTCTCATGGCGTCGCGCTTTCAGGTTTGACGACGACGATCTGGCGGGCAAAGAGCTGTTGGTCGCGGCCGATGCCGGCGGCAAAAGAAACGCGCTGGCCTTTTTTCAATTCGTCACAGTCGGCAAGCTGTGTCCGATGGCAAAAATATTCCCGGTAATCATCGGCAACGATGAATCCAAAGCCACTCTGGGGCTTGAAAAATTTAACGGTGCCGGTCAGCGTTGGTGCGTCAGGTGTGGCCATGTCACGTCCTATCGGCCGGTGTGAGGATTGATCGGATTGTTGTTCGGCGTGCCTTCGGCGAATTGCTGCCGCTCGCGCTCGGGTCGGTTCCAATACGGTTCCGGGTTTGTGTAGTTGCTTGCCGGCCCTCCAAGCACCGTCGGAACGTCATGCACGCCATAGCGCGGTTGTTCGTCCGGCACCGCCGCGGTTGTTTGTTTGCCCGCGGGCGCGCCAGGCAATAAGGCACCCGCTTTCCTTTGCGCGACGCCGTATTTGATAGCGTCCAGCACCGACGGATTTGCCAGGACGAGAAGATCGAACATGCGCAGACTTTTCAGCAGGCCATAAGACACACGGCCATGTTCGTCACCGGGCGGATCAGCCTTGCTGGCGGCATCAAACATTTCCAATTCGGCTTTGCCAGCCGGCTGAATCATCGCGATCATTTCGGCCGTGATGTTTGGCTCGTTCCGTTGATGGTCGAGAACATTGGAAAAGGCCAAACGGTTAGCGTGCGACAATTTCTGCTGCAAAATGTTCTTCGCAATGACGATCAACCAAAAGCTGACCATATAGCCGGGCGGCATCACGCCCCAATATGTTTCACCTGCCGGCAGTGCGTCGCACCACCCGGAGAAAGCGTCGGGAGTTTTTGCAGCGGCGCTCATGCTGGCGTTCCTCCTTCAATGACTGAAAATTCGCCGTCGATGATCGTTGCCGGCGGTACAGCCAAATTGTAACGCCGCGCGATTTCTTCGATGCGCGCCAACACCTTTTCCGTCACCTGCGCAATCGCCTCCGGGCGCTCGTCCTGAATCTTGACTGTGGCAATCGTTTGCAGCGGGTCGGTGCGGTCGAGCACCATTGCGATTGCCCGCGCATGGTCGCGGTGCTTCGGATCGGCAATCAGATTTTTCAGCGCGCGGATGGCCTCTGGCGGAATCGCGCGCATGACGCGCTGCGAGTGTTCTTTGATCGCCTCTTGCACGTCGTCGTCGTGGATGATGCGGCCGGCAATGACGCCTAGCGATTTTGTCGAGCTGGTCGGCGTGCCATAGCCGGCCTTGCGCGCGGCATAGACCAGTAAGCCGTCGCCTTTGACGGGTGCATCGTCGTCAAACAAAGAAAGGACCAGCCCACGGCGCTTCTCAGATAGCGCGGCCATCTTCGGGCCGAATTGTATCGGGCCGATGTCGTCCGCGATGCTCGGCTGTGTCATTGCGTCACCTAAAATCCGAGCCCGCCGCCGCTCATGGCGCCGTAACCGAGCAAGGCTTGCGTGGCCGGTGACACAGTGCCGGTGAGTCTGTTTTGCGATTGCGCCATTGCCCTCAATCTCTTCTGTCGGTCCTCTTCCGTTTCGTTATTGATCGAAGAATCTCCGAACAATGCCGAGCCGGCCGGGGATAGCGACGTGCCGTTTGCCATACCGTTCGCCATCGCCGGTTATCCCTGCGGTGCGGTCGGCTTGTTGTCGGGCAGGAGGGGCAAATCTAAAATGAGCGTAATAAGTGCGGCCTGGCTGCGAGCCGCGGGATTGCCGGACAGATACCGCGTCACCCATGCCGGGTTTGTAAATAGTCGCGCCCGTTCCGCCTCCACCATTGCCCGCTCGGCAGGATCAACCGGTGTGCGGCTGCGCATTTGTTCCTCGATAGCGGCGCGCATATCGTCGGCAACCATGTCGATTAAGCCGGGCGGAATCCGCCGCACTCCGCCCGATGCCGAGCTCGCCGCGGTGTTGCTTGCGGTCATGCCACCGCCTCGGATGGTTGCGCGTCGAGTTTGGCGAGCATGGCCGCCGCCGCCGCGTCGCCGTCCCGCTTGGCAATGATCGGAATGTGAATCTCGCGGGCTTGTCTGTCCGGCGCCCATGCGCCCGCGCCGTCCTCGACGGCTAGGCCGGTGATCGGATGATATTTTGTATTTAGCCCTAGCGCGGTCTGCTCGGGACCGCTGAGCGGCCGGGCCAGTGCCGCAAGGCGGTCGTGGCACAGATTGACGATGCGGCGCTGGCGCGTGATCTCGTCGTCGATCGCCAGCACCGCGTCGATCTCGTCGTCACCATGCAACGCCGCAAAGCGGTCGCGTTCCAAGCTCGCAATCTTGGCTTTCGCCGTCACCACGGCGGCGCGGGCGCGCTCCTGCTTCGCGAACAAGTCGAGGCTGTTGTCGGGCGCGCTCATGGCAACCGCCTGATGGTCATCGTCGTACTGGTCTGGGGCTGCGCGTCCTGGCCTTGGTAACCGTTGACGACAATCGTATTCATCAAGAGCATGTCACGGTGAGCCTTGGTGTCGCCGCTGAGCAATTTTGCCGCCCATTCCTTGTCGCCCATGCGGTCGTCGCGCAAAGTCTTGACCATGTCGTATTCGGCCTTCGACAAGGGCTTGCCGGCCATCGCCTGCTTGATCTGCGGATCGGACAAGCCGGCTTCGCGCAACGCCGCGGCGGACAGCATCGCGTCGTGCGTGGAGATTTGGCCGGCGGTCGTCACTTCGCCAATTCCCGTTTCGGCTGTGCCGGCAATGATCTTGTCGAGCCGGTCGCCGCCCTTGGCGGTGTCGTGCTGCGACAACTGCATGAGCCGCGCGAATGCCCGCTTCTCCTCGTAGCCGTCGGTCTTGCTCAAATACTTGGCGGCAAAGTCCGGCCGCGCCTGCAACTCGGCAAGGGCCTTAGTCGCGTCTGCCGCAAGTTCTTGGGTAATCGGTTGAGCCTCTTCGCTCATGTCCGCTGCTCCTTGGTTTGTGGATCTTGCCCGTTGCCGGTCGCGATGCCGGACATTGCCGGCCCGCCGCGGGCGATAACGCGCGCCGTGGCCCACTCGACCAGCGCGCGCCGCGCCACATCCGACACGTCCTCGCCAGACTGCCGCGCCGCGGTTTCAAGCTCGGTGCGCAGCGCGTCGGCAACCCGGACAATGATCGTCTTGTCGATTGCCGGCCGCGGTCGCCTTGGTGCTGTGTCGTTCATGAAATGCGAGAGTAATACGCGCAACTTCTGCCACAACGCACCGCTAGGCCGCTCGGAATTTTCAGGTCAGGGCCGCGCCAATTTTGGAATTTCTTAACCCCGAATCACCCATTATTTGCGCGGCCAACCTCGGGTGGGGCGTATTGCATCGGGGGAATGGAGCGGCGTTCGCTCATCCAGCGCCGCTCCAACTGGCTTCCCAAAACCGAGATTTTCAGGCGGCAGGCCGCGCCAGAAATTGAACCGACCAAACATTTTTGAGGGGGCGGCGCGAAAGCGGAGAGACAGGTCGAAGTTCGAGCGAGCGAGCGAGTTTTCCCCCACCCCCATACCCGCCGCCCCTCTTTGGCCGGCAATCAAGGGGTCTCGCCGTGATCCACGCCACGCCTCGCGCGGGCGCATGCACGTCTTTCTGAGTAACCTTCTCTGCTTCTGCCTATGCGCGCGCTAAAGCCTTGCCGTGGCTGCTGGTGAGTCCGCAGTTCGGCCGCTTGAGAGTGCGGATTGCCATGCGAGCGAATCCAGCAAGCGCGCTGAGACATGGCGGTGGCATTGGCGGGCAATGCGCGGTGTTGCGGGGTTTGCGGGCAACATTGCGGGATCGATGGCGAGCCGCGGCTTCCCATGTGCTTCCCAAGTGCTGCCGAGTGCATGTCAGGCGAGCGCACCACCGCGCCAATGTTGCATTTCATGCGGCCAATTGGGCTGTTTGCGAAACCGTTGGTCAGGCTGTTTTCGGCGACCAGGTGCATGACGCTGCCGCGGTGTCGATCGATCGACCGCGCCTCGTCGACCACGCGCACAATCGCCGCGCAAACACACATGCGGGACCGATGAGCTGTAAGCGGCTGTCCGTCGATGGTGCAGCCCGTCGCAATATCTGACTGTCGAGGCTGTGCATGGGATTGGTGGGCGATGGCTGTGCTGACACTGACGGCGGATGATTTCATTCGAGGCGGTAGCGTTTGGCGGCGGTTGCGGAGCGCAGCGTAGCGCCGCTGCTGAACGCGGGCAGGATAGTCTCAGTAGGCGCGCGCGAGGCTTCCGAGTGACTAGGGGGTCTGGGGGAGTGTGTGGCTAGGTAGTTGGAAGGGTCGCAAGGCATGTTGGAAGGGGAGTTGGAAGGCATGTTGGAAGGGGTCGGCAGGGGGTCGCAAGGGTAGTTGGAAGGGTTAATCGGCGGCGGGCCCGGCCGGTGCTGCTCGGCGCCGATGTCGCGCCAGTGCCGCATTGCGTGCGATCTGGCTTCGCTGCGGGCCTGACAATTTGAGCGCGCGGAGTGCAGCCATGCGCTTGCCCCATGCGCTGCTCTTTCGATCACGTCGCCAGTGCTTCGTGCGGTCGTAGCGTCGCGACCTGCTCACGAGTTTGCTTGCGTTCAAATCGCGGTGCGGCGCGTCGGGATCGATGGCGACGATCAGCACAAGCCCGGCTGCAGCCATGACGCGGCCGAGCGTGACGATGCCGAGTTTTTTGCGCGCCCTGGCGGATAGCAATTTGGCGGAGTGGCCGTCGGTCAATCCGGCTTCGGCGTCGAGCTCCATGCGGGACATGCCAACGCGGTCGCAATGATTGGCCACGGCGCGGCGTAGGTCGTCGTAGCTGCGTACGGTGGCGATCGGCTGCAGCGCACCGGCAGCGGCCTGGGCGGGTTCGGCTGTGGCACTGGCGGCCGGCGTGGTCACGCGGCGGGCTTGCGAACGAGGCGGCCACGCTGCCGCGATGCTGGGCCTTCCATGACTTGAACGATTTTGCCGGCCTGCAAAAGCCGCTCCATCGCCGCGGCAAAAGCCTTGCGGGCAAAGCCGCCGTTGTCGGGCATTTCGACAAAAGCCTTCGGGGCGTAAGTCGGCGCGGTGGCTTGGCCGCTGACGTGGCGCCCTTGGCCTTCCCGCTGGTCGAGCAATCGAAGGAAGGCCTCTTCGCATTCCGCGTCTTTGGCGGCGCGGTGGTGCGACGGCTGCGTGTGCTCGAGCTGCAAGCCGCCTTCGGCCCATATGAGGCGGAGCGGGTTTCCGGGCGGGCCGTAATTGATCTTTGCCGTCTCGAGGATTCGGATGCCGCGCTCGGCTTCGGCCTTATCGTCCGGGGCGTGTAGGTGCAAAGCGGAGCGGACCGCGTTGCGCCAATCCATGTTGCCGCCGCGGCCGGTGCCGTTGGTGAGCCCGGAGAGGCTTGGGTGGTCGAGCAACAGGACTGCGGGCTTGCTCGGGCCGTGGGCAATCTGGCGCCAGAGGTTGACGTAGGAGCGGACGGAAACCCGGTCGTTTTGATTGCCGGCAAAGGTGGCGGCCACGTTGTCGACAACAACGAGGATGGGTGCCAAGTCGAGGATCGCGGCGGCGATCTCCTGCAGGGTGCGCGTCGGTCGCATGATGCTGCTGTAGGGGGCGGCGGTCGCCATAGCCGCGTCGCTGATGTTGTCGGGCAGCCAAAGGCGGAAGCTGTCGGCGAGGTCGTCGAGGCGGTAGCCGTCGCGCTGACTGTGCAGCCACATGCGGCGCCACAATTCGCGCTCCGGTTCTTCGCCGCTGACAAATAGAACCTTGCCGAAAGCAATTTCCTGTCCGAGCCACGCCGGCGCGCCACGCGCCACGTCGGCGCCGAGGCGGAGCGCAATGTCGGTCTTACCCGCCCCGCCGTCGCCGTGAAGCGTCGTCACGTCGCCGCGCGGGATCCTGCTCGCCACAAGCCAATCGACGGGCGGCGGCGCCTCGTTCGGCCACGCGGCGGGCGTGATAAATTTCGCGGGAACAATCGCGCTGGTGTCGTCGATGGTCGCCGGCACTCGCGCGCTGGTGATCGTGCCGTAGGCGTCGGGCTCCGGCGCTGGTTCGGCGGCGTGGCCGTTCATGTGTGGTGCGGCGTCGAGGTCGGCGGCGGGCAAGTCGAGCGCCGCTGCAATCGCGGCAAGGTTCCTTTCGGCGATGTTGCGGCCTATTTCCATTGTCAGCATTTTGCCGCGCACCGCGGCGATGCACTCCGCCCATTTTGCGGGAATGTCCGGCGCGGTCGCGATGGCCTCGTTCCAAGCATCAAAAAAGTTTTCCAGGTCCGCCGGGGTGATGATGCGCGCGGGCGGTTCCGGCAATGGCGGATCGTTGGCGCCCGCCAGCGTCCAAGCGTCTGTCACGGCGGCGTCTAGGATTTGCTGGGTGGCGTTGTCGTCTTTCATGCCGGCGGCGGTGGCGATGTCGTAGAGGGTATCGACCGCGATCTGGAATAGTTCGGGGGTGTCTTTGGTGACGGTGCGGAACACGCCAGCGGCGCCACGCTGCAAGGCCGATGCCGGGTCTTTGCGGGCGGTGGCGACCAATCGGCGGCAGCTATCGAGTTCGGCCGCAAGATTTTCGGGCAACTCCACGCTATCGGCTTCAATGGTGGTTTGCGCGTTCATGGCCGCGGTTCCTTCCCCGCCCCGGTGGTCGCCGGGTCTTTCACGTCCTCGGTGGCGGGGTTGATCGCTGCGAGCTGATCGAGCGCGGCGGCAAGCGGGCCGCTGGCATTGCCGCGGGCGTCACGACTGAGCGCGCGGCGGAGCGTTTCGGGCGGGCAGCCATATTGCAACGCGAGCGACGCGGCGATGGCACTGTCGGACGCCATGATGCCGCCGCTGGATTCGGCCTTGTGGTTCTGGATAAAAAGCTCGCCGGTCGTGCCGTCGTCGAACGATGACGCGGTGACGGTGAAGCGTAAGTGGAACGCCTCAACGTCGAACGTGATCGAGGCGCGGCGATCGGGAAGGCGGCGGCGCGTGGCGTCTGTCATGGCGCCGATCACCACGGAATTTCATCGTCGAAGTCGCCGCGCGGCTTGGCCTGGTCAGCGGCGGCGCCAAAGTCGGCAACGCCTCCCGCAACCGACGGCGAGCCGGTGTGGCGCGTGCGCCTTGTTTTGTGGCGGCCGATTTGCGCAAGCCGGCAATGCCACGACAGACACGATAGGCTGCTTCGCTTCTCGCCGCCCTCAAGCGTCCAGGTGTCGAGGGTTAGTCGGCCTTCGACATAGACCCTGCTGCCCTTGACGAATTTATCGGCCGTCGCGATGGCCTCGGGGTCGAAGGCCGTCACGTTGACCCATTGCGCGCCTTCTCCGTCGCCGACACGGACGCCAGCGCGAAGATATGGCTTGCCGGTCTTTGATGTTTTGGGTTCGGCGTCTTTGCCGAGCGTTCCCAAAAATGCTGTTTCGATGCCCATGCGCGTCTCCTATGGGGAGGCTGCGCGGTACCTTGCTCGGGTCGGGCGGCGGTCTTATTTGAACGGCTATCGAGGACGTTCATTCCGCCTGCCGGACCGCTGCGCAAAGCCAACGCGCGGCGGTCCTTTTTTATGCGGCTTTCTTCTTCGACTTCGGCTGCTCGGGCTCGGTGCCGCGCACCTTGGCGCGAAGATCGCCAACGCGCCGGCCACGCTTGCGCTCTGAGATTTGCCGCGCCGGAACCGGGTTCTCGCGGCGCAACGTCCAGATTGAAATTGAGAGGATGACCGCGGCCACCGCGTCCGACACTAGGGCGTCGTCGGGCAGGGCATCATATTCGGCAAGTTTCTCGCGCATGGTCGGCGACATGGGCAAACACTCCGTTGTGTGTGCCTGCGCTTTCACATGCTCCCGGCCGCTCCGTCGATTACCCAAATTCAAAAATAAAATGTCCAGGTCGATCTAAGGTCGGTCTGGTATCGGCCCGTACCATGTGCCTTTTTTCATGGCGGCCTTCCTCCGGTCCCTTTGGCGTCGAATTTGTTTTGCGAGGTTCTTAGCATCAATGCCACTCGCGCCGCGGCGTTTCTGTTTGGGCACGGTCTTTTCATGTTCCGCAATCAACTGACGGGCGAGTTGTTCTACATTTGGCTTCTTCATCAAATCGAGTCGGTCGAGCAATGCGAGGTTATTAATGTCGCTTAGCCGCCGTTTTGAAGGCGGCGTGCCCCACATGGCGAAGATGCGGCGCGCGATGCGGTCTCCGTGATGTTCGCGAATGACCATGAAAAGCAATTGGGCCATGTGCTTCGCGCCAGTAATCGACTCTGCTCCTGGTGTGAAGGCATAGCGAAGCTGATCCGGCCGTAATGGCGTCTTGGCATCCGGCTTGCCGAGTAGGTCAGTCAGCATCCGCGCATAATTGCTCACGGCGCGGCCTCACGCCTCGCGCCGCAATGGCGTCACGTTGCTGGTGCGGCCTTCAACGATCGCTGTCAGGTGTTCGGCCCACAGGTCGAGCGCGACGCGCTTGGGGCCTTCGTAGGTCGAGCGGTTATAGGTGCCAGCTACACCGCTCCGACTACCGCTGACGTGATTTAAGATCGCCTCGACGATGTGTGGCTCGATGCCGAGCCCCTTCGCCTGTTCTTTATCTCGCGGCGATAGCTTGGCGAGTTGATGCGCAGGTAAGCCGCCGCCGGCATAGGTCGAGAAGGTCCGGCGCAAGTCGTGCGGTGTCCAATGCGGAATTTCCTTGCCGTCGTTTGCCTTCTTGATCCGCGCGTCCAATCGGCCTTTGCAATTTGACCAGCCGGAAAACGGCTTTTTGCCGCGGCCGAATATCAGGTCGCGGTCGGCGCGACGCTCCTGCGCGGCGATGATGGCGAGCGCCGGGGATGAAAGCGGGACGACATGCGCCCGATGATTTTTCGACCGCTCGCCCGGCAACAGGATCATGCCGTCGTGAATTTCTAACCAGCACAGCCCGGCAATCTCGCCGGCACGCTGTCCGGTCAAGGCGAGCAAGCGAACGATGGCGGCAAAATGATCGTCGCCAAGATTGGCCCATATCAGCCGAAGCTCGGCCGGTGTCAGCACCCGCTCTCGCGACTGTTCCTTATTCCGTGCTGTGCCGATGACCGGATTTATATCGGCGAGCCCCTGCTCCATCGTCCAACTGAAAAAGGTTGATAGCGACGTGCGGACGCGATTAGCGGTGACGGCGCCGCTGTTCTTCGTCACGCTGGCAATCACTGGAGCAATGTCGCGCCGCGTGATCTTCGCCAGTTGCAGTTCGTGCAGCGGCTTGGCGTGCTTCAGTATGTGCCGTTCGAGATCGGGATAGGAGCGGTCGCGTAGCTCGCCGCGCTTCTGGGCGAGAAAGTCCCGGGCGGCGGCGATGAATGTTTTTGCCGCGGAGGCTCGCGCGTCGGCCTTATCGCCGGCTGGGTCTTGCCCGAGCTTCACGCGAGCGTAGAGCGTTTCGGCGGTCTTTCGCGTCGCGCCGAAATTGAGCGCGGTCGCGGTGCCGAGCGCCATGCGCCGCTGCTTGGTGCCGAGCTTGTACTGGAAAACGAAACTACGCGAGCCACCTTCGCGAACACGGAGCCCAAACCCCGGCACGTCGTCGTCGAAGTAAATTGCTTCAATCTTGCCGGGCGCGATGCCCGCGCTGCGCACCGTCGCTGCGGTCAATTTCATGGCCTGATCCCCTTTCGCTCGAAGCTGGGAAGATCATGGGAAGATTGCGAGCGCCCTTCCCTGCTTTCCTACGCTTCCCAAACACAGTTGGTTTATGAGCGTATTCGGCCATTTACAAGGGGAAACTGCTGGTCTTGCTCTGCCGTGCTCCGTTGTGCACAGCCTTTCGGACTGCTTTGTAAACCGTTGGTCGGGAGTTCAATCCTCTCACCCGGCACCACTATATCGCCGCAGCGGAATCGCCACTCTCGTTCGTCACCACGCCCTACAACGTCTTCTGCTTGTCGCCGCATTCCTTGCAGGTGTAGGCAACCCGGGTCTCGCCCGGGGCGGCGGTGACGCGGTTGGGCGCGCCGCATTTGCCGCAGATGGCTTCGATGCGGGTGTTGCCCTGCTTGACGGCGACGGTCTTGCGCTCCAGCGCCTCTTTCACCAGCCGCTCGGCTTCGTCGCGTTGCGATTGTTTCGACATTGTAGCTTTGCTTCCTCGGTGGAGCCCCGGTCCTACATGCGATTGCCGCAGTCGGCAATGCGCTTATGTGGCTTATTTCCTGATCAGCGTTTTGCCCCGGCAGTCGCGGCCGCCGAATTCCCCGGTCCTCTGGCAGCCATCAAACTGCGATTTGCAAGCGGCCGTGCAACCGGCATTCTGAACCGCCGGGCAGCGGGTATAAACGCACTGGAAAAAAGCCTCCGAGCAGGTTTTTGCGATCGTGCAGATACCGGCATCGGCTTGCCCGGCCGCTTCGCCTGAGGCGGCGGCAACGGCAAGAAAAGCCGCCAGCACGATCCATCCGCATTTGAGCACGGGCGCAAACCCTTGCGTTTTTCGCCATAATGCTTGGCAAGTATGCTTAGCATCGCCTTTTTACCATTGCCTTGGGGCAGCCAAAAGGACGCCGATGCCACCTCTGACCCGCCGCTCTCTTCTCGCAGGCTCCGCCGTCGCCGCGCTGGTCGCCGGCGCCGATCCGGCCGCCGCCGCGGCACCGCCGGCCGACAAGCAGGCGCCGGGCCTCTATCGCTACAAGATCGGCGCGTTCGAATTGACCGCGCTCTATGACGGCATCTGGTATCGGCCGATCACGGAAAAGTTCATCCGCAACGCGCCGTTCGCCGAGGTCGAGCACGCGCTCGACGCGGCCTTCATGCCGCACGACAGGCTGGAGACGCCGTTCACCACGCTGATCGTCAACACCGGCAAGAGGCTCGTCCTCATCGACACCGGCACCGGCGGCCAGATTTCGCCGACCGCCGGCATGATCGGCGACAATCTCGCCTCAGCCGGCATCGATCCGAAGGCCGTCGACCAGATCGTCATCTCGCATTTCCATCCC
>Ga0182024_10015273_pt1 | contig 14730 bp, 9 predicted proteins | sample P32metaG_FD_120480 | JGI IMG/M metagenome (GOLD analysis project Ga0182024, IMG submission 120480) | Permafrost microbial communities from Stordalen Mire, Sweden - P3-2 metaG (Illumina Assembly) | ecosystem: Environmental > Terrestrial > Soil > Wetlands > Permafrost | place: Sweden: Stordalen... | reverse complement strand
GGCCAGGGGCAAATCCTGCCAGACTTTTGGGGTTCGCGGATCGTATCCGATTTTGCGGCCGCGGGGATCGGTAATTCGTAGTCCAATGTTGGGCGGTCCGGCATTTCCGGTTTCATAAACTATGCCCATTTGTCCCATGGATTCGCAAGATTGTTGATCTGTGGGATCCGCTTCATCGCGGATTTGATGCAGGGGCGAGCGCGCCGTGAGGTTTGTGTCCGCATTGAGCCCGGCCGCGCCAACGGAAGACACTCCGAGGTGCAAAAGGGAAATTGCGAGCGCCCACTGCAGACATCTGCGTTTCATAACAACCTCGAAATACCGGATCGAGATTTTTGACCGTTCGCCATGTGTTCATCGAGCGCCAGGGCGCCGTCAGAGCGTTCCTGGCGAGCACACTTGCGCAGACCGCAGCTTGCGCGATGCGGTCCGATTAGCACTTAATAGTGAGGCGGAACAACAGAGTACTGCTAAGAATGATGCGTGGACAAGTTACTTTGGTGCATCACGCTGCGATTTTCGTCGAATTTTACTGGCCGCGCCTGGATTACTTTCCTAACCCGACTCCGCGCACGAGTTCTGGAAGCGGGGCTCGCCGCGCAGCGGGTCATAAATTGGATCTACCTTGAGGGCGGTGAGGCTACTGGTGCGCTCCGCATAGGCTTGTTGGCAAGGACGGGCGCGCAGGGGCGCGATTCGCCCCCGCCAGCCAGGGAACCGCGACGTCTTCGCTTCAGCCGATGCAAATACGGCAACGGCACGACGTCGACAGCTTCCTTTTTCGCCGACCTCAGGCAAGGTCGTAGCGATCAAGGTTCATTACTTTACTCCACGCCGCCGCGAAGTCCTTCACAAATGACTCCTTCGAGTCGTTACATGCATAGACTTCTGCGAGTGCGCGGAGTTGGGAGTTCGAACCGAAGACGAGATCGGCGCGGGTGGCTGTCCACTTGACTTTGCCCGTTGCGCGATCGCGCCCCTCATACACGCCTTCGGATGTAGAGGGATCCCACTTCGTATTCATGTCGAGCAGGTTGACGAAGAAATCATTCGTCAACGTCTCGGGCCGGTTGGTGAAGATGCCATGTTTGGTCTGCCCGAAATTCGCATTCAAGGCGCGCAAGCCGCCGATGAGTACTGTCATCTCGGGGGCAGTCAGCGTCAGCAATTGCGCCCGATCTACCAGCAACTCCTCTGCAGAGAGGACCTGGCCGCTGCGGAGATAGTTGCGGAACCCGTCGGCGACCGGCTCCATTACGGCGAATGATTGCACGTCGGTCTGCTCCTGCGAAGCATCCGTGCGTCCAGGCGTGAAGGGAATTTTCACATCGTATCCGGCTTTCTTCGCAGCTTCCTTGACGGCGGTGCAGCCGCCTAGAACGATCAGGTCAGCGAGCGAGACCTTCTTTCCCTTACTGCCGTTAGTCTGCGCGCTGTTGAACTCCCTTTGGATGGCTTCCAGCTTCTGCAAGACCTTCGCCAGTTCGGCTGGCTGGTTCACTTCCCAATCCTTTTGTGGCGTGAGGCGAATGCGCGCCCCATTTGTCCCACCGCGCTTATCGGAGCCGCGGAACGACGCCGCCGATGCCCAGGCAGTCGTGACCAGTTGGGAAATCGTGAGTCCGGATGCGAGGATCTTCGCCTTCAGCGCAACAACGTCCTGCTCATCGATCAATTTATGATCCACGGCGGGAACCGGGTCTTGCCAGATCTGAGGCTCCTTTGGAACGAACGGGCCAAGGTAGCGCGGGATCGGCCCCATATCGCGGTGCGTCAGCTTGAACCATGCCCGCGCAAACGCGTCTGCGAATTGGTCCGGATGCTCGTAGAAGCGTCGCGAAATCTTTTCGTAAGCCGGGTCGAGGCGCAAGGCGAGGTCCGTGGTCAGCATGGATGGCGCGTGACGCTTTGACGGATCGTGCGCATCCGGCACCGTCCCATTTCCCGCACCATTTTTCGGTGTCCACTGGTGCGCACCGGCCGGACTCTTCGTCAGTTCCCATTCGTACTTGAACAGGTTGGTGAAGAAGTTGTTGCTCCACTTCGTCGGCGTCGTGGTCCAAGTAACTTCCAGGCCGCTGCCGATGGTGTCAGCACCGAAACCTTTGCCAAATTTATTCTTCCAACCGAAGCCTTGATCCTCGATGTCGGCACCTTCCGGTTCGTTGCCCACGTATTGAGCGGGAACGGCAGCCCCGTGGGTCTTGCCGAAAGTATGTCCGCCGGCAATGAGTGCGACCGTTTCTTCGTCATTCATCGCCATGCGGGCGAACGTTTCCCGGATATCCCGCGCCGCAGCAATGGGATCCGGCTTTCCATTGGGGCCTTCCGGATTCACATAGATCAGGCCCATTTGCACGGCAGCGAGCGGATTCTGCAGATCACGATCTCCGCTGTAGCGCTCGTCCGCCAGCCACGTGCCCTCAGGTCCCCAATAAATTTCCTCTTCGGGCTCCCACACGTCGGCGCGGCCGCCGCCAAAACCGAATGTCTTGAAGCCCATCGACTCGAGGGAGACATTGCCGGCGAGGATTATGAGATCGGCCCACGAGATTTTCCGGCCGTACTTCTGCTTGATCGGCCAGAGCAGTCGACGCGCCTTGTCCAGGTTCACGTTGTCGGGCCAGCTATTGAGAGGCGCGAAGCGCTGCTGACCGGATCCGGCCCCGCCGCGGCCGTCGCCGATGCGGTAGGTACCCGCGCTGTGCCACGCCATACGAATGAACAGCGGCCCATAGTGGCCAAAGTCAGCCGGCCACCATGACTGCGAATCCGTCATCAAGACATTTAGGTCTTTGATCACAGAATTCAGGTCGAGCGTTTTGAATTCTGCCGCGTAATTGAACTCCTTACCCATCGGGTCGGACTTTGGGGAATGCTGGTGGAGGATGTTCACGTTCACCTGATTGGGCCACCAATCAACATTCGTGCGGGTTTGGCGAGCGCCGTGCGCTACCGGGCACTTTGCTTCGGTTAGGGTGCTCTTGTCTTTAGTTTCCGGGGAAACGCTTCCCGATGAAGTTGCGAGTGTATTTTCCATAATTTTTCTTCCTTCCAATCTTGAAATCTTGCGTAAAAAAACTACTTTTTAGTGCTGCAGCGGCGGCAGAGGCCAAAGACCTCGACCAGCGGTTGCGTCAGATCAAAGCCGTCCGGCAGTTGCCGGGACAGCCGTTTGAAATCGACGAACTCTCCTTCGATGTCCTGCACCGACTTGCAGCGGGAGCAGACCAAGTGGTGATGAGGTTCGAGATTACCGTCCACGAGCAAGGTGGACGCATGCGGAGTGACCTCTCGCAGCAATCCACAGTCGATAAAAAGCCGCAGATTGTTATAGACGGTGGCGAGAGAAATGGATGGAATACGACGCCGCACCGAGCCGTAAATGTCTTCAGGAGAATAGTGTCCGTGGGAAGCGATCACAGCCTCATAGACCACTTGACGCTGGTGCGTGACCGCCAAGCCGTGCTTCGCGGCCAGTTCACGGAACTTTTCATGGGTGAGACGCATGATTATCGGATAAGAATGATTATAAAACGACTGCTTTTTGTTTACAAGGGTGGGATCGGCGAAAACAGTCACGTCTTTTGCGACAAAAAGAGATTTGGCTGCCCCCCAGGGATTCGAACCCCGATAACCTGCTCCAGAGGCAGGTGTCCTACCATTGAACGAGGGGGCAGAAGCGATGCGTCAAGCGGAAGATCTGCCGTTCTGATTCTATGGGGCTGTGCGCGTTGTGGTCAACAATTGCGGTCAGCGGTAGAGACGTAGCTAGCCACGTCTCTACAGGGACCTGTCTTGCTGCGCGAATCCTGATGCTTCTGGGAGCCTTACGATTTAAGATTCAGACAGGAGAACTCTCATGGTGACCGCTCTTGGTAATATCACTCCGCTAAGCAGTGACTACAGCGAGATCGCTCGCAGCCCTCTTGAAGCCGAACGGTGCGCACTTCTCGTAATCGATATTCAGGAAAAACTTCTTCCTCCGATTTTTCAAAAAGCGCAGTTGGTAAAAAACTGCCGGTTGTTGATTCGGCTTGCCGGCATTTTGAAGCTTCCCGCGCTGATGACTACGCAATATGCCAAGGGGCTGGGAAACACAGTGCTTGAGATCGCGTCTTTGCTGCCGGAAAGCCAAGCCATCGATAAACACATGTTCTCCTGTTTTGGCAGCGATGAGTTTTGTTCCGTGCTCAAGCGGATGCCGGGAAACCGAAACACGGTTTTGCTGTGTGGCATGGAAAGTCATATCTGCGTAACTCAGACTGCGCTGGGGGCGTTGCGCGAAGGCTACATCGTTCATGTGGCTTCGGATGCCGTCAGTTCACGCACGGAGTGGAATTGGAAAATTGGTCTGGAACGCATGCGCGCGGCTGGCGCTGTGATCTCGTCGACCGAAATGATCATCTACGAATTACTGCGCTCTTCGGGCGCGCCTGCCTTCAAGGAGCTGTTGCCCCATTTGAAGGACTAAAAGATTTCACTCTTTTTGCTTCACGCGCACCACGGTAATCTTCGAGAATCCTTCTTCGAAGGTCGGTTGTTTGAGCTTACCAGCCATGCGTCGCATTGCATCTTCGGGTACTTTGCGTTCGCGGCGGCGATTTCGATCCAGGCAAACTTCGACGGGCACATCGAAGAATACCGCCTGCACTTCGTAGCCATAATCCTTGGCTAGCTTGATCCATCCGTTGCGCTCATGGGGCGACAGGTTGGTGGCGTCCACGTAATTCATAGGACGCCGGGCGATTAGCCGCGCCTTCAGCATGGAACGCAGGTTGGAAAAAATCAGATCCTGAAAACGCTGTTCCGTAGGATCGTCGAACAGAACGGCGCGCAACATGTCGCTCGAAAGTGGAGTGATGTTGTGGCGTTTGAACCACGAACTCTTGCCCGAACCGGGCAGCCCGATTGCCAGCACGACTACGCCTTTTGAAGGTTGCGTCGGTTTTTCAGGTTGCGAAGACGCAGCAGGCGCTTGAACACTTATTGGCGTCGGCTCGTGCGGAGTGGGCTGCATGGAGCCTTGCGGCTCAACGCCGGGGATCGCTGGCGCGGGAGGTGCACCGGTGCGTCCTCTACCGCGACCGCCTCTGCCGCGTCGTCGCCGGCGCTTGGCGACGTCTGCGCTTCCGGCCTGCCGTTGATCCGCTGCGCGCGCTTCGGCGGTCGGTACATCGCGCGCGGCCTCCGGTTGCAGAGGAGCCGCGGATGGCTCATTCCGTTCAGGTGCAGGCTCTGGTTGGGCCGGTTCGTTATCGTAGAAAGCTGGCTGCAGCGGAGCTGGCGCAGGCTCTGCACCCGCTTTTTCCGGCTCCTTTTTGCGGCGCTTTAAGCGCTCGCTCATCCATTTGCGCATCTCTGGCTTGTAACACACCCACGGCCTCGCGGGCAACGTATCCACGTCAAACGTACCATCCCGGTCAGGGGAAGTGGCTCAGTTCTACAGATGCGGGTCACGTACAATGTGCCCATGGCCATCCCGCGCGAGATTCAAGGCCAGAAATACATAAGTCTGACGACCTTCCGCAAAAACGGCGTTCCCGTCGCCACGCCGATTTGGTTTGGAGAAGCGGATGACAAGATTTATGTAATGACGCGCAGTGATTCCGGCAAATATAAGCGCATCCGGAATGGCCCGCATGTGCTAGTCGCTGCTTGCACCATGCGAGGCAAAGTCACCGGCCCGACTTTCGCCGCTACGGCGTGGATATTGCCTGAAGGAGATTGGCCTGTCGCCCGCGGGACAATTCAAAAGAAATACTGGCTGGCGCGAATTTCATTTTTTTGGAGCAAGAAGAATGTCTATATCGATATCACTGATTTCAAGCCGAATACTTGATCTCACATCGACCTTATGTCAATCCGGACAATGGCGGTGCCTTGCCAGTCCGGGCGAGGACTCCCGGCCTCCATCAACTTTTGGCGCGGTGAATTTCAGTCGGGGTCATTTGCTGCGGTAGTCTTTCCCTGTTAACATTTTTAGGTTCCCGGCCCCACATTCTTTTCGGTCGTTTCTTCATTATCATCATGGAGGCAAGATGGCTATTAAAGTAGGGATTAACGGCTTTGGACGCATCGGTCGCAACGTTTTTCGTGCGTCGCTCAATGATTCGAACATCGAAGTGGTGGCCGTTAACGATCTCACGAGTCCCAAGACCCTGGCGCACCTGCTGAAATACGATTCCATTCTCGGCAACCTGCATAATCAGATCTCGGCTGGAACGGACAGCATTACCGTAGACAACAAGACTTTCAAGGTTTTCGCCGAAAGGGATCCGGCCAAACTTCCATGGGATTCGGTGGGCGCGCAAGTTGTGCTCGAATCTACCGGCCATTTTACCGATGCCAATGACGCCAAGAAGCATCTTCGCGGGGCGGTGAAAAAAGTCATTATTTCCGCGCCTGCCAAGAATGAAGATGTCACGCTCGTGCTTGGAGTAAACGAGCAGGTTTATGATCCGGCCAAGCACAACATCATTTCAAACGCTTCGTGTACGACAAACTGTTTGGCGCCCATCGTGAAGGTCGTTAATGACGACTTCAAAATTCTTTTTGGCACGATGACGACGATCCATTCTTATACCAACGACCAGGTAATTCTGGATTTTCCGCATAAAGACCTGCGCCGTGCGCGGGCCGCAGCGCTTTCTATGATTCCAACGTCGACTGGCGCAGCTAAAGCTCTGAAGCTGGTCATACCGGAGATGGCCGGAAAACTTGATGGCTTCGCCATGCGCGTTCCCACGCCGAATGTTTCTGTGGTCGACCTGGTGGCGGAAGTAGAGAAGAAAACTACCAAGGAAGAAGTAAACGCCGCGCTCAAGAAAGCATCGCAGGAAGGGCCGCTAAAGGGTTACCTGGGATACGAAGAAAACGAATTGGTCTCGGCTGATTTTCGCGGAGACTCGCGCTCCTCAATCGTGGATGCGCCCATGACTCTCGTGGTAGGAAATTTGGTCAAGGTAATTTCCTGGTACGACAACGAGTGGGGATACTCGTGTCGGGTGCGTGATTTGATCAACTTCATCGGGAAGAAAGGTCTATAGGGTTTTCGCAGCGCCGTTAATGGAGGACGGGCGTCTCGCCCGTCCAGCCGGGCGGGACGCCCGGTCTCCACCAACGACTGGCTAAGGATTCATAAATGTCGAAGCTTTCCATCCGCGATCTACCTGTGAATGACAATCGCATTCTAATGCGAGTCGACTTCAATGTGCCTATGGAAGACGGGCGGGTGATGGACGATACCCGCATCCGCGAAACGCTGCCGACTATTGAGTACGCGCTGCGTCACGGTGCACGGTTGATTCTGGCTTCGCACCTCGGGCGTCCCAAAGGCAAACCCAATCCCAAGCTAAGCCTCAAGCCGGTAGCCGAGCGCCTGCGCATGTTGCTCGATAAAGAGCTGGCACGCGGCGAGAACGTCGGATTCTCTCCCGAGTGCGTTGGGCCGGAAGCCGAGGAGATTGCCGGCAAGCTGGAGAAAGGACAAAGCCTACTTCTGGAAAATTTGCGCTTTCACGCGGAAGAGGAAGCGAATGACGAAAAATTTTCCAAGCAACTGGCTAGCCTCGCCGATTATTACGTGAACGATGCCTTCGGTACTGCGCATCGCGCGCACGCCTCCACGGTCGGCGTTACCAAGTTTGTGAAAAAGTCGGCCGCTGGACTGCTTATGGAGAAAGAGCTTAAGTACTTGGGAAAGGCGCTTGAACATCCTGAGGAACCTTTTGTTGCCATTCTGGGCGGCGCTAAAGTCAGCGACAAGATTGGCGTCATCCGAAATTTGATGAACAAAGTGGACACGCTGCTCATCGGCGGAGCCATGGCTTATACATTCCTGAAAGCTCAGGGTGAACAGGTGGGCAAGTCGCGGGTGGAAGAAGACAAACTCGATCTCGCGCGCCAACTTATCGAGGAAGCTAAAAGTCACGAGCTGAAATTCTTGTTGCCGATTGACCACGTCGTCGCTGACAGAATTGATGTCAACGCTGTAACTCATATTGTGAGCACGGGTCAGCCGATTCCGCCTAACATGATGGGCCTTGATATTGGACCGCAAACGATCGAACTTTTTTCGGAAGAAGTTTCGCGCGCGCGGACGATTATCTGGAACGGTCCCATGGGCGTGTTCGAAGTTTCTCCGTTCAGCAAGGGAACGTTCAAGATCGCTCGCGCAATTGCGGAAAACGTTGGTGCGATTTCGATTGTGGGAGGCGGCGATTCAGTATCCGCTGTACACGCGGCTGGAGTCGCCGACAAGATGACTCACATCTCGACGGGTGGCGGCGCTTCATTGGAATTCATGGAAGGGAAAAAGCTTCCTGGCGTGGAAGCGCTGACTGATAAGAAGTAATCATTCCTGTTCAAGATCACGTTGCCCTGCGAACTCTATCGCCGCTGTCATCCTGAGCGTAGCGAAGGATCTGTGCATTTGTTTCCGTTCTCGAATTCCCACCGCAGGCCGCACGGGCATGGACGGCCGCGTCTGCACATGAAAGGACTGTATGGCCCGTAAGAAACTAATCGCCGGCAATTGGAAGATGTACAAGAATCCTGACCAGACTGGCGAATTCTTTCGCCATTTTTTCCCGTTGGTTGCTGATCACAATCGCGATGAAATAGTCGTCTGTCCGCCGTACGTCGATCTTCGTGCTGCGGTGGAAGCCGCCAAAGGCTCGAACGCGGCGATCGGGGCGCAAAACCTGCACTGGGAAAAAGAAGGCGCCTATACTGGCGAAATCTCCGCAAGCATGCTGCTCGCAGTCGGATGCACTCACGTCATCATCGGCCACTCCGAACGGCGGCAGTATTTCGGCGAGACGGATGACATTGTGAATTTAAAATTAAAAGCGGCTCTCGAAGCCGGGCTCACGCCCATTGTTTGCGTTGGCGAGGTTTTGGAAGAACGCGAAGCGGGATTGACCGAAGACGTGCTGCGCCGCCAATGCCTGCGGGCTTTCCACGCTGTGTCCAGTAAGAAAGCTGGCAAACTCGTAGTCGCGTATGAGCCGGTCTGGGCGATAGGAACGGGAAAAACTGCGACACCACAGATGGCGGCCGAATCGCATAGTTTGATCCGCGGCGAGGCCACGAAAGCTTTTGGTGAGCAATTCGCAAATAATCTGCGCATCCTCTATGGGGGTTCGGTAAAACCAGAAAATGCCAAAGCGCTTATGGCAGAAGAAGAAATCGACGGCGCATTAGTTGGGGGCGCGAGTTTGGATCCGAAATCGTTTGTCGCCATCGTAAAGTATTAGATTTATCCACCACAGGGACACAGAGACACAGAGAAAACTCCTAAGATTTTTCCTTGTCTGTGACTTTGTGTCTCTGTGGTTATTTTGCGGAAAGCTGCCTGACCGTAGCGATGAACGTAGTTGTCGGACGCGTATGAGTTCGGTCCCGCCGGTAGGCCAATCCCAATTCACGCCACAGCTCGACGCCTTGCAGCGGAATCAGTTTCACTCGCTCCGCCAGCACCTGGTCGCGAGCGAAGCTGGCGCTGATCAGCGAAACTCCAAGTCCGGCGGCGACGAAACTCTTGATCATTCCGATGCTCGGCAATTCCATCCTGACTTGCAAATCAGCGCGGTGAGGACGAAATAGTTTGTCCATCACGCGCCGACTGTAACCGGTTCTCGGTAACAGCAGCGGTTGAGTGACAATGTCCGCGACGGATACGTGCTTTTGCTTGGCCAGCGGGTTCTGCGGGTTGACCATTAACATAAGCTGGTCGCGAAAAATTGAATGCACCTTCAGGCTGGGAGATTTTATGGGCAAAGTTACAATGCCGACGTCGATCGAACCGTTCTCCAGCTTCTCGATAATTTTGTAGCTGAAGTTTCGGTAGATGCTGATTTGTACTCCGGGATAAAGTCTGCAATATTCAGCGAAGACTTCCGGCAACACGTACAGGCAGGTCGCTTCGTTAGCGCCGATTAGAAGCGTGCCGCGCGGCGTTGCGCCCTGATCGGCTACCGCGAGCAACGATTCATCGCGCAATCGGAGCAGCCGCTCGGAATAAGCAAATAACACTCTTCCCGCGGGCGTAAGCCGCACTGATTTTCCCGAGCGGTCGAGAAGTTTGTCCCCGTATTCCTGTTCGAGCAGGCGAATCTGACTGCTGACCGCCGACTGTGAGCGAAAAACTTTTTCTCCCGCGCGCGAGAAGCTGCCCAGCTTGGCGACTTGTAGGAACGTGACTAGCTGGTCGAAATCCATGCGTGCGTGATTATAACGGAGGGGGCAAGTTATTGATTACCGCGAAGTGCGCGCCGCTTTCGATAGGCGGGCAAATGACCGAGCGGAATAGCTCGGGATATATCGAAAACTGGCGCTCTTTTGACTTTGAAACGTTTGAGGATTGCGTCCCATGTATCCGCGATCGAACACGGTAAGGACAGCGGCTCGACACGACTGAAGGGCAGAGGCTGATCGCTGAGCAATAATTGCGCGACCTTTGGGCTTCCGGTAAGACGTTCGTGTCTGCGAAGAACCCGGCGAAGCCATAATTCTTCCTTCAATTCGAGTGGGACGAGTCGAACGGATTGTTCGTTATGCACGTGTCCCGTGGCGACGTCGCGCAGCAAGTAGGCAAGGCCGCCGGTCATTCCGGCTCCGAGATTAATTCCGGCGGCCCCTAGAATGATTGCTACGCCGGCTGTCATGTATTCGCATGCATGTTGGCCAACGCCCTCGACCACGGCGAGCGCGCCGCTGTTGCGGACGGCAAATCGTTCTCCGGCGCGGCCTGCAATGTAGAGTTCGCCGCTGGTGGCACCGTACAAGATCGTGTTGCCGGCCAGAACGTCTCCGCGCAGAGAAGCTTCAGCACCAGCCGTGATGGCGATGTTGCCGCCCGACAGGCCCTTGCCCACATAATCGTTGGCTTCGCCGAGCAGCCGCAGATTGATTCCGGGAACCAGGAATGCACCGAAGCTCTGGCCTGCGATTCCAATAAATTCGTAGTCGACGGGTGAATCAATTTCGGATCGCCAACGCACGATCTCGCCCGAGAGACGGGCTCCGACCGCTCGGTCAGCGTTGCTGATGCGGAAGCGTCGATTGGTGTCTCGGTGCGCGAAGGCCTGTCCCAAGGCAAACTGAAGCGCGCCATTGGGCTCGCGTGCGCACGTTGTTTGCACTGGCGCTTCGATCGGCTGAAGCAGTTCTGCCAGGATGCGGGCTGCTTCGGGGTTGCGAGGCTGAAGTCGATCTACCGCACCAACGATTGCGTCGATAGAGCGAGCCCCCATTTTCGCGAGAAGGTCGCGAACCTCGCGCGCCACGGCGCGGAAATAGCTTTCGACCATCTCCGGTTTGCCGGTGAAGCGCATCCTCAGAGTTTCGTTTTGCGTAGCGATGCCCACCGGACAAGTGTTGAGATGGCATTGACGAGCCATAACGCATCCCAACGCGAGCAAAGCGGCGGTGCCGAAGCCAAATTCGTCGGCTCCCAACAGCGCAGCAATGATGACGTCTCGTCCGAACTTGAATCCGCCGTCGACGCGTAGTCGAACCCGGCGGCGCAAACCCGCGCGTACCAGGGCACAATGAGCATCGCGCAATCCGATCTCCCAGGGAATGCCGGTATTTTTGATGGAGGTCAGGGGAGACGCACCGGTGCCTCCGTCATAACCGCTAATCGTGATAACGTTGGCGCCAGCCTTGGCAACGCCTGTCGCTACGATTCCCACGCCGGTGCTCGAGACGAGCTTCACCCCGATACGTGCCTGCGGATTTACGGCGCGCAAGTCGTAGATCAGTTGCTCCAAGTCTTCGATGCTGTAGATGTCGTGATGCGGCGGCGGCGAGATTAGCGTTGTGTTCGGCACGTAATGCCGTAGCCGCGCGATGTACACCGTTACTTTGCCCGCGGGCAGTTGGCCGCCTTCGCCAGGTTTCGCTCCTTGGGCGATCTTGATCTCTAATTCATCAGCATGGACGAGATATTCGGTGGTCACGCCAAATCGGGCCGAGGCCACCTGCTTGACACGGTTGTTGGTTTCGGGCTGATCGCTATACACCGCGGGGTCTTCGCCACCTTCGCCGGTGTTGCTGCGTGCTCCCAGGCGATTCATGGCGATGGCGAGCGTACGATGGGTCTCGGGAGAGATCGCTCCCAAGGACATCGCCTGAGTACTGAAGCGACTGAGAATGGAAGCTTCCGACTCCACTTTTTGCAGCGGGATCGGCGTGGACAGTGCGATCTCTAACAGATCGCGAATCGCAACTGGCTCTCTTTTTTCGCTGAGTTCGCTGAATGCATCATAGTTTTCGTTTGTTGGTGACTTGATGAAACGATGCATTCGGCGAACCAGTTCCGGCGAGGTCGCGTGGCGCTCACCTTCGTGGCGAAAGCGATACAGCCCGAGATCTCGCAACGGTGAGGTCTCAGTTTTGAATGCAGCCGCGTGGCGTTCGATGCAATCTTCGATGAGCCCGTCGAGGTCTTTGCCACCGAGAGCTCCTCCAGCGCTTTCGAAAAAGCGATCCCGCAGATCTTTGTCGATGCCAATGATTTCGAAAAGCTGGCTGTTGCGGTAGCTGGCGATTTTCGAAATGCCCATGCGCGCGATTACTTTGCGCAATCCGTTCTCTATGGCTGAGCGATATGCGGCGACTCCGTCCGCGCTGACATTTGCGGCTTGCTCCATTGCGGCATAAGGGAACACTGCGCTTGCGCCCGCGGCGATCAGCAAAGCAATATGATGTGTATCGATGACCTGACCGGTCTCGATGATTAGCGGAATATTCCAGCTCCCCGCGTTGACCATCGATTTCCAAACCGCCGCCACAGCGAGCAACGCAGGCAGCGCTGTCTTCTGCGCATTCGTACCACGATCACTTAACAGGACAAGCCGCGGGCGCGCGTTTTGCTGAATCGCGGCTTCCTCAAGATGCTTGAGAAGAAGCTTTCCTCCCTCGATCCCATCGGCGACTTCAAAACTAAAATCTATGTGCGCGACCCGGTGTAGTTTCTTCTGAACTTCTTGCCACTGGCCGAAATCAAGCAGCGGAGATGGGAGCAGCAAAGTATCGTCGAGATGAACATCCAGCGACATAACGTGAGCTTCGCGCAGCGGATCGATTGGAGGATTTGTAACCTGCGCGAAACGCTGCTTGCAATGCTCCCAAAGCGGCCGCCGCATGGATGACAAGAATGCTGGGGGCGCGTCGTCGCCCATACTCCAAACGCTTTCCTGTGCATTTTGCACGAGCGGTTGGAAAAGCAATCGGAACTGATCTTCCGTCCAACCTAGCGCGGCTAAAAGTTTCTTCGGCTCGGCCGAGGCAATTGGAGCCCGATTGGTAGGATCAATTTGCTCCGGCAGAACGGCGGAAACAAATTGGCGCCATTGGCCAAGCTCCGACACCTTTCCCGGACGCACGAATTTGCCGTTTGAGGGATCGACCAGCAGCATTTCGCCGGGCCCCAGTCGCTGGCGTTCGATCACTTGCTTGTCATGCAAATCGGCAATGCCCACTTCTGAGCCGGCAATGAGCAGTCCGTCCGAAGTTAATGTGTAGCGCAGCGGACGCAAACCATTGCGGTCGAGCTTGGCGCCTACGGCACGGCCATCAGTAAAAATAAGTGCGGCGGGACCGTCCCACGGCTCTTGCTCACGCGCGTGTGCTTGCAGGAAAGACGAAAATTCCGAATCGTCGCTGGAATCATTTTTTTGTGCAGGCGGGACCATACGCCACATAGCAGACGCTGGGTTGTACCCCCAGCGCAGCAGCATTTCGAGAGCATTGTCGAAGCTAGCAGAATCGCTTACGCGTTCTTCGAGCAAGCGGGCCGTGGCAGGTAGTCCGAGCGAGTGGCGCAGGGAAACTTCTTTGGCTCGCAGCCAACGCCGGTTCGCGCTGATGGTGTTGATCTCGCCATTATGCGCGACGAAACGAAACGGTTGCGCCAGCGACCAACTGGGGTTCGTGTTGGTGGAATAGCGTTGATGAAAAATGGCGAAAGGGCTGATGAAATCCGGATTAGTTAAGTCCGGATAAAATGCCGGCAACTGCTCCGGCGTTAGCAATCCTTTGTAGACAACGGTTCGCGAAGAAAGAGAACAGAAATAGGTTCCGTCGGGCGCCGCCGATTCCACTTCTTTCCGCAGGCCAAACAAATAGGCTTCCAGATTGACAGATTCATTCGAAGCCAAGAAACATTGATAAATGCCAGGAATGGTGTCGAACGCGCGGGGACCAACAATCGAGGAATTGGTTGGGACAGCACGCCATCCCAATAGTCGTAGGCCCCGGCGTCTCGCAAGCGTACCGATTAATTCGCGTGCGTAATCTTGCTGGTCGCCAGGCAAGAAGACCATCCCCAGCGCATACTCGGAGGGCAATTCGATTCCGATTTCGCGGGCGCAATTCCTGAAAAACTTATCCGGAATGGGAGTTAGCAGGCCTGCCCCGTCGCCGCTTCTACCGTCGGCGTCCAGGCCGCCGCGGTGGTCAAGCCGGCGCAGGGCTTCGAGCGCACGCTCCACCACATCGCGCGAACCGGTGCTGCCAAGTTCCGCCACGAAGCCCACGCCACAGGCATCGTGATCCACGATAGGGGAAGTGCTGGTCATCTTATATTGTGTACCTTCAGGAGGGCAGGAAAGTACAATCAAGAATTTCGATGACCGCAATGTATTTTTTGGGAAGGCAGTCGTTGGTCTAACTTCATTCACCACAGAGACACAGAGCCACAGAGCAAAACCTGCAAGATTT
>Ga0182024_10015272_pt1 | contig 14731 bp, 14 predicted proteins | sample P32metaG_FD_120480 | JGI IMG/M metagenome (GOLD analysis project Ga0182024, IMG submission 120480) | Permafrost microbial communities from Stordalen Mire, Sweden - P3-2 metaG (Illumina Assembly) | ecosystem: Environmental > Terrestrial > Soil > Wetlands > Permafrost | place: Sweden: Stordalen... | reverse complement strand
TCAGCGATAGCCCCTCGTCGAAGCGGCCCTGCTCCGCCAGCGCGGCGCCTTGCATATGCGTTCCCATCGCGACGTAGTAGGGCAGTCCGTACTCGCTCGCGAGATCGACCGTCCGGCGCGCCCAGCTTTCCGCGTTCGGCCATTCCGTGCGAAAACCGTAGAGCACCGCAGCAAAGTAGGTGGCATAAATCAGATCGGCCACGTTGCCGAGGCGTTCCGCGACCGACAGCGCCTTGCGTGCCATCGCGACCGCTTGATCCGGGTACCCGATCAACTCGAGCGTCCACGCCAGCGCGCTGCGCGCCTCGACTCCGGTGTTCGACATGTAGGTGAAAGTATCGAGCCGCGGCTCCGAATCGGCAGTCAGTGGGATCGCACGTTCGAGATTTTCGCGTGCATCATCGAAGCGTCCGAGAAAATACTGCACGTGTCCGAGACCTCGCCAGCTTCGCGCGAGCTGCGCCGGCTCCGCGACGCTTTGCGCGAGCCGAAGGTCGGCAAAAATACCACCGACGAGAGCCTGGCCGCGCCTAACGGAATCGCGTTCGATCAAAAAGGCAACCTGGCGGCAATCAGCTCCGCGTCACCCTTTGGCGTCGCGAGGTACGACCGCAAGGATCAAATGCAGGGCGGGTCTATTAAGCCCGGCTCCTTCTTGGCCGGCGCCCACACAACGCTCAACGCACCCGCAGGCGACAGCTTCGGCATCGAGATCAATCACTGATCGCGACCATCAATTCTCAAGTACTCGATTCACGCACGCGCCACTGCTCTTCACTCAAAACGAGGGGCGATGGCGCGCTTGCGATCGCGACCGGCGCGTTGAACCTCGGTTCGAAATGGCGATATTAGTTGATGTATGCGGGCATTCAGCACCAGACTCCGCGGACCTCTGACTGGGGGAATCCTGGCAGTATGCGCGGTGCTGATTGGGACCCTTGCGACACCGCGGAACGCGCACAGCACCGACCTGTCCACGCCGTCCTTTCTGGTTGCCACTCGCGATCTGCAGGACCCGTTCTTCGAGCGCTCCGTAATTTTGTTGGTGCCGTCCACAGAGCCGCCGCTGCTGGCCGGTCTCATCATAAACAATCCCGCGAAGCAGCGGGTGCGCGACGTGTTCCCGCAGGTTCACGAGTCGAAGGGTCAGGATGAAACGATCTACACCGGCGGCCCGGTCGAGCCTGACGAGATGTCGATGATCTTCCGCGCGTCGTCGGCGCAAAGCTCCGCCACACGGGTCTTCGATGACGTTTACGTCGCGAGCGGCCACGACGCCATCGCCGCGGTCCTCAAGGATCCGCGGATCACCGACTTCCGGGTTATTTCAGGAAAGGCTCAGTGGCTGCACGACCAGCTCTACAGCGAGGTCATGGCGGGCGCGTGGTACGTGGTCCCCGCGAAACCCGAGCTGGTTTTCAGCGACGCAAAGGACCTGTGGTCTATCCTGGTGAAGGGTGGCGACCTCGAGGAGGCCCAGGCTGGGACGGCGCCGGAACTGAATTTGCCTTATAGGCTCTTGGATGGTACAAACTGGCAGCGTCGAATCTCACCCAATTGATTGGGAATGCGGTTGATCCTCGCCGCGGCAGGAACTCTTCAAAGGGATGGCATGCAATGGCACGGACCAAGGAACGTAGTTTCGGTCAAGTACTTCGCGATCGCCGGCGGCAACTCGACCTCACCCAGGAAGAGGTCGCGCGGCGCATCAAGACTTCTACTCCGTACATCGGGCACCTCGAATCTGCCAAGCGTCACCCGTCGGACAAGATCGTCACGCGTCTGGCTGAAGTGCTCGGGCTGGATCGGCGGGACCTATTTTTTCTCGCCAACCCGCGCGCTCAGGCACTCCTGAACCCCGAGCCGGAGGCCGAAGCGAAGTCGGCGTGGGAAGATTTTCGCAAGGACGATCAGATAAGACGAGTTCACAACATCACCAGCGACGAGATGGAAATGCTGGAGCGCGTCGCGCTGCTCGGCGAAGTGCGGTCCCCCCGCGACTTCATCTACATACTCAACACGGTTCGTCACGCCGTCGGCAGGTAGCCAGTTCAGATAGTCTTGCGAAAGGCGTCGGCCGGCGTCACCCGCATCGCGCCCAGCACGGGAATCGCGGCACTCAGCAGGCTGATCGCGATCGAGGCGAGCAGCGCCTCGATCGCTGCGCCGTAAGTCACCGTCAGGTAGCCCGCACTCTCCAGTACCGCGCGCAGCGTCGTGCCGCTGCCGAATTGCCACACTGCCAGCGCACATCCGAGCGCGCCGCCCACGGTGCCAATCAGCGCGCACTCGCCGAATAGAATGCGCGCAATGTACGGCTGGTTGAATCCGATCGCCCGCAACACGGCCACATCGCGCAATCGCTCGCGCACCATCATCGACATCGCATTCGCGGCGATCAGAAAAATCGTCAGCGCAATCACCGCCGACACTGCGGACACGATGCCGCGGATGTCGCCGACCGTGGACATCAGGCCTGAGACCGCCTCGCTTTCCGTCATCGACGCGGTTTCGAAATCCGAATTGTGAAAACCACGATCGATTTCATGAATGACCGACGCGACGTGATTGGCCGAGTCCACCCGCGTCACCAGGAATCCCGCCGGATGCTTTTCTTCCGGGATTCCAATCGCTTTTTCCGCTTCGACCAGGTAGTCGCGCCGAAACATGAAAAAATTTGGATAATTGTCGCCCGGAATCTCGCCCACCATCGTGAACTTGATGTCGAGCCGGTTTGAATCGCCGCGCAGCGTCACCACATCGCCGACCTTCCAGCCATGCTTGCGCATCAGCAGGCGTCCCGCGACCGCGGCGCTCCGGTTGTTCGAAAACTTCTCGATCACACTCGGCGGAAGATTGTAGTCGGGATACATGAGCGCGACTTTGTCCGCATCCAGCGCGAACGTCTGCACGGTTTCCGACGCGTTTTGATACGAAGAGCGAAGCACCACCATCGGATTGCAAGCGACGACACCCGGTATTTTTTCGATCGTCCGGCAATCGCGCGCCGGCACGCCAAGGTAGCGCCCGTCAGCGTTATACGAATACACGCGCAGTGTCTCCGCGGTCTTCTTGAGAATCATGTCGATCGAACTCGGGATCGCCGCGAGCACCGTGAAGATGAAAGTCGCAACCGCGAAGGTCAGCATCGTCAGAAGAGCGCGCCGCGGCTGTCTGATCACGTAGCGAAAGACGAGTCGAAGCGATTGCATCGGGTTACGCCTCGCGCAGCGACTCCACGATCGGAAGACGTGATGCGCGCCAGGCCGGCATCAGACCGCCGGCAACTCCAATCAGCAGAGCCGCCACCAGTCCGCCGGCCAGAGCGTTCACCGAGAAGGCCGACGAAAAGACCACGGTGCCGACGCTCATCAGCCGCTGGTTGAGCCCGGCCGCCATGCCTAAGAATATCGCCAGCAGATCGCCCGCGACGCCGCCCGCCACGCCGAGAATCACGCTCTCGATGAGGAAACTTGTCAGCACCGAGCCGCGGCCGAAGCCCAGCGTGCGCAACACTCCCACTTCGCGCGTGCGCCGTGCGACCGCGGCATACATCGTGTTCATGCCGCCGAAGGCCGCGCCCGTGCCCACGATCAAGCCGACTATCAGCACTAGCGCGCGCAGCCGGTCGGCGACCTTGGCCTGCTCCGCGATGAAGTCCTTCTCGCTGATTGCGTCAACCGTCAGTCGCGCATCTTCAGTCAGCGCATTTCGAAACGTTTCTTCGGTTCCTGGCTTCAGAACGATTTGAAATGACGAATAGCCATTCTCGAATCGCGCATCCTGCTGCAGCACCCCGATGTCCGTCCAGAATTCCGACTCGAGCGCGCTGCCGCGATCGGCAAAGATTCCGACAATCGTCCAGCTGCGGCGCCCATACTTGAACGTCGTGCCCACCCCCAGTTCGGGAAATCGCGCCGCCTGCTTTTGTCCGATCGCCATCTCGTCGCGGCCCGGCTCCGGCCATCGCCCCGCCACCAACTTGAGCCCGCGACGCATCCGGTATGCGACCGGCGACACGCCGCGCAGTGACGCGGGCCTGAACTGAACTGCCGGCCGGTTCAGCGCGGCGTTGAACGGCACCACCATCTCGGGAGAAAACAGCTCCGCCCCCGACGCGTCAGTCGCTATCTCCGGCCGCGTCCGCAAGATGTCCGATTGCTCGCGCGGGATGTAGCTCTCGCCCTCGGACACGGTGCCGCGGCTGAGAACGATCCAGTGCCCCGGCTCTCCCGTCAGCTCCAGGCTTTGCCGCAGGCCGCTGACGAAGCTGAGCAGGATCACGACGACCATCACGACCAGCGCTATCCCGAGCGCGGTCATCAGCGAAGTCGTCCGCCGGACCATCAGGCTCCGAAGATTATATGTTATCGGGATTACAGCCATTCACGACCGGGTCGAGGTCCGCCGCCAGACGGAGCCCACCCCAGTGCTGGCTGTGATTGATCGCGTTCGCCCCCGGCGCAACTTTACAAGCAGGCGACCGTGATGTGCAACCGGCCGCGCGGCGCGCGATAACAGAAGGTTGATATCGGCCGGATCAGATCATCAGATTGTTGCCTCCGCAACTCGCTGGACCCGCTTGATTTTCGAGCTGATCGCAGCGCGAATCCTGACCCGCTTCGACGGCGTGCGGCCGACCGATTCCTCGAGCACTCCCCAATACGTGCGCGTCACGTGAGCGCCCTCGCGATACCCCGGCTTCGACATCAGGATCGCGTGAAGCTCGGGCAGGCGATAGAACGGCACGCTCGGAAAAAAATGATGCTCGATATGGAAGTTGACGTTTTTCGGCGCGAGGAAAATCCGCTCGAGCAACGTCGCCTGCGTAGTCCGCGTCCGCGGGTACGACGTCTGCGGCTCGCCGATTTCGATCGCGTGATGCTCGGCGATACTGCGGATGCGCATGATCAGCACCAGCCACGTGAACATCGGTACGATCCAGAACAGCGCGAAACCCTCGAGCGCGCCCGCGCACACGATGACGCCCAGCGCAGTCGCGTAAAATCCGTACCGCAGCGCGAGAAATCCCGCCGGCACCGAATCCGCCGCCGCCACCGACGCCGCCAGCTTGATCATCGCCGGCGCGTTCAATCCGACCGCGTCGCGAAAAAGCGTCCTCGCGAGATTCGGCACCGCCTGCGGAAATACCCACGCCGCGTCGCCCGCCCTCCGTTTCAGGTCGGGATCCTGCGCCGTATTCAGGTACCGATGATGCCCGAAATGGTTCTTGCGATACTGCCTCGCTGATACGAGATGCGGCCATGCAAGTACTACTTCCGACATCCAGTCGTTGAGCCGCCGATTGCGCAGCAGCCGGTAGTGAACCCCGTCGTGCATCAGCACCAGCAGCGCATGCTGGCGCGATCCGATGAACGCGACCGCGAGAATGTACAGCATCGGATTCCAGAAACGCTCGCATAGATAGATCGTCGCCGCGATCAATGCCCACTCCCCGGCCACGTGCATGCACGCCAGCCACGGCTTGACGGTGGATAGCTCCGTCAGCTCTTCCTTGGTGAGTTTGACCGGGACATTCGTGCCCATGTCGCCGAAGCGTCCCGCTTCCAGTGACGATTCAATTGCAGATCCGTAATTCATTGTTTCCCTCGATCGCTGCTTGGACCAATCTGAGTCAGTCTCTCTCAAACTTGAACTGGCGCTATTGCAGTTGCGCCGCGTTGTCCTCATGCACCTGCCGCGGCCCAGCCATCGGCGGTGCATCGTCCACGAACGCCGGACGGCCGCCCGCCGTTTTCCCTTTCAGGAAATTCCTGAAGCGTAGGACCCGATTGTCGTCGCACGTCTCGATTATCAGTTGCGAAAATACCCGGGTCAGCTTCGCCAGCGATTCGCCCTCCAGGATCATCGGCTGCGCCCAAATCGCTTCCCCTTTGAGCGTTTCCAGGTACGGATACTCCACCGGTTCGCCCGCATCGACGAAACCTGTCGCGCGATAAAATGGAGTCCCGTCGAACGGCCGCACGCCCAGGTACGCGAGTAGCGCGCGCGCGTCGAGCAGCCCCGCCAGGATTGCCGCCCCGGCTCGCGCCAACGCGCCCGCGCCAATAGCTCGCGACCACAGCTCGCTCACCTCGATCACCGATCGCGGCGGCAGATGCGACAGGTCGGGCTTGGGGCAGGTCTGCGGAAACATTTCGAGATCATGCATCACCAGCCCGGCGATCATTTCCTCGGCCGGGTCGCCGTCGTTCTCGAACAGCGCGTAGAGGTTGCCAAAGGTCAGATGAATTCTGGCCAGGCGCGATCGCGGACGTTCCTTGAAGCCGACTCCATGCTTTGCACGGATTTGCTCGGTTCGCGCGGCGAAAATTCTTCGTTCGGTTTCGGTCGACAGTAGACGCAGTTCCATTGAGTAACTCCTTCCCTTGAGTCTGAATTCGTCGCGATTTAATCCTGATGCGGGGATCCGGCTTCTGAAGACTTTTGCGCCGTGCGACGGCGGCGAGCGCGGCATGCTAGAGTGCGGTCGCTGCGGAAAAATCGACGCAGATCTTGCGTGGAGGGCTTGAAGATTGGTCGTCAAAACCAAACACCGAGCTTATAAATACGTCAATTTGTAGTATCAGCGGTTAATTACACAGGATGCGCCGCAGAAGGCAACGCATTTTTGGCCCAAAATTGACTAAAATGAGCGCTTGTTGCCTATCTAGCATTAATTCAGTACTTTTGGTTATAATTTGGCACTAGAGGGGAAACGAATGACCGTTAAGAAGCGCATCTCGCGCATGGTTGGCCTCGCAGCAGATATCGTTAAAACTGCTGAAACGGCCTCAAGCGAGCGCGAACCTGCCTTAGCCACCACGCAGGCCGACATCGCGCGTCTCTGGAACTGCGATTATGGGCACGCCCTCCGAGGCGGTCTTAGCCCCGCCGAGGTGAGCGAAATTGTCAGCGCCGCCAAGCGCAAGGCTTGGCCTCATCTTAACGATGCCGCAGTGCGCCTCGGTTCTCCGAAGGAATTTGCCGCGCGTGCCTCAGACCTCGGTGCCGACTTCAAAATCGCCAAAATGCCTTGGCCGTCGGGCCTCGCTTTGTTCGGTTTCTACTTGGGCAAAGACTCCGGCCTGGAGAAGCGCCCGCTGATCTGCCTCAACGGCTCGCATCATCCGGCCGCGGTCGCAACCGCGTTTCTACACGAAGTAGGGCATCACGTTACGGCCGAGCTTTTTTCCACCCGCAACGAACTGGTCCAGCTGTCCCGCCAGACCGGATATGACGCGCATCTCAACAATCCACGCGAACTCGCCGCCGACGTGCTGGTGAGCCTCGGGCTCTATCCGCGCAATATGGCTGTAAAATTATTCGAGGCAACTGGCGATCGAAGAATCCCGCGCACCGTCGAAGGCGTCAAATCACCGCCAACCGAAAAGGCTGTCTTCGGCACGGCGCGCCGTTACGGCCTCGATTTCGAGCGCCTGCCTGAGCGAAAGAAGCTCCAGTATCAGGCCGGCCTCATCCATTTCACTCGCTTACGCCAGGCTCTACTCGACGAATATGGATTCTAAATCTCGCGATCGAAAACTGGGATGCGTCCGCCCCCCCGTCGATAAGTTCTGACAGAGCAAAGTCCGCTTCTCGCGGCAGTGCCGGTTGTCCTAATACTTTGGTCCAGGGGTCGATCCCTGCCCAATGAAGTACGAAACCCGCAGTCGGGTTCGCATACAATCAGGTTCTCCCTAACCTCAATAGCTATCTTTTTGAACTTGTCAATCCCAACGCTGCGCGCAAATCGCCTTTGATTAGCAGGATCAGATCGTTTTTCCACAGGCGCGCCCTCTTCCGACGGTGACCTTTTGACATCAAACTGGAACTTTCAGTCACTCTTGACGAACATTGGAGTGCAGGGGTCACCCGTGCCCAAGGAAGCGTGAAACTCACGGCGGGTCTCACATTAAATCAAAATTTTTACTGTTTCCGCGCACTGGTAAGCCCAAGCGCGACCCGCAACTTGCTCTTCAGCAAATGGATCAGCTTGTCTTCCCAACAAACGTAATTATCGGGTACGTCGAGCACTACGACTTTTTCCGCGTGCAACTCGCCGAAGCGCTCACGGATATGCCGGCGATGCGCCTCTTCCATCACGCAAATCACATCTGCTTCCTCGACCAGCTCGATACTCACCTGGTTCTTCGCCCACGGCTCCGTCCCCGCCGACGTCACCCACATCGGTGCGCACATCTCCGCGAGCACCATCGCCGCCGTCGGACTGCGATCCATGTTGCCGGTACAAACCATCAGCACCTTCTTCATGGCGATCGGCTCGGAGTTCTTCCCCTCTCTCTGCAAGGGAGAGGATCGAAGGTGAGGGTCGAGTTAGGATGTCGCGTTCCGCGCAACCGATTATTCGCCTCGCCCGCTTCGTCGCGGGAGAAGCCGCGCCGAGAAGGCGCGGGTGAGGGTATGCAGCGCGCTCTTTTTGCGCGCGATTCAAGATTCTGCTTCTTCTCTGAACCATTCGTCAAAGTTATGCAGAGCTCTCTTGCGATCAAAACGCTACACCAACCCCAATTCTTTCAGCGGACCGCGGTCAGACACCGGCCCTCGGGAGACTCCCGTTCTCAGCTTGATCGATCCGGGCGCGCGCTCGAACGCGTCGACCAGGCCGATCGACTTCGAGTGTTCTTTCAGCGCCGGAATTATCTCCTGCGCGATCAACCGCATGCTGGTCTGGCGATCCTCGTTGGACACCGGCCCTTGCACGCTGAATATCACGAGCGACCCCGGCCGCAGCACGGTCAGTATCGCCTTCAGCTTCGGCAGCACAGACTTGGGCGTGCCTATAACCAGTTGTATCGCCTTCTGCGCCTTCTGGTATCCGGGAATCAGCTTCGCCCTGACTGCTGCGGGATCGATCTCCACATCCTCCGAATGCCCGCGCATTTTGTCGCCGCTGATTCCAAGCCAGCTCCCTTGTGGCTGTTTCGCGAGTTTTCGAATCGCCTCTTTCGAGTTGTATCCGGGCGGCAGCGTATGCTCGACGCGGGCGAATGAGTTCTGGCCTCCGCCGAACAGAAAATTCTTGCCCAGCTCCTGCGCCCGGTCTTCAGTCTCAGCCACGAAAGTGGGCAGCACGTAGCCAAAATTCTCCGAACCGGCTTCGTATCCGTGCTTGGCGGCTTCGTCCGCGTAGTAATCCCATAAATCGCAGGTCGGTCCGAGCGACGTGCCCAGGCCAAAATACGGATAGGCTTTTTCCGCGCACCATCGCACCGTCTCCGGGCTCAGCGTTCCCGGAATCCACATTGGAGGATGCGGCTTCTGATACGGCAGCGCCCACGGATTCACGTGACGATAGTGAAAATGCTTGCCCTCGTAGCGCCACGGGCCCGGCCGCGTCCATGCCTGAATGATAAAATCGTGCGCCTCTTCGAAGTATTCGCGGTTGTACGAAGGATTCGCGTTGTTGAAGAACTGCTCGCTGCCCGCCCCGCGGACCCATCCCGAGATCAACCGCCCGCGCGAAATAAGATCGATCTCCGCCAGTTCCTCCGCCATGCGCAGCGGATGCTTAATCACCGGCAGCGGATTCCCAATCAGCAGAATCCGCGCCTTCTTCGTCAGCCGCGCCAATATCCCCGCCTCGACGTTCATCACGCTCCCCATGCAAAAGGGATTACCGTGATGCTCATTCAACGCGACGATGTCGAACCCGAGTTCCTCGGCATAAAGATTCTCGTCGATATAATAGTTGTAGTCTTCGGCCGCACGCTCACGATCGAAGTAACTATTCGATACGGCGAAATGCCCGCCGTTACGCAGTATCACTTCTTCGGAAATCCAGCGCACCGGCCGCTCGGTAAAATATCCAATTTGCATAGTAACTCCTGCTAGTTATTCGCCCCTGAGAGCAAAGTAGCGCGCCGCGCGCAACTTTGCGATTCTCACTGGGTGCAGGGGTCACCCCTGCCGCCCGCCGCGCAGGCGATTATTCTTTCATTGAGATTCCACCGCTTTGAGTAGTATTTGCGTTATTTTCATCGCAACCTTCCTGATAGGTTCCTCCTGTGAATTCTTACTCACTGAGAAAGCGACTGACTATCTTCACAAACTCAGTTGAGTTTTCAATTTCAGGCCGATGCCCAACGCCTTCGATCGCCGCAACCTTCGCCCCCGGTATCGCCTTCTGGTACTCGTCGATACATCCGCGCGGCACCACGCGATCGCGCGTCCCCCACACCAGCAACGTCGGCGTCCTGGTCCCGCGGAGGAGGTAGGGTAGGGCCGGATTGTGCATATAAGGTTCCCACCCAATCCGCGCCGACTCCGCCCGCGCATCCTCGAACGCTTCGAATTGCTCCGGCGTCATCTCGCCGCCGTATAGCTTCAAAAACTCCGGCGTCCCATGCGGATCGGCAACCGTCGCCCGCAAATGCGTCCGCATAGTGATCGGAAAGATATCCATTATCTCGCCTTCTCGGGGTTTAATCCCCATCGGCGCAACCAAAACCATCTTCGAAAAGATCTTCGGATCAGCCGCGATCATCTCAGCCGCAATAAACCCGCCCGCCGAATACCCAATCACATCAACCGGATCGAGCCGCATCTCGCGCACCACCTGCGAATAAAATCCCGCCAAATCCCGAAAAGTCCGCACCCACTCGAGCTTCGGCGTCTTCCCAAACCCCGGCTGCAACGGAATAAACAACTCGCGCTCATGCGCCAGCGTCTCATTCCAGCTCATCCACCCCGGATACCCAAGCTCATCATGAAAAATCAGCACCGGCTTCCCCGCCCCACCTTTGACCATCACCAGCTTGGCGCCGGCAACATCGAGAGTCTCTTCGGACGATTTAATCACAGCATCTCTCCTTGGAAACTCACATCATTGGAGTCGAGCGCGCTCTGACTAACCTCCCCTTGTCCAAAGGGAGGTCGCCGCGCGCCACAGGAGCGCGGCCGGAGGGGTGCAACGCTCGACATCGCGCCAAAACAGACTCGTCTAAGCACAATCGATAGCACAGATCCTCTCTCTTCCCCTCTCCCTGTAAGGGAGAGGATCAAAGGTGAGGGTCCGTATTCAACGCGTGATTCTTATCACGCGCGAATTAGGATTCCGCCTCTCCTCTGATTTGGATACCGCAGTGCGCATCACCTGTACAAGAAGTATCTGCGCGCGCACGCGCCGGAATCGGCGCGCAGGAATCCGGAGACTTGCGCGACACCATCAACAAAGGACCGCTCGTGCGATTTCAAAAACCGGCACCGGCTTCGCTCGCACGAAGCCGTCCGAGATCCTTCGCTCCGCTCGCGGTGCTCGCTTCACTCAGGACGACAAAGTACTGCAGATGCGCTCTTTCAAACCTACCAGCTATCGATGTACCTGTACTTCTTCCCAGTGCGCGGCTCCGGCGGCGCGCTCGATCTCAACCCCGCCGCGATCCACTTCCGTGAATCAGCCGGATCGATCACATCGTCAATTCCGAAATGCGACGCGTTGTTAATCGCCTTCCCGCGCTGATACATCGTCGCGACCATCTCGTCGAACCGCTTCTTGCGCGCCGCCGGCTCCGCGATCGCCGCCAGCTCGTTGCGATACCCCAGCTTCACCGCGCCTTCGAGTCCCATCGGCCCGAACTCGCCCGTCGGCCACGCCACCGTGAACAGCGGCGCGTCGTAACTCCCGCCCGCCATCGCAATCCCGCCCAAGCCGTAAGCCTTGCGCAACACGATCGTAAAAAATGGCACCGTCGCATTCGCCGCCGTCAGGAACATTCGTGACGAATGCCGTACCAGCGCGGTCTTCTCGACTTCCGGACCAACCATGATTCCGGGAGTGTCGCACAAAAACAAAATCGGAACGTCGAACGCGTCGCACAACTGGATGAACCGCGCACCCTTGTCAGCCCCGTCGCTGTCAATCGCGCCCGCCAGATGCTTCGGGTTGTTCGCGACCACTCCAAACGGATGCCCCTCAATTCTGATAAACGCCGCAATCATCGTCAGCCCAAAGTCACGCCGCACCTCGAGCACCGACCCGCTATCCGCCATCGTCTCGATAACCGTCCGCACGTCGTAAACGCGCAGCCGGTTCTCGGGGATGATATTGCGCAGCAGACGCTGATCCGCGCACGTCCACTCGCCAACCGCGCCCTGGAAGTACGAAAGATATTTGCGCGCGACCCGCACCGCTTCCGATTCATCCTCAACCGCGATATCGACGACGCCGTTCGGCACCTGCACCTCCATCGGCCCGATTTCTTCGGGACGAAAGATGCCCAGTCCGCCGCCCTCGATCATCGCAGGACCGCCCATCCCGATATTCGATCGCTTCGTGGCGATAACCACGTCGCAACACCCCAGCAACGACGCGTTGCCCGCGTAACACCGCCCCGACGTGATTCCAACCAGCGGCACCAGCCCGCTCAGTTTCGGAAAATCGTGAAACGATCGCGAATTGTGAAAGCCGCCGTCAGTGTCGCCCGGACGACCGCCGCCGCCTTCCGCGAACAGCACCAGCGGCAACCGCAGCTCGCGCGCAATCTGAAACATCCGATCTTTCTTGCGATGGTTCTGATGCCCCTGCGTGCCGGCCAGCACCGTGTAGTCGTACGACATCACGACGCATCGCGCCTTCTCCACGCCGAACAAATTTCCGTTGACGGTCGCGAGCCCGGTGACGAGCCCATCCGCCGGCGTATTCTTGATCAGGTCGCCGATCGCGCGACGCCGCCGCTGTGCCGCAACGACGATCGGCCCGTACTCGACGAACGTCCCCGCATCGCACAGCTCGTCGATATTCTCACGAGCCGTCCGCTGTCCCGTCTTCCGCCGCCGCGCGACAGCGTCAGGCCGCGCCGCGTCGAGCCCGACCTCATGCCGCTCGATCGATTCCGCAAGATCGTCCCGCACATTCTCGATGTCTTTGATTCGCGACCCCACGCCCGCAGCATAGTACTGAAAGGCCAAAAGAGAAAAACTCTTCTATTCGACAGCTCGATCAACTATCTTCGCGAAACCAATGGAAACCGACGATCTCAGGATCACCAGCCCCGCCATCGGCATCACCGCCCGCATCCTGTTCACCCTGATTTTCTTTCTCTCCGGCATCACGCATTTCACCTTGATGCAGAGTTACATCGGCCTGATGCCCGCCGCGATTCCATTCCGCGCCTTCTGGGTCGCGATTTCCGGCGTCGTCGAGCTCGCCGGCGCCGCGATGATTCTCGTCAACTACCGCCCGCGCCTCGGTGCCTGGCTCATCGTGATTTTTCTCGTCCCCGTCACTATCGTCGTCCACGGCACCGCGATGCTCACGCTGCCCGACCCCGTGATGCGCGCCGTCAACGTCTCGATGTTTCTCAAAGGCCTCGCGATGATCGCATGCGCGCTGTTCATCACGCAGTTCGGCGTCAGCCTCACTGATTCTCGCTAAAAAAAAATCACACGCACCCGCCGATCCAGATCACTCGCCCGATAATCTTCACACTCGGAACCACCATCGCCTCGTATTTCGGATTGTCGCTGCGCACCAGCATCTTCCCGTCGGGACGCCGCTGGATTCGCTTCACCGCAAGCCCGCCATCATGCCGCAGCAGGTAGATCCCGTCCTGTCGAAAGCGCGGCTCCGCCAGGTTGGCGAGGATTAAGTCCGAGTCCTCGACCGTCGGCGCCATCGAATCTCCCACCACCTCGATCAGGATCAGATCGCGCGGCTCCGTGTGCAGCACCCGTTTGACCCAGTCCGCGCGAAACGCGATCGAATCCACCACCTGCTCGCTGCGCAGTATCCCGTCGCGCCCGCTCGAAAATCGAATCCGGTTCCGCGGCATGAAGATAAAGTCGCCGTGCTCCACCGCGCGCGAGGCTGCCTGCGCCCCTTGCGCCGCCTCCACCCCCGTCGCCAGCCATTCCACCGACACCCGCGCCGCGCGCGCCAGCGCCACCAGGTTCGCGACGCTAGGTTGCCCCCGGCCCGCCAGCCATTTGTAGATTGCGTTGTCCGAGACCCCGACCGCGGTCGCCAGAGAGACCACCGATCCGAACGAATGGATCACTTGCGTCAGCCGGGATCGAAATGCAGCGTCAACTATAGTGGTTGACATAAATCTCCTAATGTGAAATAAGATTCTTAAAGCGCATGATCCCGCCTCAAGCAAATCACTCCCAACTCAAGCCCAATCCGCCGCCCGCGCGAGCGCTTTCGCTCTCCCGCCACCACCTGCCTGTTTACTTCTCCCTACGCGCCACCGTTCGATCTCACCGACTACACATCTTTAGCTCAGTTCGCGACCGCACGCCCGCCGTGCCTTCGATTTTTATTTTCAGCCCGTCTGTTCCGCTCGCTAACGCTCGTTTGTTCTCCTCATCGCATCGCCCGTTACCCACCCAACTCGCGCGGAGGATTTATGGAACCCGCGATCGCTCCAGTTCGTCCCACCGTTTCTAATCGCGCTGTTGCATGCCTGTGGTGTCACGAGGACACCACTCAAGCCGACGTTATGCGCCACCACGGCCTCTGCAGCGCATGCGTGCACGACAACGTCGAGATTAGTTGGCGCCTGGTTTACGACCGCGACAGCAACGTCGGCTCGATTCCTTCCAATCTCCGGGTCGCCTACGGCTTATGAACACCGCCTCCAGCCGGATGCCCGCGCTCGACCGCGCTCCTTCTTCGGCGCCGCGTTTCAATCCGTTCGCCGCCGCGATCCGTCACACGCTGTACGATCAGATCGGTGATTCGATCGGTGGCGACGCCGCCGACAAGCTC
>Ga0182024_10015271_pt1 | contig 14731 bp, 9 predicted proteins | sample P32metaG_FD_120480 | JGI IMG/M metagenome (GOLD analysis project Ga0182024, IMG submission 120480) | Permafrost microbial communities from Stordalen Mire, Sweden - P3-2 metaG (Illumina Assembly) | ecosystem: Environmental > Terrestrial > Soil > Wetlands > Permafrost | place: Sweden: Stordalen... | reverse complement strand
GCCGAGATAGTGATCGATGCGAAAAATCTGGCTCTCGGTCCAGTACTTGAGGATTTCCTTGTTCAGCGCGATCGCGGACGGCAAGTCTGTGCCGAACGGCTTTTCCACGATGATTCGCTTCCAGCCGGCTGAATTGGTTTTGAAGCCGGCCTTTTCGAGATTGTCCGAGATGAGTCCGAATACGGACGGCGGCGTCGCCATGTAAAACAGAACATTGCCGCGCGCCTGATACTGTTGATCCAGTTTCGCCACAAGCTCCGCCAGGCGGCCAAATGCGGCGTTGTCGTCGAACTTGCCCTGCGTATAGTAAAGCCGGGAGCAGAGCCAGTCCCAGGTTTTGGCGTCGAATTCCTTGCGCGTAGAAAACTGTCTGATGTCGGTCGACATCTTTTCGCGAAAGTGTTCGGTCGAGAAGTCGTCCATCGCGATGCCGACGATGGCAAACTGCTCCGGGAGCAGTTTGTCGCAGGCCAGGTTAAAGAAGGAGGGCATCAGCAGGCGCTTCGTAAGATCGCCGGAAGCGCCGAAAATCACGAGCACGCACGGTTCGGCGGGAGCTTGCACCGAACCCAAAGCGGCGTCAAGAGAATGCGTATGCTGAGTCACAAAGGTCCCTCCACTTTACACGACGGATTCAAAAGGCACGGCTTCCATTGTCGCTTACGTCGAAGCATAGCTCAAGTGCCCGTAGAGGCCGTTTTTCTCGCATCGCCAAAGCGATCCGGAAGGCGCCTAACCTGTGATGGCCAGGAGGTGCGGATGCCGAAGCTCCTTGCCATTCTGTTTTGTGTGCCGTCAAACTGAAGACAGGTGCTCGATCGATTTCATCAGCCGGTGCGAACCTGGTTCGAGGCGGTATTTCCCGCGCCCACGCGTTCCCAGCTTTTGGGATGGGGGCCGATTGCGCGCGGCGAGTCGACGCTGCTGTGCGCCCCGACCGGATCGGGGAAGACGCTCGCCGCGTTCTTGTGGTGCATCGACCGGCTGATGTTCGCCGCGCCGCCGCCACGCAATCAGCGTTGCCGCGTGCTGTATATCTCGCCCATCAAGGCGCTGGCGATCGACGTCGAGCGCAATCTGCGCGCGCCCCTGATCGGGGTCGCGCACGCGGCCGGGCGATCGGGGGTCGAGATTCATGAGCCTTCGATTGCCATTCGCACCGGCGATACCGCTCCATCCGATCGCGCGCGATTTTCGCGCCGGCCTTCCGACATCCTGATCACGACTCCCGAGTCGATTTATCTCTTGCTCACTTCCAATGCGCGGGAAGTCTTGCGATCGATCGAGACCGTGATCGTCGATGAGATTCATGCGCTGGTCGGCGTAAAGCGCGGCGCGCATTTAGCGTTGTCGCTCGAGCGTCTCGAACGCTTGTGCGGCCGCAAGCTGCAACGCATCGGATTGTCGGCGACGCAACGGCCGCTCGCCGAGGTCGCGCGATTTCTGGGAGGCGGCGTCGAGCCGCGCCCGGTAACTATCGTCGACGCGAGCGAGCCCAAGCGCTTCGATCTGCGCGTCGAAGTGCCCATCGACGACATGTCGCGGTTGGATTCGCTCGATCGGTTGCCCAGTGGACCCGCGGCGCAGCCTCCGGCGCGGCCCTCGATTTGGAGCGCGATTCATCCCAAACTCCTGGAGCTGGTGCGGGCGCATCGGTCGACCATTCTGTTTGTCAACAGCCGGCGCCTGGCCGAGCGGATTTCTGGAGCGATCAACGATCTGGCGGGTGAGACGCTGGTGCGCGCGCATCACGGCAGCGTGGCCGCGGCGCAACGCAAAGAGATCGAAGACCGGCTCAAAATGGGCGCCTTGCGCGGCATTGTCGCGACTTCGTCGCTCGAGCTCGGCATCGACATGGGCGCGGTCGACCTGGTGGTGCAGATCGAAGCTCCCATTTCGGTCTCGAGCGGAATGCAGCGGGTGGGCCGCGCAAACCACAACGTCGGAGGCGTAAGCTCGGCGGTGATTTTCCCGAAGTATCGCGGCGATCTGGTGGCGTGCGCGGCAATCGCGCGAGCGATGCATGACGGAGCGATTGAATCCGTGCGGTATCTCCGCAATCCGTTGGATGTTCTCGCACAGCAGATCGTCGCGATGGTCGCAATGGATGACTGGAGCGTGGAGGATCTGTTCGCGGCGGTACGCGAAGCCGCTCCATTTTCTGAGCTAACGAAAGCTGTCTTCGAAGGCGTACTCGACATGCTTTCCGGACGTTATCCGTCTGATGAATTCATCGAGCTTCGCCCGCGCATTACCTGGGATCGCGCCGCGAACCGGCTCATGTCGCGCGAGGGTGCGCGTCGCGTGGCTGTGGTGAACGGCGGAACCATTCCGGATCGCGGCCTGTACGGAATCTTTCTGGCGGGCGCGGAACGGGGCGCTCGCGTCGGCGAACTGGACGAGGAAATGGTGCACGAGAGCCGCACCGGCGACACCATCATTCTTGGCGCCAGCACCTGGAGGATCCTCGAAATCACGCACGATCGCGTGATTGTCGCGCCCGCGCCGGGCGAGCCCGGGAAAATGCCGTTCTGGCATGGCGACACAGCGGGACGGCCCGCGGAGTTCGGCAGGAAAATCGGCGCGATGACCCGCGAGCTGGCGTCGCTGCCGCGGGCGGTCGCTTACGCGCGATTGGTCGAAGATCACAGCCTCGATGCGTCCGCCGCCGGGAATCTGCTGCGATATCTCGAGGACCAGGCCGGCGCGGCGGGCGCGATTCCATCCGATCAATTGATTCTTATCGAGCGCTGCCGTGATGAATTAGGCGATTTTCGCGTGTGCGTGCTCACTCCGTTCGGCAGCCGCGTTCATGCGCCGTGGTGCATGGCGGTGTCGGCAAAGCTGCGCAGCGAGCGCGGCATCGAGCCTGAATCGATGTGGACCGACGACGGCTTCGTCCTCCGCTTGCCCGACAGCGAGGAGGCATTTGACCCGCAGTTGTTTGTGCCTTCGTCGAGCGAAATGAAAGAACTGGTGCTCGCTCAGCTCGGCAGTACTTCGTTGTTCGCGGCGAAGTTTCGCGAAGCGGCAGGCCGTGCACTCTTGTTGCCGAAGCGGCGCGCCGGCGTTCGCGCGCCGTTGTGGCAGCAGCGCAAGCGCGCGGCGGATCTGCTCGCAGTCGCTGCGCGCTACCCTTCTTTCCCGATTATTATGGAAGCCTATCGCGAATGCCTGCGCGACGTCTTCGATCTGACCGCCACGTCTGAGATCCTGCGCGATATCGAGCGCGGTGCGATTCGCGTGGCCACCGCCGAATCCGAAAAACCGTCGCCGTTCGCCTCCGCTTTGCTGTTTTCCTACGCAGCCAACTACATCTACGACGGCGATGCTCCGCTTGCCGAGCGGCGCGCGCACGCCCTCGCGATCGATCAATCGCAGCTCGAAGAAATCCTGGGAAGCACGGACCTTCGCGAACTGCTCGACAAGGCGGCGATCGAAGAAGTCGAGTCGCAGCTTCAGTCGCTCGATCCCGACTATCATGCCCGGCATGCCGACGGTTTGCACGATCTCCTATTGAAGCTGGGTGATCTGTCGCGGGAAGAGATCGCCGCGCGCAGCGCTACGCCGGCTGTCGCCGCATCGATCGCGGAGCTCGCCCGCGTGCGGCGCGTAGTGCGCGCGCGAATCGCGGACGAGACGCGATACATTCCAGTGGAGTACGCGGCGGCTTATCGCGACGCGCTGGGTGTTCCGCTTCCACCCGGGTTGCCGGACGTGTTTCTCGACTCCGCGCACGATCCGCTGGGAGAACTGGCGCGTCGCTACGCGCGCACGCACGGACCGTTCACCACCGCCGGCATTTCGAAAAGATTCGGCGTCGCGGATCGCAGCATCGAGGCAGTGCTCGCGACTTTGCATGCCGCGGGGAAGCTCTTGGAGGGCGAGTTTCGACCCGAAGGCGTTCATCGCGAATGGTGCGATCCGGGAGTGCTTCAGCAGATTCGCCGCAAGAGTCTGGCGCGCCTGAGACGCGAGGTCGCGCCGGCCGAGCAACACACTTTTGGGCGATTTCTCGCACGATGGCACGGTGTCACGCTTCCGCGCCGCGGCGCGGAGGCCTTGATCGACGCCATCGGCATGTTGCAGGGCGCGGAGCTGCTCGCCTCCGATCTTGAAAGCGCGATTCTTCCCGCGCGTGTCGCCGACTATCAGCCGCAGGATCTGGACTCTCTGCTCGCGTCCGGTGAGGTGATGTGGATCGGCCGCGAAAAAATTGGCGATCGCGACGGCCGGGTCGCTTTGTATCTCACTCAATCGATGCCGCGTCTGCGCGCGCCGAATCGAGAGCAGGACTCCCCGAATTTTTCCGATCGCGCCACACGCATTCTCGAGCTGCTGCGAGCGCAGGGCGCATCGTTTTTCCTGGGCGTCCACGAGGCGGCCGGTGGCGGCTTTCCCGGCGATACGATGGACGCCCTATGGGAGCTCGCCTGGGCTGGACGGATCACCAACGACACTTTTTTTCCAGTGCGGAATTTTCTCGCCGCGAAACAAAAGGATCGCAGCCGCGGCGCCGGTCCGTATCTATCCCCTGGGTCACCGGAGTTTCTGCGGCGGCTGCGTTCGAGGCCCGGACACTACGCAGCGGGGCAGGGAAGATGGTCTCTGATCCACGGCGCATCCAATCCGGCTTTCGATGCGACCGAATGGAGCGCGGCTATCGCACAGCAGCTTCTGGCGCGGCATGGCATCGTGATGCGGGAAACCGCGAGCGTCGAAAACATCCCGGCCGGATATCCGGCCATCTACCCCGCGCTCCGAACCATGGAGGAGAACGGTTGGATTCGGCGCGGCATGTTCGTCGCCGGATTGGGCGCGGCGCAGTTCGCTGTGCCCGCGGCGGTCGACCTGCTGCGAAGCTTGCGCAGCCAACCTGAGCGCGCCGAGGCTGTGCATCTCGCGGCGGCCGATCCGGCAAATCCTTACGGAAGCGTTCTGGCGTGGCCTCGCGTTAACGCGGAATCGGAGGATGAAGCGCTCCAGCACCATTCGATGTCGCGCGCGGCCGGAGCGAGCGTGATTCTAGTGAACGGTCGGCTCGCCGCCTTTTTCCGCCGCCGCAATCCCGCGATGAAAGCGTTCCTGCCCGATGACGAGCCGGAGCGCACGCAGACCGCGCAAGCGCTGGCGAAGAAGCTGGCCGAGATCGCGACGCGATGGCAGAGCCGCCGCGACGGCCTGCTGATCGGTGAGCTTAACGATCAGCCTGCACGCCAGCATTTTCTGGCGCGATTCCTCTCGGATGCCGGATTCGTCGATACCGCGCTCGGATTTCAAATGCGCCGCGCCGTTCCCGCAAATCCGCCACACGATCCGGCGCCGCAGGACGCGGATGACGACGCCACCGGCGAAACCGCCGTGGAGAACTCCTGAGTGCCCGAAGGCGACACGATTTTTCGCACGGCGGCCACGCTCGAACGCGCGCTCGCGGGCCACGTCGTCACGAAATTCGAGACTCAACTTCCGAAACTTGCCCGCGTCGATGACGATCGGCCGGTTCAAGGACGGACGGTCGAGTCATCGAGCGCGTCCGGCAAATGGCTGATGCTGCGTTTTTCGGATGATCTGGTGCTGCTCACGCACATGCTGATGAGCGGAAGCTGGCATATTTATCGACCCGGCGAATCCTGGCGCAAGAGCCGATACCACATGCGTGTGGTCATTGAGACCGCCCGCATTCTCGCGGTCGCGTTTGACGTGCAGATCGCCGAGTTTCACACCGAAGCAAGCCTCGCGCGGCGGAAGGGGTTCAATCAGCTCGGACCGGACCTCCTGGCCGTCGATTTCGATCCGGCCGCCGCGATCGCGAATCTCGAAAATCACCCGGATCTGGAAATCGCCGTGGCGCTGCTGAATCAGACCGTCGTGGCCGGCCTCGGGAACGTTTACAAGTCCGAAGTCTGTTTCCTCGCGGGCGTGAATCCGTTCCAGAGAACCGGCGGGATGGCGCGCGCGCAGATGGAATCGATCATGTCCATCGCGCGAAAGCTGATGCGGGCGAATATCGCCCCCGCAACCGGCGATCGAATCCTGACGTACTCGGGGTTTCGCCGCACCACCGGAAGGGCCGATCCGGCCGAGAACCTGTGGGTATATGGCCGCGCGGGCGAGCCGTGCCGCCGTTGCGCGACGCCGATCCTCTCGCGCAAGCAGGGGAGCGATGCGCGGACAACGTTCTGGTGCCCGGTCTGCCAGCCCTTGTGATCGAAATTTAAGCTGTGAGCGAAAGGTTACGCTTGCGATTTTCGAGCCTCGTGATAGAATCGACTGGTACGCTGGTAGTAGCCCTCATGTTGTCCGTACTTGTGCACCGCTCGAGCGCGAAACTCCCCACGATTCCGAAACACGAATCTAATGCGCTGGAGCCGGCTCGCGAGGCGCAAGCTGTTCCGTCGGGACTCTAGCGATTTCTTGTCCGCCCGCGTCCGAAACATGGAAAGTGGTGTATGAGATATATTTCTGTCCTTTTATTCCTCCTATCGGGCCTGGTTTCTGCACAGACGACCTTTTGCGTGACGGGCGCGACCCCGCCGATCGTTCGCGCCGAGGGCCTCGCCGAACGCATCGGCGATATCACGTTCCTGTGCACTGGCGCCCCCAACGGTCAGATGACCGGGAACTTCACATTCCTGCTGAACACGGATGTCACCAATCGCATCTCGATGGGCAGCACTCTTACGGGTCTGGTTTTCACCGTCGATAACGGCTCTGGACCGCAATCGGTTACGGTCCAGCCGCTCCTGCAAAATCAAAGCACGCTGGTCTTCAATGGCGTGCCTGTCACGTTTTCCGCACAGGGAACGGCGAAACTGAATGTCGCCGGCATTCGCGCCAATGCGACGCTGATAGGCGTCGGCAACGCGATTACAGCATTTATCAGCGTGAACGCGGCCGGATTTCCGATCGCCACGGCGCAGCTTGTCGTGGCCAGGCCGGAGGTTGGCCTTTACGTGGGAATGTCGACGGAGCTGGTGTGCGCGCAGAACGGCTCGCCTCTACCTTCGAACATCTCGTTCACGAACCTGCTGAGTGATGGCACCGCGTTCGCCTCGACGCGCATCACGGAAGGTTTCGCGGATGCGTTCGGTCCGAAATCCGCGTTCGACTATTTCAACGCGGACAGCGGACAACGCATCATCGTCGAATATTCAGGTTTTCCGGCCGGCGCGAGCTTGTTCGTGCCGGACGTCATTGCCGGATCGGACGCGATTCATCCCACGGCCGGCGGCGATTTTGAGGTCGCGGCGTCGGGTGGCGCGTACACGCCGTCCGCGAACGGCTCGCTGCTGCTTTCGCGCGTCGCCGGTGCGGGATCGAATGGCGCCGGTGGATCGCCAATATACATTCCGGGCGCCATCGGATCGGGAACGGTGACGTTTGACAACGTCACTCAGATTCCGCTGACGAATGGAAGCGCCTACGTAGTATATGAGGTGGTCGACGCGAACGCGTCCGCCGTCGAGACCGCGCAGTTCCCCACGTTTTTGGGCCTGACTCCTGACGGGTCGCGCCCCGCGTCCCAAACTTCCGAGAGCGTGTTTTTCGCGCCGCTCTCGACCGTCGGAACCGCGTCCGCGACTGAGCCGCTCCCTCGTTTCATCGCGACCACCCCGCCGCCCGATTGCACCATCATCGGCGACTGCTCCTTCGTGCAGGGCTCGCTTGCGGTCGATACCACGCCGCTCGAATTCAGTGAGCCGGCGGGAGGCGTCACCGGTCAGAGTTATTTCACGATCGCCAATACCGGCGGCGGCATGATGAACTGGACCGCTTCGGTGAGCTACATCAGCGGCAGTGGCTGGCTCACGCTCGATCCGCCGCAGGGCGCCAACAACACTACGGTGCGCGTTTACGCGTCGCCGGCTACGCTCGCTGCGGGCACTTATCAGGCGAGTATTCAAGTGAACGCAGGCGCGGCCGGAACGGCTACCGTTCTGGTCTCCTTCGTCGTCACGCCCGGCTCGACGACTTCGAAAATTGTTCCGGCGATTACCAGCGTGCTGAATGCGGCCAGTTTTGCCGCCGTGCCGGTGGTGCCCGGCTCGCTCACGACCATCATGGGATCGGCATTTACGGGCAAGCTTGTTTCGGTGACGTTTAACGGCGAGGCTTCGGCAATTCTGTTCAGCAACGACGCGCAGATCAATCTGATGGTGCCGGCCGATCTGCCCCTGTCGAGCCCGGCCCAAATGGTGGTGACCGTGGATGGGTCGAGCAGCGCGGCCATGAGCGTTCCGGTCGCGGCGTTTGAACCGGCAATTTTTCCGGGCGCCTTGCTCAATCAGGACGCGACGTTGAACAGCGCCTCGAACGGCGCCAAACCCGGAAGCGTGATCTATTTCTGGGCCACCGGCCTATCCGGCAACGGCGCCATCAGCGTTCTCATCGGCAATCGCGAGATCGATGCCCCGTATTATGCCGGCCCCGCGCCCGGCTTGCCGGGAGTGCAGCAGGTGAACCTCGTGGTTCCTGCCGATCTGCCCGCGATGACCACCGATCTGTACGTCTGCGGGTTGAGCAGCGCCGCGGGTGCCACCAAGACGTGCAGTGTTCCGGTTCCGGTTACGTTGCAGTAAGCGGGCCGCTAGAAAGCGACGCCGCCTCGTCGGCCGATGTCAAAACCACCGGTTAGGCGGCGAGCCCGACCGATGGCGCAGTGCCGACTAGTCCGTCCGGGTAGGTGAACCAGCGCGATCATCTGGATCGGGGGTTTGGGTGGGCCGTTTCTCGCCGAAGGCGCATTCGCGAAAAATCGGGAGCGAAGTGGTCCGTTTGGTCTGGCGGGATAGCTCGTGCGAACCATTCCGCGCGCGAAAGTCCCACGTGTCCCAGGACTGCGGTTCCAGCCCGTATAGCATAATAGCGCGTCTTTACTATTGCGAAAATCGGCCGCTTCAACCAAAGTTATGGAGAGATTGGTGGACCCTTTATGAGCAGAGTTCGCGACGCGTTGAAACTGGCAGACAATTGGCAAGGCAAGTCGGTGTTTACGGGCGGAGCAAGAGCGCCTTCCCAGGTTCCGCAGGTTTTTTCGGGCCCGTCCTTTGCTGCCCAATCCGATCCGTTGAAGGCCAGACCCTCGATGTTGTCGCGCTGGCTGCGGCGGCTGAAAAGACGGATCGGCCTCGGCCGGATCGGGGTAGCCCCGAGGTGCGCCGGAACCACGCGTCGCGGAATTCTGTGTCGCGCGCCGGCGATGGTCAACGGTTACTGCCGGATGCACGGCGGTAGCCGCCGTACCGAGATCACGGTCACGGTTTCCAGCGCGCAGGAACATGCCAGCGTGGTTATGGGGACGGGTTTCGAACGTCTGCAAAGGGCGGTTTCGGGGCTGGCGCGATCGGTGCGATCGAGACTTCGGCACGCGGCCTGAAAAATCTTCGGATGCGGCGTACCGCGCCCGGCGGACCTTGCATTGCTTGAGTAATTTCGTGCTTAGGCAATACTGACGCGACGTCATGCGGGCGCTCCATCCATCTCGAAATCGCGTGGCGCACGTTTCGCCGATCGATCGCCTCTCTTTCGCGATCGCCGTCGGCATCGCCATATTTGTGGCGATCGCGATTGCGGTGCACCTGGGCGCTGCCCATGCGTTCGATCGCGCTCTCCTGCTAGCCCTGCGGCGGCCTGGCGATCTTTCGATGGCCGGTCCGCGGTGGCTGCGTCAGGCCGCTCTCGATCTCACCGCATTAGGCAGCGCCACGATCGTGGTTCTGGTGGTCGGGACGGCGGCGATTTCGCTCGCGCTCAATCGGCGCGGCCGCGACGCGCTGCTATTGTCCGGCTGCGCCGCCAGCGGCTACGTTCTGATGCGCCTTCTCAAGGCCGGTTTCGATCGGCCGCGGCCGCAGGTGGTCCCCCACGCAGTTGCCGTCACCGATGCCAGCTTCCCCAGCGGTCACGCGATGCTCTCCGCGCTCGCATATCTGACGCTGGCCGCGATCCTCTCGCGCGGGCGGAATCCGCGCGCCGTCCGAATTTTCCTGTGGTCGATCGCATCACTCCTGATCCTGATGATCGGTTTGACCCGGGTCTATCTCGGCGTCCATTGGCCCACCGACGTTTTAGCGGGATGGATCGCCGGCGGCGTGTGGGCAATGTTCTGCGTGCGGGTCGCCGGGAATCGAAACTGAGCCTTCTCGAATGTGAATCGCGAAATTCAGGGTTACGCGGAATTTGACGGCGCGCGGTTATTCATATCGCAGCGCTTCCACCGGGTCGAGTCGCGCCGCCTTGCTCGCCGGCCAGATGCCGAAAAACAATCCGATGCCGACGCTCACCACGATGCCGAGGCCGGCTGCCCACAGCGGAACCTCGGTCGGCAGGTTCGGAAATGCCAAGCGGCTGGCGAGCGAGATCAACCATCCTACCGTCATTCCGGCGAGCCCGCCCAGCCCGGTCAGGACCACGGCTTCGGTAAGAAATTGAAGGATGATGTCGGACCGTCTCGCGCCGATCGCCTTGCGGACGCCGATTTCGCGCGTGCGCTCCGTCACCGATACCAGCATGATGTTCATCACGCCGATGCCGCCCACCAGCAGGCCGATCGAACTCAGCACCACCATCACCAGCGTCACCATCGCGGTTACCGAACGAAAGTCTTCGACCATCTGATCGGCGGTCGAAACGAAGAAATTGTCGGGCGCGGCCAGAGGCACGTGCCGTTCCTGACGCAGCACCGCGCGCAGTTCGTCGATCGCGGACGCCAGCATTCCATTTTTCGCTACAACGATCAGCATGTTCTCGCGCGCCGTGGGAAACAGTTTGTGCATGGTGAAATACGGCAATATAATCCGGGTGTCATCCTGCCCGGGCAGGGAAGCCGCGGGCCGCTTCATCACCCCGATCACCTCGACCTCCGCGCCGGCCACCGTGATCGTTTTGCCGATCGCGTCCTCCATCCCAAACAGCGCCTTGTATAGATCCTCGCCGATCACCGCGACGGGCAGATGATGGCGGTTCTCGGTCCCGGTAAAAAACCGGCCGGACAGCATTTCAGCCTGACCCGAGAACGCGTAGTTCTCCTCCGTGCCCGCAAGCTGCGGGTTGGCGTAATCGTTGCCCTTGTATCTGGCGCGCGCAAGAAAAGTCGAAAACAGATACGGGCTCACGTGATCGACCGACGGGCATCGTTCCGCGATCGCTTCCGCGTTTTCGTACGTCAGCGGTTTGCGATTGCGCTCCTCCGCGTTGCGCCCGTTGAAATTCGGGCCCATCTGCACCTTGAACACCACCGCCGTGTTGGTTCCCATGCTGCGGATCACGCCGGTGACCGCGCCGTCAAGTCCCGCGAGAATCGAGCCGACCGCGATGATGGTCCCGGTCCCGATAATCACGCCCAGCACGGTCAGAAACGAGCGGACCTTGTTTTCGCGCAGCGCCGAGAGCGCTAGGCCGATCACGGACAAGATCAACTTCATTTACGAGGTCTCCGATCGCAAAGCCACAATCGGATCGAGAAGCGACGCGCGTCTGGCCGGATATATTCCGAAGAACAATCCCACGGCGGCCGAAAGCGTTACGCCCAGGATCACCGCGGGAAGCGGCACCACCATGGGAACCGGCGTGAAATTGCGGACGATCAGCGCGATGATCCATGCGATGCTGACGCCGATCACGCCGCCCATTCCCGCGAGCATCGAAGACTCCACCAGGAACTGGTTCAGGATGTCCTGCCGCCGCGCGCCCACCGACTTCCGCACGCCGATTTCGCGCGTCCGCTCGCTGACCACCGCCAGCATGATGTTCATGATCACCACGCCGCCCACCACCATGAACACGCTCACCACGCCGATCGCCGCCGCGGCAATCGCGCCCGTCAACTGATCCCAGGCCGACACCAGCGTGTCCGAGGACTGCACTGCAAAATTGTCGTCCTGCTGCGGTCGCAGATGACGCCAGGACCGCAGCAGCATGCGCACCTCGTCCTGCGCCTGCTCGAGCTGATCGCGGCTCAGCGCCTGAAAGTTGAAGCTGATGCCCTGATGCGCGCCGTACATCCGGAAGTACGTTTGCGACGGGATCGCCGCGTAATTGTCCTGCGATTGCCCGAAGACGCTGCCCTTCGTCTTCCCGACCCCGACCACCTCAAATGGCCGTCCGTCGACCTGGACCGTTTTCCCGATCGGGTCCGTCGCCGGAAAGAAGCGATTCTTGAAATCCGCGCCGAGAAACACGACGTCCATGTGTTTCTCGTTTTCGACATCGCTGAATATGCGGCCGAGTTCGACTTGCGTGTTGCTCATCGCCAGGGTGTTGGGAGTCGCGCCCATCAGCCCCACGCCATCCACCAGATCTCCCGCGTAGGTCAGCTTCGCGCTGCGCTGCGCGAAGATCCCGGCCTCCCGCACCAGCTTCGCGTTGTCTTTGATGAACGTGAACTCTTCGCGTGAAAGCTCGGGATTGCGCCGCAGCGCTTCAAGGAACGCCTTCGGGTCGCGGCGGCCGACGAAGGCCACGCGCAGCACGCGAAATCCGTCGTTGCCCATGGTGGACGCAGTCTCGGCGATGAACACGTCCATGCCATGGATCACCGACATCACTGCGATGAGCGTAGTGGTGGAGAGAATGATGCCCAGCAGCGTGAGGAAGCTGCGCATTTTGCTCGCGCGCAGCGAATCCATCGCCACGGAAGCCGCTTCGAAAAAAGATGCCTGTCGATGCTTGGTTATGGCCGCACCTACTTTAGGATACGAGACGCGCGCAACATTTGTTCGCCGTCCCGCTCCATCTCGCCTCGCGCGCCGGCTCGTTTCAACGTTTCATCGATCCAGTCGAGCGTGACGCCGTCCAGCCAGAACCGGGGCCTTCGGCGCGCGATGAATCCCAGATGGCCGCCATGATCGACCGCGATCAGGCGCAGATTCGGGTTGCCGCGAAACGCGGGATGGTCATATGTGGCGAACGGAACCAGCGGATCGTCCTTGGCGGTAATAATCAGCGCCGGCACGCGGATTCTTTCAAGAAATTGACTCGCCGATTGCGTGCGGTAATAGTTGTCCGCGGTGCCGAAGTCGAACATCCGCGCGGTGTAAAGGTCGTCGAAATCGTAGAGTGTGTGAACTCGGCCGAGGTGTTCAGTTGAGTAAATTTCCGGCGCCTGGCGCGCTCGCCGCCGGATTTTATCTTTCAGACAACCCAGGAATCGGCGGCGATAGATAAAATTTCCAGGCTCGCCGAGCGCCCGCGCGCACGCCGCCAGATCGATCGGCGTCGAAACCGCGCACACGCCCGCCAGAAGCTGGTCGCCCGCGTCTCCCAGTTCGCCCGCGAGCTTCAAAGAAAGATTTCCGCCCAGCGAAAATCCCGCGAGAAACAGCGGCAGCCCGCTTGCGCGCTTGCGCGCTTCAAGAATATGGCGCACGTCGCAGGTTTGACCGGAATGATAGTTTGAAAGCGCCAGCGATTCTGTGCCGCCGCAGCTTCGCAGATTCACCCGATGCGTCGCGAACCCGGCCTCGAGCGCCGCGTAAACCATCGATCGGGCGTAGCCCGCCGCGCTCGAGCCTTCGAGTCCGTGCACCAGCACGATTTCGCCGCGGACATCGCGATCGGGGGTGTCCGGAAATTGCGAATGCACCAGCACCTGAACGTCGGATTCGGTCTGATATTTGACGGATTTGACCGGCCATCGCCGTGTGCTGTCCGGCCGCGACCAGAAGTTGCCGGCCATAGTCGCGAGATGCGGGTTCCGGAAGAAAGGTTGGAAGGGCTGCAAGATCCATTCTACTTTGATTCGCAGGAACCAGACTGTTGGGGAAACTTGTTGAACACGCGGATTCGCGGAACGGCTGGCTACTGCGCGATAAGGCGACCACGCGACGGATTGACCATTTACCTCCCCAGCGCGTCGGCGCAAGCTGCGGAATTAGCGTATAGTTGTCTTGAGCTGCCAAGCTCAGAGGAGATGCCATGAAGAGAATCAGCGCGGTAGTTTTGATGACCATGGGACTTGCCGCAAGCGCAATGGCTGCGGAATTCAAAGGTTTCGTCCAGGATCAGAAGTGCTCCGGCACGCCGGCGATGAAGGACAATGCCGCCTGCGCACAGAAGTGCATCAAAGGTGGTTCAGCGGCCGTCCTGGTGACTCCGGAAGGCAAAATTTACAAGATCGCCAATCAGGCGAAGATCGTGGATAACGCGGGCCAGCATGTCACAGTGACCGGCAAACTGGACGGCGACACGCTCACGATCGAGACCGTCAAATAAACTGGTAGGGCGCACCGGGCGACCGGCCGGGATCGAGACCGTCCGGTTAGCTTGCGGCGAACGGTGGAGTGACCACTGCCGCGAACGAGTGCCGGTTGCGCGCGGCGATCGGCGCATTTCGACCCATCCCCCAGGCAAACAGTTGATTTCTGCGTGTTCGATCCCTTACGCCGGCAGGTCGATCTCGACCAGCAGTCCCGGCGCGGCGTTTGAAGCTCGCAACGAACCCTGGTGCAGCTCGACCGCACGGCGCGCGATCGACAATCCCAGCCCCACGCCGCCGCTTCCGCGGCTTCGATCCGAATCCACTCTATAGAAGGGATCGAACAGCCTCGGCAGCGCGTTTTCCGGAACGCCCGGACCGTAATCCCGCACACGGACGCGAGCATGTCCGTCGCCGTTTGAAAGCTCAACCTCGACCTTCGAATCACGCGGAGCGTGCCGGATTGCGTTGCGCATCACGTTTTCAATGGCGCGGCGCAGCAGTTCGCTGTCGCCGTCGATGGCGACATGCGCGGGG
>Ga0182024_10015270_pt1 | contig 14733 bp, 16 predicted proteins | sample P32metaG_FD_120480 | JGI IMG/M metagenome (GOLD analysis project Ga0182024, IMG submission 120480) | Permafrost microbial communities from Stordalen Mire, Sweden - P3-2 metaG (Illumina Assembly) | ecosystem: Environmental > Terrestrial > Soil > Wetlands > Permafrost | place: Sweden: Stordalen... | reverse complement strand
TTAGCAATTTTCGGAATTTCCGAAAATTCAAAAGTCGCAATTTCGAAAATAAGGTCTTGGAAAATCAAAGTCTTAGACCCGACACAAGCCAATTCCCAGGGCCGCATTTTGGGATATGAAGGAATGGTGGCCTCTATTTATTATCGGGCCTGGCACGATTTGCCTCTGAAATGGACCGGCCTTTGGAAAAGGTCTGTCCCGGCTAGCTGGTCGAAAATTGGCGCTCGGTCCATGGCGTGGCGGCGGGAATCAAACAATGCCCGCCACCCGATCAACGCGATGCTGAACTATGGATACGCGATGTTGATCAGCCAGGTTCGAACGGAACTTGTATCTGCTGGTTTTGATCCATCTATTGGATTTTCTCATAGCAGCTCATGGAATCCCATTCCACTAGTCTATGATTTGATGGAGCCCTTGCGGCCCGTGGTGGATAGGAAAGTATTGGAGTTTGCGCTCGCCCACACCTTTTCGCCGGGGGATTTCACGATCAGCAATAGGGGCGGATGCAGATTAAATCCGCAGATGGCAAAATCTTTGACCAGACATATTGCCGGGCTGGAATGTCGAAATAGCATCCGCAATTTCGTAAATCATCTCGTTTGATCAGCGGCCGATTAACGTCCGCTCTACCCCAACAGCGGTCATTCACTCTGGTCGCCTGAATGTCCGCTTTGCGCCAAAAGTGGTCATTCCCCGGCAGCGCCATCTTGCAATCGCATCCCGGGCGCCCCGGAAATCAGGTGCTAAACCTTGCCGGCTGACCAGCTAGAACCGATACGCCGCCGCCACCGTCACTTGATGGGCGGCATAATTTCTGCTCCGCCAGAAAAAGTCGTAAATGGCTTCGACCGACCATGTCCGCTCACTGCAACTGCAGGACAGCAGCGTTACTCCGGTCCCGATATCGAGCGTATCGGGAGCAGTGCTCAGCCCGGACGTCACAAACGGCGTCGAGCCTGTCGCCGTAAACACCGCGGTATTCAGCGGATTTTCACCAAGAAACTCGTGCAGCCACTTGAAGTGGACTTCGGGAAGAATGTCCCTGCCGTCATCCAGATCGAAGGGGTGCGCCACATTCACGCCCAGGCCGGACTCCAGAAAGTTGTAGCTCTGGGCTGCCACCTGCAGATCGATGTCTCCGGCGCCGGTTTCGGTGTAGCCATCCAGATTGAGATGGGTGACCTGAAGCGAAACCAACGGCGTGACGGTGACGCCCTCGGTGAAAAAGTGATAGCCCGTGGTCAAGAAGCCGGTGAAATCTTCACCGCCATATTTGGCGAAGGCGGTGCGATTTATCCCGGTAAACACAATCTGCCGCACACCCGCATAGCCGTTCCGGCCATAGGACACATCGCCGTCGGCGAACCAAGTTCCATCCTCATGCGCGATATAGGCCGTTGCCTGATAGGTGTTAAAGCCTGTGGTGTTGCTGAAGACCTTGCTGTCTATCTTGCTGCGCGCATAGCCAAGGCCGACGCCGATGCGCGTGTCATCGGAAAAGGCCACATCGTAACCGGCCATCGCGCCCAGAACGGTTGAATCATATCCCGAGAAGGCGCCCTGGCTTCCCTGGTCGCCGAAATAGCCAAATCCCTTCACCCACAACCCGCTATACGCATTGTTTTCAGGGCAGGCTGAATTCTCGCCATTGGGCTTGCGCTTGTCATCCGGGCGGCGGCGGTCGTCCGTCTGGCTTCCCTGGCCGCACATCCCTTCATTTAAATGAGACGACAGCAGGTTCTGGAACGCTCGGGCTCCCTCGAAGGTCACCTGTGACGCGCCAAGCGCCGAATTGGACGGCGCCAGCTGCGCCACCGCCGTAACGACCGCGGGCGCGTTAGAAATAGCGTTGATTGCAGGCAGGATATTGCTGACGAGATCCGAAGGGGTCGCGGCTGCCGGTGCGGCCGCAGCAACAGCTAGCAGGGCTGGCACGATTGGCGCGGCTATCACTTGGACAGGCGGCAGAACGACACCGGCGGGAGGCGTTACCACCGCCGTCAAGGGTATGCCGGTCGTTTGTATTGTTACCCGACCAGCGACGGTTCCAGCGGCAGGCACGGCGGAAAATGTGAAAAGCGGATTGGTGGGGTCGTTGACCACGGTGACGACGCTTCCGTTCGTACCGCTTTGAACAGTGCCGGCCTGAGTTTGCACGATATTGAACTGGGTCCCCACGGGAAAGAAGGCCGTCTGGGGAACAGCCACATTGATCAGAAGCGTCGGCCCCAGATTGGTGGCGCCGACCGGTCTGATGTTGCCGAAGACCGTCGAGCTGGCCAGCGTGGTATTGATCACACCGCTGGCCGTTTGATTGGCAATGGTCAGGGCACCGCCAATGTTCAACGTGTTGGTGCCTAGACTGAAGGTATAGGCGTTTACCGCGCCGCTGATGGATGCGCTTACCCCGGCGGTATTGCTGCCTCCCACCACATTGATGGCCTTGAGGCCATTGGCGCCGCCCACCGCCCCAGTCAGGACGCTCCCGCCACCAAGCGACAATGTACCCGTATTCGCCGTGTTAGTCGTGAGCGCGCCGATCAGCGTGGTATTCGGCGCCAGGCTTATCGTGCCGCCCCCGGAGAAATTCGTGGCCGTTATATTGGTTGAGCCGCTATTGAAATTGAGCGAACCGGTTCCGCTGACCGTCGTGATGGTGCCGAACAGGTTGCCGTTGAAATTATCCGTGGTGCCATTGTTGCCGCCGTTGATGTTGAGAAAGAACGGCCCACCCGGATTGGTTACACCCAGGGCGCCGAAGACGTTCGAGCTGCTGTTGAACACGATATTGGACAGACTGGACGCATCCGTCGAAACGGCCCGGAGCAAAGCGTTCGTCACGTTCCCGCCGCTCGAATTGTTGGTGAAGATATCCATTTCGGGGCCGCCAATCGTCCCGACGATCAGGGTTCCGCCGCCGCCCTGGCCCGTCATAGAAACGCCGCTCGTTACCCCGGTGGGACTCAACGGCGTCGGCGTGGCGCCGTTGATGACCTGCTGGGCAAAGGCCGTCGGAGACCAGGCCGCGACGCCAGCAAAAAGGACCGCGGCAAAAACTTTGACCCTCATGGGGATGGCCCTCTTCCAGTGTTGTTTTTTGTTATCGGTAGACAAACAAAAGCGAACGCCAACCTTCTTCGGTGGCGTGCATCGGGTCAGTATAAGGGCGATGGTTCACCGAGACTGGTCAATAGTGACCACTTTGGATTCCTGACCGCGCCCGATTTCCATACAAACCAGAGTTCCATGACCCTCAGAGCCGCAGCGTATTTCGCAGACTAATTATGTCCGCTTTGGGTCAGAAGCGGTCATTCCGCTCCGGTCAGACGAATGTCCGCTTTACCCAAAGCGGTCATTCGTCCCCGGTCATCCCAATGGCTGCTTTTGACCCAAAGCGGACCTCTCCGGTTTAGGCGCAGAGGCTCCATAAGTCGCGAACAAACTGCTGGATTCCGTTCACGCCGGATCGAGGGTGTCATTTCCGTTTAGGAGCGTGGCGGGCGCCTGCTCGACGTTTGGCCAACACCGCGACGACAATATCGCGCGCGTGGAGCAGGACGGATTTCTGCTCGTCCGCCGAGACCTTGACGAAGCCAAGTCCTCGGAGCAGGAAAATCCCTTCAACTGCCAAGAGTGCGTGACGGACTTCATGCATATCGCCACCTTTCGATCGAAGCGGATCGAGCAGAGCGCGGTAGTAACGTCGCACGGGCTCCAGCATTTCAGGGGCATGCACCAGCGCGGTTACAAGGAAGGCTGCCATTTGCGTTGAGGCGTCGTCCTCTTCTAGTGATTCCTCGATATGGGCGAGAACCAGTTCGACTGGCCCAATTGGCCCGCCGCCCAGCCGTCGGCCCACTGCCCCCTGAAAGCGCGCCACTTCCCGCTCCAGCGCCGCGTACACCAAGGCATCTTTAGTCGCGAAGCTATAGACGAGACCGCCTTTGCTTATACCCGCACGCTCTGCAACAGCGTCGAGCGTGAAGCTTTGGCCGCCGGATTCAAGAATGACAGCCTCGGCGGCATCTAAGACCCTATCGCGGTCGATCTCTTTTTTTCGCGTCAAAACGGCCCTCTTGTTTTTCCGACTGATCAGTCATATATCATTTCCGACCAGCCAGTCGAATTAACATGGCGACGGGCAAAACTCAATATCTTTAAGAGGAGTAGTGGAAATATGAGCAACGATTTACCCGCAGCGGCCCTCGGACATTTCATCATGAAGGTCAACGATATTGATACAAGCTATCAATTCTACGCGAAATTGGGCTTGCGTCCGTTTGGGATATTTCCTGATTTAGCGATCATCGAATTACGAGGCGGAACACACATTTTGTTGTTTAGCAAAAATGATGAATTGCCATTTTCGCTGGCCTCTAGCCATCTTGGCCAGCGCGGCGCTTTTTTTAATGAACAACTCGACTTGATGATCGACGGAAAATCTAGGAGCGATCTGGAAGTGTACAGGACGACCCTATTGGAAAAGGGAATGTCGGTAGATGCAATTGCTCAAGACCAATTTTTTGGTCACTACTATTTCCAGTTGGCCGATCCTGATGGCAATGGCATAACGGTCTATACCAGCCACAGGGGAGACTTGTCGGTCTAGAATCCAGTTGGCTATATCGAATTTGTGGTCATAGCGAGAAGCATGGCCGCAGCGGCGCATTGAAGAGGTCAAATGCCGGCCGATGTTAGGAGACACGAGACTGAGCCGAAACGGAATGACCGCTTATGGCGCTAAACGGTCATTCGTCCCCGGTCAGCCCAATGGCTGCTTTTGACCCAAAGCGGACATTACGAGGTGGCTTGGTCTGCCCGCTTGCCAATGGTCCGGTAATGGTAGTCAGCTCCCGGCAACCCCGAAATCCAACTACCAACGCACTTTATTTCGAGAAGCTTGCATCCAAAAGACCATCTGTCTGCATCCCATGGGGGAACATTGGCTGGAAAGGCTCATAAATGGATCATGATTTTGCCTTATTGACGTTCTGGCTTGTGGTAGGGGTGATCGCCATCGCGGGCTTCTATTTCCGCCACGCGACCCAAGCCAGCAAGAACGAAGTCATCAAGACTCTGGTGGAGAAAGGTCAGCCAATTCCGCCGGATTTGTTCAAGGAGGTTCGTCGTCCCTGGCACCGCCGAGCCTTTGTAGCTGCAGGCATCCTCCTGCTGGGCGCGGCTGCCGCAACTCTAGTGTTCTTCCTAGCCTTGACCAGCAAACGCTTCGGCGGACCGGCTGCAGAAGTGCCTTTTCTTCCGTTTATAAGTGCTTTCCCATTTTGCATCGGCATCGCCTGCCTCGCCGTCGGACGCTATCTCAAGCCGCATGACTGACGACAGGACCGCAGAATGCCGCGCCGCGATGGGTGATGTCGCGGCGTTCGGCATTCTAGTGCGGCAATATCAGTCGATGCTGCGCGCATTTCTGCGTCGCTTGACACGCGGCGATCTGGCATTGGCCGACGACATTGCACAAGAAACCTTCCTGGTAGCATTTCGCAAGATCGCGCAGTTCCGGGATGGGTCCTTCTCGGGCTGGCTATGCTCCATCGCCTGGTCATGCTTCCTGATGGAGACGCGGCGGCGCAAGCTAGAGCCGCTGGATGACGATACACCGGAAACACACGTGGCATCCTCGGAAAATGCCAGCATGGTCCGACTGGACCTAGAACGTGCCTTTGCGCTTTTGAAGCCCGCCGAACGCGCCGCCCTAACTTTGTGTTTCGCCATTGGGATGGCGCATGAAGAAGCGGCAGCGGCCTTGGGAATGCCGCTGGGAACGCTCAAGTCCCATGTTGCACGGGGGCGAGAAAAACTTAAAACTCTATTGCAGGATCATGCATCATGAGCTTTGACGAACTCCTCAAACAGCCACTTCCTGCTGTGCGTGACGACGGATTTTCTGCGCGGGTGGCCCTACACCTCGCGCGCGAGCGCCAGCTCAGGCAAAACTTGGCCTGGGCTGCCGTTATGACAATTGTGGTAGCCTTGGCGTGGCTGTCGCCCCTAGCCCAGGTGAGTGCGATGGCAGCAGATTGGCTGGCGACCATGGCGACGACGTCACAAATCTTCGCCTATCCGGTGGGAGCGCTTGTTCTGCTCTGGACGTGGCAGTCGCGCCCGTTTCGCCTCTAACAAGACGCAGAAACCGGCGGTGATGTCCGACACCGGACATAGTTGATTGGCCTCAAGGTGAGGGACGTCAGCCGATGCGATACTAGCGGGGCATTCACTTGGGGCAACCCGATATGGCAATTGATGAAATCCACTACTAAGGATGGCGCATGGCGGGGCGGGTTGGAATGCGCTAGTCTTTGATCCAGTTCTCTGCTGCATGATGCAAGAGGGCCCGGATGGCAATCAAGCCGAAAGCGCTTTTCAGCCCCGTATCCTTCCTGGCCCGGGCCGGCAAGGGGCAAAGCATCGTCAAGCGCCGCGAGAATCAGATCATATTCTCACAAGGGGATACCGCCGACGCGGTGTTTTATGTCCATAAAGGCAAATCGAAGGTCTCGGTTATTTCGGACCGGGGTAAGGAGGCGGTCGCGGCCATTCTCGGACCGGATGAGTTTTTTTAGTGAAACCTGTATCGCAGGCCAGAGTCTGCGTTTGGCGACGGTTTCCGCCATGACGGACACCACGGTCGTCCGGATCGAAAAGGATACGATGGTTCGGCTGCTTAGTGAGCATGTGGAATTCTCCAAAATGTTCACGACTCACGTTCTCCAGCGAACAATGCGGGTCGAGGCCGACTTGATCGACCAGTTGTTCAATTCAAGCGAGCGGCGCCTAGCCAGACTGCTTCTGCTCTTGGCAAATTACGGTAGCGAAGGAAAGCTGGAACCGATTCTTGCCAAAATCAGTCAGGAGACGCTTGCCGAGATGATTGGAACCACGCGGTCTCGCGTCAGCTTCTTCATGAACAGATTTCGTAAGCTGGGCTTCATCAAGTACAACGGTCACATTGAAGTCCACAAATCCCTGTTGAATCTGGTCCTTCACGAGCAGCCGCACATCGATCCCTGAGCCTGTCCCGGCTTCTGAGAGGAGCGTGATGCGTACCGCCGGGCAATGCTTGGCCAAAGCAGCCGAAATGGAGCGCGTTGCTGATTCTTGCCCCATTGCTGTGATAGCGGCGGACTATGAAATGCTTGCAGTGTATTGGCGGATTCTTGCGCGACGGGCCGCTCGGCAGGACGGCTTCCCTCACACCGCGGCAAATTCAAATTAGGGCATTACCAGCGCTAGCTACTGGTCTTAATAGGGCCTAGCGTCCAGCCATGCCTCGCCCCCGGGCTCAAGAAAAACACCAAACTCGGTGTCATCCGAACCGGGTGCAGGCCAGTCCGCTTTGGGTCAAAAGCGGTCATAGCGACGAATCAAAATGAAAAGGGAGCCGGTGTTGCCAAAAGCGTCACCTGAACTCCCTATTCCTATATCCCGGCGGGGGACCACCGGGCCTTTTTCTTTGCGTCGCGGAAAAATCAGTGCGTGAAGCCGGGCCTGTCGGATTCGGTGACCGTCACGCGCGGCTCGGGCGCCCATCTGTCAGCGTTCCAGCCTGCCGACACCGACGACAACGCGATGCGCGCGCCGTCCACAGCTTGTGCCTTGCAGGCGAAATCGACATGGCGGATGCGGCTGTCGCCTTCGGGGAAGGTGATGGTTTCGATCGCGTCCTTGGTGATGATGCCGGAGAAGACCTCATGGGTGGTGCCGTCGTAATAGGTCACCGCGACATGATCGCAGTCGACGGTGTCGCCTTCCGCCACCATGCGCAGCCGGATCACCGGGCCTTCGAAATGCTGCCAGCTGACATTGGTATAATGGCCGCTGGAAATATTGACCGAACCGATCTCATGCACCATCGCATGGGCGGGCATCGCGGTCGTGCCGGCGAGCAGGGCGACGCCCAGAATCAGGAATGAGGACTTGTGCATGGAACTCTCCAATTGCTTTTCGCCCCCGCTCAAGGAAATCGGCGGATGCGCAAAGTGTTCCATTCCCAATTGAGGCGAAGTGGTGGCTTACAGGCCTTTGAGAAATTGAGGCAGGGCTTCCGCCAGGCCCTTGGGCGTACCCACGTCATAAAAGGCGCCGTCGGGAAACCACACGGCGCGCACATTCAATCCGGCATCCACCGCCTGCTGGAACACCGCGCCTAGGGTCTGGCCGGCGTTCTGTTTGACCGCGCCCGCCAGCAATTCGCCAAAGCGCGGCCCCCAGACGGCAAGCGCCCAGCTGTTGTTCAGATCGGTTTCAGCCGGTTTGTCCTGCACCTCGATCACGCGCATCTGGCCGTCGAAACGCACCGGTCCCAACTCCCTGGGCTTGGCCGTCGGCAGCACGCCCAGCACCAGATCGGCCTTGGCCGATTCAAACAGCGCACGCGCCTCTTTCAGGGCGGACCCGGGCCGCACGATGGTGTCGGGCAACAGCAGGCACGCATTGGCGCCATTGGTCCAGGGCAGCGCCAGCGCCACGGACGCGGCCAGCCCATCGGGGCGCGCCTGCTGCAGGAAGGCAAGATCCAGCCCGATGCCGCCGCCGTTGCCCAGATACTGCATCAGCTCGGGCTTGCGGTCCGATGTGATGACCAGCGCGCGGCCCACGCCTGCATCGGCGAGCTGGCGGAACGAGGCTTCGATCACCGGCAGGGGGCGCAGATGCCCGCCTTCGCCGGGCACATAGGTGATGGGCAGCAGCTCTTTGGGATAGCCTAGCGGGCCCAGGCGGCTGGCCAGGCCTGCGGCCGGTATCACGCCGACATAGTCGTTCATCTGTTTCCCCGCGGCGCTTCCTGCATGGCGATGAAGGCCTTTTCCACATTCTGCACCAGCAGGGGAATGTCGAACAGCGGCGTCTGATGACGATTGCGGGCAAGCTTTTCGCGTGTGGCTTTCAGCAAGGCCGGGTCCTGGGCCAGCGTCAGCGCCAGGGTCTCATAGGCGGGAAGGTTTTCGGTGACCAGTTCGCCCATGCCGATAGCGGTGAGCTGGCTGGCCGCGACGCGCCCGGCAAAAGCCTTGCCCGCGCAGGTGACCAGCGGCACACCGGCCCACAGCGCGTCGCTGGTGGTCATGTGGCCGTTATAGGGGCTGGTATCCAGCACCAGGTCGGCCAGGGGCTGGCGGCCCAGGTTCTGCTCGGGCGAGATGCGGGGCGCAAAGACCAGCCGCTCCGGAGCGATGCCGCGCGCGGCGGCTTTGCGGGTGAGACTGTCGCGAAAGCCGCTGCTGGACCCAAGCAGCCACAGCACACTGCCGGGCACGGCATTCAACAGCCGCATCCAGACCTCGAACATCGCGCGCGTGATCTTCCAGCTGTTGTTGAAACTGCAAAAGACAAAGCCGTCCGGCGGCAGCCCGGCTGCGGCGCGGGATGGCGCAGGCAAAAGCGCGTCATAGCTGGTGGGAAAATAACAGTGGGGAAGCTGGATGATCTCCTCGCTGAAGAAGGCCGCGTCTGCGGCGGGCGCGACAACGCCATCGGCCAGGATGTAGTCCAGCGAGGCAGCACCACTGGTCCCCGGATAGCCCAGCCAGTTCACCTGAATGGGACAGGGCCGCATGTTCAGGATCTCGAAGTGATCGCCCTCAGTGTGGCCGGTCAGGTCCACCAGAATGTCCACCTCCTGCTGGCGCAGCAGTTTCGCGATCCTCTGCGCGGGCTGGCCCTGCATATCGTGGAAATGGTCAAAGGCCTTTTCGATGCGGGCGCGGATCGGACTTGCATCATTCAGGCCCGTCGAAAAGCCCAGCACCTCAAAGCGTGCGCGGTCTTGGCTTTCGATCAGGCGCGCGATCAACAGCGGCACCGGATGCTGGCAGAAGTCCGACGAAATATAGGCGATGCGGATGCGGTCGTGCTTGTAAGTCTCGCCGCGCCACAAGGGCGTCACCGCCCCCAAATTCAGTTCGGCGATGGCGTTGCGTGCACATTTCAACTGCAAGGCCTTGTCGTCGCTCAGTCCCAGAAACGGGAAGGGCGGCACCACCGCCGTACCGTCCGCGATGCCGGCCATCACATCCGGCGCGATGGCCTCGACCTTGGCCCAGTCGCACAGGTTCATGGCCGCGATCAGCATGCCGCCCAGGGCATAGGGATTTTTGGGATCGGCGGCGCGCAGCCGGTCATAGGCCGCCAAGGCCTCCTCGAAACGCTTGAGCTTGAACAGAACTCCGGCGCGGCCGTTCAGTGCGCTGGCGCGGCCGGGTGTGATCGCCAGCGCGGCATCGAAGCTCGTCATCGCCTCGTCATAACGGCGCAGCTGGATCAGCACATTGCCGCGATTGGCCAGCGCTTCGGCATAGTCGGGGCGAAAGCGCACGGCGGCATCGTAACAGGCGAGCGCTGCGGCCCAGTCGCCCGCCATCTGGCGGATGGCGCCGCGATTGTTGTGCGCCTCCACCAGGTCGGGCTTCAGCGCCACCGCTTGCGCATAGAGCCGGTCGGCCTCGGCCAGCCGTCCCGCGCGGTGATGCGCCAGGGCGTCGCGATAGGCCTGCTCGAACGGCGCCGTCATCTTTTAGCGCGGTGCCGGTTCTGGCACTTGCTTGTGCACAAAATACATCAGGGTGGCCGAGGTGACCGCCACGCCCATCACCACATAGCCCAGCCAGTTGAAGTGCCCCAGCTTTCCATCGGGCAAAGCCACGATCAGCGCGCCGGCGGCGGCCGACGATATGCCGCCGGCGAACTGCTGCAGCGAGGCGCTCACCGCATTGAAGGCGCCGCGCTTGGTGACTTCGGGAATGGCCGACATCAGGGCCGAGGACGGAATCATGCGCGAAAAAATTCCGACAAACATCAGCACATTGACCACGATCACGACGGCCACGCCCGACGGTCCCAGATTGGTATAGATCGCCACCATGACGACGGTCAGCATGCTGCCGAACAGGAAGGTGTTGAACTTGCCGAAACTATCGCTGGCCTTGCCCACCAGCGGCCCGACAAAGACGGTGCACAGTCCGGTGATCAGATAGATGGTGGGCAGCACCGCAAACGGCAGCCCGATATTGTTGACGATATAGGCGGTGCCGAACGGCATCAGCATATAGCCGCCGGTGGGAAGCAGCATGGTGAGGATGAAGGCCAGCCGGTAGCGCGGCTCGCTCAACGTGTGGATCAGGTGCATGAAGGGGCTGCGTTCCTGCTTCAGCTTCAGGTGCGCCGCCACCGGCTTCATCCACAGCGCGATGATCACGCCCGCAGGGATAGCCGCGGCCAGGATGGCGAAGAAGGGGGCATGCCAGTCCCAGCGGTTGGCGAAATACAGCCCCGCGGGCAGGCCCAGCACCTGGCTGGCGGCGAAGGCGGTCTGGATGAAGCCCATCACCCGGCCGCGCATCTCCAGCGGGAAGAGGTCGGTGGCGATGGCCAGCACGACCGAGCCGATTACGCCGCCGAACACCCCGGTGACAATGCGCGCCATCAGCAGCATGGGATAGGTTTGGGCCAGCGCGCAGAGCAGCGTGCCCAGCATGAAGCCTACATAGAAGAACAACAGCAGGCGCTTCCTATCGAAGCGGTCGGCGAAACCGGCGGCGAGCAGGCCCGACACCGCGGCGCTGAACGCATAGGAGGAAACCGCCAGCCCGAACTGCTGCGGGGTGATGTGCAGGGTGGGCATCATCATCGCGCCCAGCGGCGAGATGATCATGAAGTCCAGGATCAGGCTGAACTGCAGGAAGGCCAGGGCCGCGATGACGAATTTCTGGTAGCCGGAAAATTTCAGGCGGGGAGGCGCGTCTGTCGTCTGCTTGTCCATCGCGCCCGGCCCTTTTCGCGCCCCTGTTTAGCCGAGTGCGGTAGGACCGGCTAGACCCCCGGAAAATGTCACGGAATGGCGTATTCTTTTTTCAGAAAGCTGCCGACCCAGTCCTGGATGCGCACATACATCTTGTTTTCCAGGGGCGCCTTGCCGCCGGTGAAGCTGTGGGTGCGGTGGTAGGTCTGCACCACATGAACCGGATTGCGGTTGTAGCCGGCGGCCAGGAAGTCGGCGAACTTGGCCCGCGAATCACTGAAGCGCTTCAGGTAATCCTTGGGCAGTTCGGTCAGCTCCAGATCCAGCAGCAGGACCGACGCCGTCACCGCATTGCTCAGATTGGTCATGCCCAGGTCGAAGTTGGGCTCCAGCAGCGCCTTGGGATAGCTGGCGCGCACCATCTGATAGCTGTCTTCCACGAACTGGGGCATGCCCAGCGCGCCGGCGCTGGACCGGGCATAGGCATAGGCGTGGCTTGAGTTGGCGGCGATGGTGACCAGCACCTCATGCACACATTGCTCGATGCCGACATATTTCATGTGCAGGGGATCGACATGCTCGGTGATCATCAGCCGCAGCACCATGTCGGTGGGAATCTCCTCCGCCACCGTGTTGTTGGGCGCGACGCGGGAGCGCACGTCATGGTCCTTGATGTGGTCATAGGCCAGCCGCTGCAGGTGGTGCAGATAGTCCATCCCGGCGTCGCGCATCTTCTTGGTGTCCAGCTCGGGCGCGTAGGCGGTGTAGACGGCTTCCTGATAGCCGCCGTTGCCCGATGCGCTTGGGGCGCGCACCGGGCGGCGCTGGGCAAAGACGATATATCCGTCCGGGCTGGCGACATGGAATTTGGTGTTGAGGAAATTGTCCACCGGCCAGGTGATGGTGAAACCCTGATCGTTGCGGCCGCTTTCATCCATGCGCACGACGCTGAGCGGCCCGGTTCTGGCGCCCACCACCAGCACCCAGGTGAAATGGGCAAGCTGGCCGCCCACGACCTCCATGTCGCCCGGCAGTACGGGTGCGTTTAGCGCCAGCGCCTGGGCTTGCGCGATGCGGTCGCGATAGTCGAAATCCGGCGCATCGGTGGCCGGCTTGGTGACAATGGCCAGCGATGGCTGGGGCTTGGCTTTGGCCGCGGATTTTTTGTGGGCGGCCGCGTGTTTGGTGTGGTGCCTGGGTGTGGTGGCGCGCGCGGTCCCGCAACCCATCGCAAAGATGAGCAGGAGGGCGCTGAAAAGCCCCATGATCTGTTTTGGAGCCATGGACCGGCGGATTTCTTCGACGCGCCATCCTATCATCCGCCGGTTAACGGACAACTCGGCCTTTGCTGCGGTGCGGGAACCGGGCCGGCTGCGGTTCCTGGCGGCCCTGTTACTGAGCCGGATTGACCATCGCTGAACCGGCGCATGGGTTAGCGTTTGACGGCGGAGTGCCCGTGCCCAGCTTAATGGCCCCGTGATCAAGCCAACCCGGCTGCCCCAGTTCCGCCGGGTTGGCCGTGGTCGCCGGGTTTCGCTCAACCACCGGCGCGGGAGCTTAGTGGGTGGCGTACATGTTCCAGAGAATCATGCCGGCAACCGCCGCCAAGGCAATGCTGATGCCCAGAACATAGCGCATGGCGTTCAGCTTGATGCCGCCTGAAGCTTTGGTGGCGGATATCTCCACTGGCTTGTCGATGGTCATGGCATCCGTCCCTTCGGCTTCATAACTGTGGAGTAAGGCATAGAACCCGGCGCAACCGCGCCGGGCTCCAATGACCAATTGCGGGTTTGCTAGGCCTTATTCGTGCCAGCCCATGTCGCTGTCGCGGTCATGCTTCCAGTCGTTATAGTGATTGTTTGACGCGCCTCTGTAATTTCTCATTTCTTCGTCGTTCTGCCAGTTGTTCCAGTGGTGGTTGTGATCCCAGTAACCGTCCCGGTAGCCATAGGCCACGTTGCCGAAGCCGACACCGACGCCAATGCCGGCCACACTAACGCCGATGCCTTGGGCGCTCGCCGGGCTCGCGATGACCAAAGATGCGCAGGCGAGTCCAAGCGCGATGATCACGCCATTCAGGGTTCTATACATGTTTCATTCTTTCCATCCTGCGCGAACATCCGCGACGGCGGGCGGCGGCAGAGTTTTGATGAGACGCGCATCGCTGGATAGAAAGGGGGGAGGATCTTGCTAAACATTGCGCTCCTAGGGCAAACGCGCATTGCCGCGCTTTCGATCCATGGGCGGCATCGGTTGCCGCGCATCGAGCCGAAATTCATGCCGGTTCTGATCAATGGCGACCACGGCAAAACCCAATTTGCGCCCATCCCGGGTCTGGCGCGTTAAGGCGCGTTAACGAGGCGATATTGAAAGGTCCCATTCGATGAGCCTCTTATTGATAGTCCTGGTGGTTCTGCTCCTGTTTGGCGGTGGAGGTGGTTATTACGCCCATCGCAGCTACGGCGGCGCCGGTCTTGGTGGCGTTCTGGGCGTGGTTCTGATCGTGTTCCTTGTCCTGTTTCTGTTTGGCGGCCTGCACGCCTGACCGCTGGGACTTGCTTATGGGGTGCAGAGCGCCCATATATCAGTTGCCAGAGGAATGAATTCCCTGGCATGCCCTATGAAACGCATCGGGCCTTTGGCCGTCAGGCCCAAACCCCATCCGCCGCTGCACCGCGATCAAATGTTGACCGGGCACGCGGACTTACGAATTGTCCAAAATGATATCTCAGAACAACTCCAACACCCGCAATCGTGCGCGCCATAATGGCGGGCGCAACACGCGGCCGGCGCAGGCCGGCCAGCAAACCGCGACTAACAACCAAAGCCCCAACAACCAAAGCCAATGGCAGCGGAAATACGACCATTATTGCGACCTCGCACAGGCGGCCGGCAGCAACGATGCTGTCACCCGTGAAGGCCATTGGCAGCACGCCGAACACTATCTGCGCCTGATGAACGGTTCCGCCAGCTAG
>Ga0182024_10015269_pt1 | contig 14733 bp, 13 predicted proteins | sample P32metaG_FD_120480 | JGI IMG/M metagenome (GOLD analysis project Ga0182024, IMG submission 120480) | Permafrost microbial communities from Stordalen Mire, Sweden - P3-2 metaG (Illumina Assembly) | ecosystem: Environmental > Terrestrial > Soil > Wetlands > Permafrost | place: Sweden: Stordalen... | reverse complement strand
GCTTTCGCGGACCTGGCGAATCACAACGAGCGTGATCCAAGGGGCTACGTCGACCCGCGAAATATCAACTATGTCGTGCGTGGCGACCATGCCCGCCGGCGGGGCGTGAAGGTGGGCGACTTCGTGGCCGTATATTCAAGGCGGAGTCAGAAGGCCGTCTTCGCCATCGTCGGCGATACCGGTAACCCCACTGGCGACGAAGGCTCTCTGCATCTGCTACAAGAACTCGGCTATCCTTTTCACGACGGCAGGGGGGACTCGGTCACACACCCCGAGATCATTATCCGGTTTTATCCTGACTCCAACCCCAGGCATGTGTTCTTTTTTACTCAGGCCGCACTGGATGAAGCCGCTACGAAGCTCGGCCTCAGCCGCGACTTCTCTGATGTGCGAGCATCCAATCGCGTTCACTAATTCGAGAACATGTTTGCAATAATGTTGGCTTTCCTTGGAGTTCGTTCGCCGTTGCGTTCCCCGAAGAACGAGGTTTTGAGCAAACTTGGACCCCCTGGGCCGATGTCCCGGGTGACCTCGCCAATAACCCGGCTTTCGCAGGCACTAAGGGGGTTGCTTCCCAGATGGAATGGGAAGGCTTTCGCCTGGGGCAACTCGTCGCGCGGTTTTGGTCACCACCAACCAGCTTGAACAACTCTGGCGAACCTTGGTAACATGCGCGGGCCTCGTATATGAGCCGCTCTCTGTTCTCTAAGGACGGGCTTCACATCGGGAACAAGGCGGGCGACGACACATGAAAGTAGCCTTCGTCAATCAGCCGATCGATACCATTCTGCCGCCAGGGCAAAACTCTGTGGGCGCATGCACCTATGGTGTCGCTCAAATCCTGGCTAAGTCCTGTGAGGTTGTGGTCTACGGGTCTCAAGACAGCCATAAGACGTTGCGGGCAGAGTTTGCAGACCAGGGTGTGAGGTACAAGTTTCTCCCTTCTACCCGTGGCGATCGATGGCTCGTTCGCGCGCGGAAGAAGTATTCGCGATTTGCGCCGGGCGCTCCACCTCTTTCTACCTCCAGCCTGTTGCACTCTGGGTATGCGCGGCAAGTTGCGATGGACCTGCAACGCGAGGCATGCGACGTCATTCACATTCAGCACAGTTCTCAGTTCGCGCGGGTGATTCGGGAGTACAACCCCAAGGCGAAGATTGTCCTGCATCTCCACGCGGAGTGGTTCTCCCAGGGCGATCCCAAAATCTTCGAGCGGCGGCTCAAAGATGTCGACCTGGTAACCGCCGTGAGCGGTTATGTCGCGGACAAGACGCGGCGGGATTTTCCGTCCATCGCCGACCGCTGCGAAGTGACGTACAACGGCATCGACGCGCGGGAGTTTACGCGAGAGAAGAACTACTGCCTCGACAAGGATAGGCGGAAGCGGATTCTGTACGCGGGCGCAATCTCTCCCCATCGGGGATTGCATGTTTTGCTGCAGGCATTCAAGCTTGTGCTCGAGCAATATCCGAACGTCCACCTTGACCTGGTCGGCCCCCACGGGAATTATCCCTTGCAGGATACGTTCGATATCAGAGATCGCGAGTTGCGGAAAAGCGTGGCTCCGTATTACGCATTCAAACCCATGTCGTTGCTCAAGGCGAAACTCTTCCCGTCGTCTCCAAACCAGGCATCGTATAGGTCCTGCCTGGAGGCGATGATGCCCGCGGAGGTGGCGGAGAAAGTTACATTTCACGGCTCGATTCGCCAACGCCCGCAGCTCATCGAGCACTACTATGCCGGTGATATTTTCGTGCTTCCGTCCGTTTGCAACGATAGTTTTGGCATACCCGTAGTGGAAGCAATGGCGGCCGGTTCCCCGGTAGTAGCCAGCCGGTCAGGCGGAGTGATCGAGACGGTGAAAGACCGCGAGACCGGATTCATCGTTGATAAGAACGATCCGCAGCAGCTGGCGCAGGTACTTCTAAGCCTGCTGGAAGATGATGCGTTGCGGGAGACGATGGGAAGAGCCGGACGGGAGCGGGCACTGGCAAAGTTCACCTGGGCCAGGGTAGCCGAGACAATGCTCACGCGCTATCAGGAGCTTTCTGGAGTTGGTTCTTCCCTTACGGCTGAGGCGTCGCTGGCACCGGCCCCGGCCCCGGAATATGCTTCCGTCAGCAAAGGTGCCACGCATTTTACGACCCAAAAGTATATTTCGAAGACCATGACTATCGAGGAAGCTGCCGCCATCTGGAACAATCCACGGGCTGATTTTCTAGACAGGTGGGCGCAAATGTTCAGCGTGCGGCTGGAGGAGATAACGGCCGACCACATAATCAAATATCAAACGGATCGTGCCCACGAGTCACCGCAGTGCATAGTAGATGTCGAATTACGAGCACTCCGCGCGTTGCTGAAGGAGGTTGGTCTGAGTGGGCTATGAGCATACAAGCCGAAGACTGTTGCAAGGAATGTCGAAACCGGCATAGTCCACCTTTTGCCGGTCGCGATGATAGCGATTCCAATAGCTCAACACTCTTCCTCGGTGGCGTGGCAACCGTATTTTTGCCGAAACCGGATTGAGCAAAGGTTGGTGCACCCCAATCGCGTGGACACTTACTCTTCCAAGTAGCGCATCGCCCGTCTACACCAGCCGTGGACCTTTGTGGGTCGCTGGATTCTGGGGACAACGAGCGGTGCGGCAGTTGTTCCAGACACCTACAGGCTCCAGGCAGGCGATGCAGACGATACGACCAGCTTTGATAACTACCCGATGTTCCATGAGGCGAGTTTAGAGCGGCCACCGGGAGGCGGCAATGCACTATTTGGGGAAGAACAACCTTTCATTAAGGGAAGCGCGGTCTCCTCAGCGCGGTTTGGCTGGTACCGGCATAAGCGGCAAGCAATTCCTGGTCGCATGTAAAACCGCGTAATCGCTTTCACCCGCCGACTTATCACCAACCGGAGAAGAGTTAGGAGCTACCTCGCCGGGGCCGCCGGACTGCCCTGACCTTCCCCGTTGTTGTGTCTCCGCAGAAGAACTGGTCTGCGCCATTCGACTCCACGCCGGAAACCCCTACCCCGCGGGGCATATCGAGCTTCTCAAAGACTTCTCCGTTCCGCGGATCGATTCGCCTCAAATCGCTCTCGTCACCCTCCCACGTGGCGTGCCAGAGTTCTCCTTCGACCCAGGTAACTCCAGTGACGAAGCGATTGGACTCGATGGTGCGAAGAACCGCTCCTGTGTCGGGATCGACCTGGTGGATCTTGCGATCGCGGTACTGCCCCACCCAAAGCGTCCCTTCGGCCCAGGCAAGTCCAGAGTCACCGCCGCCCCCGGGAGCGGGGATGGTGGCGAGCACACGGCCGGTCTTCGGATCGATCTTCTGGATGCGATCCTCGGCGATTTGAAACAAGTGCTTGCCGTCAAAGGCGGTTCCCGCATGCGCCGCGACATCGATCGAGCGTACCTTCTTTCCGCTCGAAGGATCAAAAGCGTTCAGCTTATCTCCGGACGCGAACCAGACGTGCTGGCCGTCATACGTCACTCCATGCACGCGGTCGATATCTGGAAATGGACCGTACTCCTGGACAATTTCAGCTGCGGATCGATTCATGCATCCATCCTAGTCGCCAGGAAGTGGGGCAGGGAGTAACAAAGTCGTCGTGAATCCCGGCAAGGGCGGGGTCATCCAACGCCGCGAGCGTGCGCGACCAAACGACTGCACCTTCCCTTCCTCCGCCAGCGTGTCGAGCGCCCGTTGCACCGAACGCTGGCTCGTTCCCAGGGCAAGCGCCAACGCTGAACTCGACCACGATTCACCGTCGGTAAGGAAGGCAAGCACGGCACCATGCTCCTCCTCAACCGGCCGCGCCAGCACCACCACCTCGCGTGCGCAGCGCGGCGAAAGTGCAAACCCCCGCTTGGTGGCGGTGATGCTGGCCAACGGCTCAAGCAGCCTGCGTAGACGCCCGATCTCGACCCGCAACCGCGCACGATGCGATTCGTCGGCGAGCCTCGCTCCAAATGCCTTGGCGAGGAGCAGGCCTCTTGGCACGTCGCCCGGCCATGCTTCTCCCAGGGCTCGCGCGAGCGCGAACAATACCGGGCGTCCTGTGATCGAAATGACCTTGCGCGCGTTGCGCACGACATGGCGGCATGCGTCCACCACCAGCGCCTTGGATGCCAGCAACGCTTCGACCTCTTCGAGCAGCAGGGGCCGCTCCTCGCCATGCACAATAAGGCGTGCCGCTGGGGTGCTCAGAAGGAGAGATGCGCTTTCCACTTCTGCCGTCAGCGCAGGGATGCGTGCGTGGCGCGCGGCGCGTTCCGCCCGCGCCAGCGCAGCGTGCGCCTCTTGCGTCCTGAGCCGCCGTATCGCGATTCCAGCCACTGCGAGTTCATGAGCGGTTCTCCACGCGGGTGGGAAGGCCGCCGGATCGAGCTCGGCGAGCGCATGCTCCGCCTCGTCCAAACGCCCGACAAGGAGCAGGCGCCGGATCTCGAGGTGTCGCGCATGCGCCGCATTCAAGAGGTCACCGTGCTCTTCGAGCGTTTTTCGTGCTGCGCCAAGCATTTTCGCCGGCCAGCCCAGATCGCGCGAGGCGAGCGCGATTTCCGCCTCGGCGACCACACATCGCGCCCGGGCAATCGCTTCTTTCGGCCCGAAAGCACGCGCCGCACTTCGCAACAGCGCCTTCGCGCGTACGAGATCGCCGAGCTGCGCCATCGCAATTCCTCGAAGCGCGAGCGCGGGCGCATCATCGCGTAGCGAGACTCGCTTCAGAGCCCCGAGAGGATCACCCGCCGCCAGCGCACGTGCCGCGGCTGTGATCAGTGAATCCATCGGAATCCCGCCACACTTGTCACTCCCACCCTCTCGCTACCCGGTGCTAAATATATCCCATGAGCACGAACGAACAGGTCCTATCGACCACCGAACGAACCAAGACATTCGACAAAGGGAGAGAGACGATGACGACACACAATACGGGAACACGCGAAGAGTGGCTGGTAGCGCGGCTCGCACTGCTTAAGGCGGAGAAGGAGCTGACACAGCGCAGTGACGAGTTGGCGCAGCGGCGGCAGGAGCTGCCGTGGGTTGCGATCGATAAGGACTATCGATTCGACACGGAAGAAGGGAGCGCCTCATTGGCAGACCTATTTAAAGGGCGCTCGCAGCTGCTCATCTACCACTTCATGTTCGGACCCGACTACAAGGCGGGCTGTCCGTCCTGCTCGTCGATTGCAGACGGTTTCAACGGCATTGCCGTCCACCTTGAGAACCACGATGTCGCCTTTTCGGCGGTGTCGCGGGCACCTTTCCCAAAGCTGCAGGCGTACAAGCAGCGAATGGGCTGGAAGTTCCCGTGGGCGTCTTCCTTCAACAGCGACTTCAACAAGGACTACAGTGTCTCGTTCACCGAGAAGCAGCAGCACGAGGGAGACATCGCCTACAACTACCGGCGCGAAAGGGCGTTTGTGTGGCGCGAAGGTCAGGAGGGTGGTGGCGAGCGGGCGGAAGCCGGGTTCGCGTCCATGTGCGGCACCGACGCGGCCACCTACCAGCGCGACAGGCCAGGCATGAGCGCGTTCGTGCTCGAGGACGGCATCGTCTACCACTCCTATTCCACCTATGCCCGCGGACTCGACCCCCTCTGGGGCATGTACCTCTGGCTCGACCGCGCCCCCAAAGGCCGCAACGAGACGGGCGTCTGGTGGCGCCGCCACGACGAGTATGAACAGCGCTGAGCGATGTCGTGCCGCAGCTGCGCAACAGGGATCCGCAAGCAACGTCAACACAGATTCAGGGGTATGGCATGTTCTCCATGGTATGCAACACTGACCGCAACTTGGCTTCCTCTTCGCATAGCGAGGGGAAGCCTACAACTTCAATATGGACAAGGAACTGCTGCAAGGTCCAGACGGGCCGGCGGCCACAACATGGCTGGTGGCAGGGTGCGAGCGGATGTGTGAGCTCGGGCGCATTGCTGGTTCTGCTGCCGAAATGCCCGCTCTGCCTTGCGGCATATCTGACTTTGTGGACAGGAGCAAGCGTGGCCATGCCAGTCGCGACGCACCTCCGTTCAATGGTCGCGATTTTGTTCTTTGCTTCGACGCTTTTGCTGGTCGTCCGCTGGGCGGCGGTACGAACGCGTTTGAAAATCTCAAAGGACAGAGATACGGCGACATTGCAGTAATTTTAGCTGCTTGGATGAGCGCAGCGCGTTCCGATTTGGCACAAGGTGTATTCTGCATCACCCTCCCGCGACGAAAGCTATCGCCTCCGCGAAACACCCGGGTGTATAGCTATTTTGAGGGCCCACCAGATTGATGTCTAACCCCGCCTTAAATCAGTCCACCTATGTACCGGCGGTGGATGGTCGGCGCGCCCTGTCCATCAGCTTGGTGATTCTGCATCATTCACAGGTACAGTATACGATTCCCATTCTTGGACCACTGCAGCAAATCCTCGCTGGCTGTCGTCACCTCAAACGGAGGCACTCATGAAATTAAATTTCTTGCTGCACAAGGTACCGCGACGGCTGGGCAGGGTTCTTTACGAACGATTCCCGGAACCACTACACCTCAACATTCTTTCCATCTTTGTCGCACTATTCGGCAACTACAAAACCAGAATTGCCTTCGATTTGGTCGTCCGGCAACAGTATGCGTTCAGCCTCCTCAAGACGGCAGAGCTCGCCATGGGTCAAGGTCTGAAATCCGTGACGGTGATCGAGTTCGGCGTTGCTGCCGGCGCCGGGCTCATCAATATTTGCGATATATCCCGAAAGATCACGAAATTAACTGGAGTCGAGTTCAAAATCTTCGGTTTCGATTCCGGCCAGGGGATGCCCCCACCTCGCGATCATCGCGATCACCCCGAAATTTTCAGCGAAGGTTCGTATCCGCTCATCGACCGCAGTGCGTTAATTCGAGCGCTACCCGATAATGCAAGGCTTATACTTGGCGACATTCAAGAGACGTTGCCGCCTTTCATGGCAGGGCTCTCCGCAAGCAGCCCTGTGGGCTTCGTCGTTATCGATGTTGATTACTATTGGTCGGCCAAAGAGTGCCTCAACGTCTTTCTTGGAGCGGCGGACAACTACTTGCCGTGGACGCTCGTCTACCTGGACGACATCGGATTTGAGAGTGCAAACCCGTGGGCCGGAGAGCTTCTGGCCGTGCGCGAGTTCAACGAAGAGAATGAGATGCGAAAAATTCATTTGTTTGCAGGCCTGCGTCACAAACGTCTTTGCAAGCATACGTCGTGGTTCGACCAGGTTTATTTGCTGCACGTACTCGACCATGCGCGGCGCAATGTGAGCGGGGCTCCCAGGGAAATTAAGGTCCTTACAAATACATATCTGTGAGGCGGCAATGACCGGCCTTCTGTACCACAACCAAGGCTCTGGGTGCCCCATTCTACGCCCGCTTTTGGCGTAGAGTGGGCTACCATGCCTCCCCACAGCCCCTTGTTCATTAGGAGCGTACAAGAGATCTGCGGTTTCTTTTCGGTTCTCACGCAGACACCTCAGCCGCACCGCACATCGCAAAATGACTGGGTCGTGTGCCGCAGCGAAGGGCCAAAGAGGGCTCGTAGGCCGCCGATCATCTAACTAAACGATCACTGAGCCCCTCTCGTGGGCACTACTAATACTTCAATTGGATCGTCAGACACGGTGAATGATATCTGTTCACCGGACGTTGAGTATGTCACCGGAGTGCGTGTATCCAGGTTGAGCACCGCGAGGACCGTTACCAGCGGCGGGATCTGAACAGTGACAGGAGCAGGAGCGGGCGAGGCCAGCGTGGCCCAGGTTCCGGTTGTATAGCTGCGCTGCCACACGGCGAACAGGATAGAGTTGGCGCTGTCACCGCTACGGGTTCCCACGAAAGAAACTGTATCGAGCGGATAGGTTCCACTGTAACTCACGATTGTGGGTAGGTTCTGATCCGGATAAGGACTCAACTGGATTTTGGCAAGGTCTGACATGAGGCCTGCAAGCGCTATATAGGCGGGAAGTGGGCTGTGGGTTCCATCAGCGTTAGCCGTTTGAGCGACGAAGCTGAAATTTTGTGGGCTACTATCAAAAAGTCTATAGAACTGAATCGGCGTAACCCCGGCGGCCTGATAGCCAAGGAACTGTCGCATAACGAATCGTGCCTTGTGCAGGTCGTCACCCGACGCGCCTTCGAAACCAGTTTCAGTAATATTGTGCCCAATGCCCCAACTGGGATTGATGCTCTCTTGAACCAGGGTCTGTTGCGCAGCATACGCGAAGTTCGGACCCACCCCAAACAAGTTGCAAGCGGAGAAGCTATTGGCAGGCGTCGGGTAAGGGTTGATGGTAGCTTTAAGACACGGTTCACTCCAAAGCGTATCCTCAGGGTTATTTCCATAAGGATGAAACGACTCCGTCGTCACGAGAGTGTTTGGCTGCCAGAAAGATAGACCTGTGTTTTCTTCCATCTGAGCATTAAGCATTGAGTTGCCGCCTGTCTTATGCGTTCCCCCCCAGTTATACGTAACGCCGGCCACTGGCGAGCTTTGACTGTACAAAGCGGCAGCAAATCCCCAGTTGGGCAGGTACGCTGTCTGAGGTCCAGGACTAACGGGAAGTGGCTGATTGTCGTAGAAGTCGTAACGGTCATCCCAGGGGTCATCAGGCCATGGCGGCTCATTCCAGATTTCTACCTCTCCAATAAGGTGCGACGCTGCGATCTCACTCGCCAGGAACTCTGCATATTTGGCATAGGCGAGCTCAGATGGATCCGTTGGGCTGAAGGAGGCGGGCGGCGGATAGAGGTATTCGTTGATGATGTATTGCGTGGTCGTGTTCGCTGGCAAGGCCGAAGAGAGCGCAGATGCGAGCAGCAGAGTGGCGTGCGTGGAATCCGTCAATGTAATGCCCACGATGAGGCCGCCCGAGTAGGAGTGCTTATCAGTGATGTAAGCGTTAGACGAACCGATGATCGTATCGTAAAAGGCTGCCATCGAAGAAAGCGTATCGCCACCGATGCCGGAGGCGAACTGAACGTTAATCTCGCTCGCTCCAGCAGCAGCACCGCCCGGTACCGTCACATTCAGGATCTGATGGAAAGGTGGTCCATATGCCGCCAGCACTGTCGGATGAATCCCGTAGTCGGCGGATGACGTAAGACCGGCCTGACAATCGCCTTCGAGCGTGAACTGAGTTGCAGCGGGGGCGTTGGTTGGAGGAGCGGTTTGGTTTTCAACGCCGGTCCAACCACACTGGAATCGAGCGTGGGTAGCCCCAGCGGCGGCAGCCATTTGGAACTCCCAATTGTTTCCCGGAGCAACATTGAACCCGAGTCCATTTGACGCCAGTGAAGCAGGGACCGCGCCCAGCGGCTCGATTGTCTGCACGGAACCTGCGTTGACGGCGAGGTTTACACTTCCGGTGACTGTGCTGTAAGTGGCGCGGTCAAGCGGAATAAATGTCGCGGACAACGTGTAGTCGCCTACGTTGAGGATCGTCCCGCTGGTCACGGTGACCGGGGTTCCCCCCGCTGGTGTCGCCGTGTAGTTGATGGCGCCTGCCACCGGGGAGGAGTTGTAGCGGGCTGAAGCTGTCAGCTCACCAATCAGTGTTGTGCCGTAGACGATACTGGCGGGAGGAGCGAACGCCAGGGTTGGGGTGATCCATCGGACTTTCAGGCGAACCACTATACTGCTGGCGGCACCGTAGTTGCTATCTCCGCCGTAGCCTACTGAAATCTTATACGTGCCCGGCGCGAGATTTTTCGGAATTACGATGGACGCCACTCCGTTGCTGATCATTGCTGCCTGTGCGGGGTCGGAGCCGATGACATAGCTGATCGAGCCGGATGGCTCCGCTGTACCGGCACCGGTCACAAGAATCGAGATATTCGCCGATTTACTATAGTTAACTACGGTAGGTTCGATGCGTGGGCCCGTCAGTGTTACGGCTTGTTGCCCCATCACAGCAACCGGGGCCGCGCTGGTTAGCATGCTGGCGTCGAAGAAAGAATTCCGTAAATCGTGCACAGACGACAAGCCAACGGTAGCGGAGTTCACACTGCGCGCATAGCTCAGCGCAATAGGGCCCGTCATCATTACTATCAGAGGCAAGGATAAAATAGCCCGGCTCGCAGAGATAGATCGAGTCGCAGCAAGACGAGGACTAGACCACGGTTTGGTGGGGAATCGATGGCGTTGGGATAATTTAATGATTCCCATGTTTCGTCCTCTCGGTTTCGCGGCTTTGGTCATCCCAATGTGGGAGTCAACCTCGGGGAGTGGCGGACGCTACGAGCGGGCATGTGTCGGTTTCATACAGAAATTCGACCCGTGAAGAGCTCCGGTGTGCCCAGGGTGTATCCAGTAACGATTAAGTGGCGAAGCCATACACTGAGCAGAGCTGGGAAGCAGCCATCAGGAGCCTCGCAAGGTGTTATGGATACGGCATGTGAGTGCGAGCGTAGGTGAGCATCCGTCGGCGCAGCTATCGCGCTTACGGGGCATTACTGAAGTTAGAATTAGATACCGCGGTTGTTCCGGTCAACCGTTCGTCATCGCGGTCGTTTTGGTTGTTTCAGACATCTCAGCGCCAGAAGCCTTTCGAGCTGACCAAGACCAGTACCTCGTCTGGTACGCCTTTAAGCTCGACCTATACGTCCGGTTTCGCGACGCTAATGAGATGATTGCTAGGGGTACACCATGCCGATGATTGCACCGTACAAAGATGACGGAGACGAACCGAAACCGTGTGAACGCGCTGTTTTGACATCAGGAGTAAAATGCACCGCTGCAATTATCTTGCGCGATGAGAATGGCAAACATCATTTTCTATGCAAAGCTCACGCTGCTCAACATCTGAGCGGCAATCAAGACCTGCTCGCAAGCGCGGTGATCGAGTTGGCTTTAACCGTCGGGTCTCTATGAGTGCCTGAAAGTCCGCTGGCTAGTGGAGAGTGTCCCAGAACAAGCGGGCGGGAGAGCAAGGTTCAGAGGGCCGGGTAGCTTGCCTGGTGCAGGACTCGCTAGGGTAGTTGAGCGGCTCACACGGACCGGTCAGAAATGGAGTCGGTCCCAGCGAATCGGAGCTTAGCAGCGGCCTGGCTCGTTGAACCTTTCGATAACTGCACAAGAATCGGCTGCTTAGCGCCCGCACGTTTTACTTGAAAAGAGAACCCTTATGAACTCGCCATTTCCCACGCTGACGGCAGAAGAGGCGGCGGCCCAGATAGAGCACGGGCAGACGGTTGCGTTTAGTGGCTTCACGCCGGCGGGTTCGCCCAAGGTGATACCTCTTGCCATTGCAGCTCGGGCGGAGACCGCTCATCAACGCGGAGAACCATTCAAAATCGGCGTTGTCACAGGTGCATCTACCGGGCCGTCACTGGACGGTGCCTTGGCAAAGGCTGACGCCATCAGCTTTCGTACACCTTATCAATCGAACCCTGAGCTTCGTGCGCGTATCAATGCTGGCGAAACTCGTTTCTTCGATATGCACTTGTCGATGCTGCCGCAGGCGGTTCGCTACGGATTTCTGGGGCCCATTGACTGGGCGATTCTTGAGGCCAGCGACATCACTTCTGGTGGGGGTGTTGTTCTGACTTCGGCCGTAGGAGCATCACCCACTTTCGGTCGCCAGGCACGCCGGGTGTTCATCGAACTGAATCGCAAACACCCCGCAGCGCTGCTTGGCATGCATGACATCTATGAACCGCGAGACCCCCCACATCGCGGTCCAATACCGATCTTCCACGTCTCGGACCGCATTGGTTCTCCACTCATGTTGGTCGATCCCTCACATATCGCGGGCATTGTTGAAACCGACCTGGACGATGAAAACAATGGATATGATCCATCAACACCCACTACAGAAGCCATTGGCGTTCACGTCGCGGACTTTCTCGCTGCAGAGATCGCTGACCACCGCCTCCCCTCCCTCTTGCCGGTCCAGTCCGGGGTAGGGAATATTGGGAACTCGGTCCTGGCGGCGTTGGGGCGAGATACTCGGCTCAATCCGTTCGAGATGTACACCGAGGTTCTACAAGATTCGGTGGTCGATCTTATCTGTTCCGATCGCGTCAAGTTTGCGAGTACTTGCTCTCTCACTCTCAGTCCGCCGGCCTTGGACAGGGTCTACAGCGATCTAAAATTCTTCCGCTCGCGAATCCTGATGCGCCCCCAGGAAATCAGTAACCATCCGGAGGTGATCCGGCGTCTCGGGCTCATCTCCATCAACACCGCAATCGAAGTCGACCTCTTCGGCAATGTGAATAGTACCCATATCTTGGGACGTCAGATGATGAACGGCATCGGTGGGTCAGGCGATTTTACACGTAACGCCTATTTGTCCATCTTCATGTGTCCATCAACCGCCAAGGCGGGGAAGATCAGTACAGTCGTTCCGCTCGTAAGTCATGCCGATCACAGCGAACACTCCGTGCAAGTCATCATCACCGAGCGTGGGATCGCCGATCTTCGGGGGAAATCTCCTCATGAACGCGCCCAAACAATTATTGAGCACTGTGCCCATCCGGATTTTCACCATGAATTACATGCCTATCTGCGCATGGTCAGAGGCGGCCACACTCCGCACACCCTGCGTGCCGCATTCTCATTCCATTCGCGGTTCATTGACACGGGAGATATGCACGGAGTCGATTGCGAGGCGGCGGCCTCGGTGGCAGAACCTGTTAAGACGACGTAAGCTTGAGCCCTGTCCGGCTGCTAGTCTAGGAAAGTCTTCAAGAGCAATTGTGTTGGCTAAGCGGATCCAGTACGCTGCCCTGATGTTGGCCCAGCTTATAAGCAGCCGACGATGCGGTCACTTAGCGGTCTTGGATACCTGCAGAGGAATCTGTAAACTACCGAGGCGGCCGCTGGTCAGGTCCCATACGGCGAGATACAGGTAATCATCATCCTTTTTCAGATTGAGCCGCTGATCAAAGACAAACGGAACCTCGGGATGGAGCCGCACAACATCTTCGTGCCGCGTCATTGTCACGCGCTCGGCATGTGCATCGACGGCGCGGCCGTCACGATTCAGCACAACGGCGGCGACTCCAAAGATAACCTCCGACTTTCCATCAACGGTCTGCGGCGTAAAAGCATCAACCGGCAGCGAATACCGAATAGAGAACGGGAAACTTCCCTTTTTCGGCGGCGGCGCAGGCTTGGATACCGCGAGCTGCGGTGCGGAAGCGACCTCCGCGTCCGAAGCCGGCAACACGCGCGCCTGAAAGATGATCGGCAGGCTGTGCGTCTCAGGCAGTTGGACCTTCGCGCCGTCCGGCAATAGGCGCGTCCTCGCCCTCGTCTTCTCCGGCGACTCGGCGCCTCCCGCACTCCCGTCGGCAAAATATCCGCGCCGGTAACTCAGCTCGTAGCTCTCTTCGTTCAGCTTGACCCGAAGCTTGTGCCACTTGTTGTCGAAGTGAAAATCATGCGGCGAATACGTCAGCGTGTAGAAGCTTCCGTCCGAGCTGAGAACGTGGCTGGTTATTTCCGTCAGCCCGTTGTTGTTAAAGAAGGCTTGCCCTCCCGTGGCCCTCGCTGTTTCGCTCATCAACGCCTGCTGAGCCAACATAGTGCGGCCGCTGTAGAGGGTGAGCCCGCGGGCGTCGATGGGATAAACAGCGATGCGCTCTCGCTCCAGCTCATCGTAAAGAGTGCGCCAGGCAGCGGAATTGTCGTAAAGTTCAGCATCATCGCGCAGGTACAAAGTTGAACCGCCGGAGAACCACAGAATGTTCTTGCGCCCCGGCAACTCGCTGAGATAAACGGCGATCTGCTGCAGCGTGTCGATGTCGCTCAGGTATTCGCGGCCCGTGGGTGGAATGCGTGGAATGGCCTTGTGCAGTGCGGCCAGCAGCAACGCGCGATCGGAGGTGAAGTTCTGCACCAGAAAACAGCCGTTCCCCGCTCGCAGATAGATAGCGAGAGGCTGGCCATCCGCGTGCTCTTTGAAAAACTTCGTCAACTCGTAATAGAGGTACATCTGTTCTGTAATCTCAAGATTGGCAATGTCGATGATGACAACGTTCAGTACCGGCGGCAGTTGCAGGAGGTAGTCGTTGCTGTAGATGCCCGCGGGTGTCATCGCCGGCATCAGCTTCACCGCAGGCGTGCCGGCATGCTCCTCGAATGTGGCAATCGTTTGCGGCTTGTTATTGTCGAAGATACGGAATGCCGATTCGGAAAGTCCGTGTACCGGATTCCCTTTGCGGTCGGTGACCGTTACGTCAGTCAGGACCACGCGCGAGTTGGCCTGAATTGTGTAGGGTTGGTTTGCCGGTGCCTGGTTTTGGGGCTGTGACTGCGCCGAAGCGGCGAGAAAAGACCCCGAAAACGCGGAAATTGTTTGCGTGTCAGTCTGATCGGGCGCGTGGCCGGGAAGAGCTTCGTATTGCGAAAGGGCGAGCGACGAGCAGCAAAAGATCAGCGGAGCAAATAGAAAGCGTCCGTCCATGGCAGCTCCGATGACACTGACTACTGACTACCAGACGATAATGATCATCTGCGAGACCCATGTATTTTAGCAACTGTGCCCACGCTATTGGCACTTGGCGGACTTCCAGGAGGCAGATGCAGGCCTCCCGGCCTCAGAATCTAAGCGCCGCCCGTCGCGCTCGTCACACGACGAATAATCCGCGATGATAGACATCAGGCATTGGGTAGCAGGGTCTGGCGGCTGCCAGTGCGATTCTCCTTCGCCGCCAACAAGCCAGAGAAATCGCGAAAACCCAGCGCCCCTGCTCCGCTATGCGAACGGCAGATTCGCCTCGGGCGT
>Ga0182024_10015268_pt1 | contig 14733 bp, 14 predicted proteins | sample P32metaG_FD_120480 | JGI IMG/M metagenome (GOLD analysis project Ga0182024, IMG submission 120480) | Permafrost microbial communities from Stordalen Mire, Sweden - P3-2 metaG (Illumina Assembly) | ecosystem: Environmental > Terrestrial > Soil > Wetlands > Permafrost | place: Sweden: Stordalen... | reverse complement strand
GCCAATCGTGAAGAAATAAAAAGCATCTCGTCCGACCACCGCAGCCGTGAGCTGCGAAAGCACACTTTGATATCCAGGGCCAGGATTGGTGGCGCCAATTTTATAAGCGCGGCACAAATAGGCAATACCCGCCAGGAGCACAATCAGAAAACCGATCACAATGCTCAGTGTGCGCTGCGCGGACTTCACAACCGGTTCTCGGAACGCGGATACGCCATTGCTAACCGCTTCCACACCCGTCATAGCCGTACATCCGCTGGAAAATGCTTTGAGAAGCAGCCATATCCCAACCATTTCTGTTGCCGGATGCAGCGGTGCAGGCGGCTGCACGGGCATGGGATGACCGCCGGCAGCCACCGATTTCATTGCGCCTATCGCGATGGTGATCAGCAGGCTGCCGAGGAACAGGTAAGTGGGGATCATGAACGCGATGCCCGTCTCACGCGCACCGCGGAGATTCACCACTGCGATCAAGATTAAGATCGCAAGACACAGCAACAACGTGTGCGGTTCGAGTGCTGGCGCGGCGGAAACCAGCGCTCCCACGCCGGCGGATATCCCCACCGCGGCCGTCAGCACGTAATCGATCATCAGAGCGGCAGCGGCCAGCAGCCCGGCGAAGGGCCCAAGGTTTTGTCCTGCGACGGTGTAAGATCCACCGCCCTTCGGATAGGCTTCAATGGTTTGGCGATAGGAGAAGTAGACAATCAGCAGAAGGACAATAATGCTGATCGTTATGGGAACGATGTAATCGACGCCCATCGCGCCGAGCCCAATCAGCAATGCCAGTGCCGCTTCTGGTCCGTATGCGGCGGAGCTCAGCGCGTCCAGTCCAAAAACCGGGACTCCCGCCAAAGATCCTAGTCTTTCTGTATTTTCCTCGGATGATGCGAGAGGCCGCCCGCACAAAGCGTCCATTACCGACATCGGGGATCTCTGCAAGCCGTCTCGATCGGGCTCCATGTATCGCGTTGGGGCAAAGTCATAGGGAGCCCAATCTCAGGAAACGGCTGGCGCAGGTTGGAGCTGATTACGAGAATTGGCAATACTGGCGGCCATCTGCCCGCGGAGTGTTTAAAAATCAAAACAAACCACTGCTAAAAGCGGCTCCCGCGCAGTGAACTATTCACTGCCCCCGTACTCAGGCGGGATATCATCCTCCGTTATCTCGTCGACGGGCACTTCCTCTTCTTCGGCATCAGAGGCGCGTTCCACACCGCTAACAACTTCTGCCTCGAAGGCCTGGCCTTCTTCGATGAGTTCTTCGACGCTTTCGGAGTCGGCGCTGGCCACTCTCGATAAGCCCTCAAGGTCACCGGACTGTCCTGCTGCGGCGGATCCCAAACCCTTTCGATCGACAATCACAGCATCAACGAGCAGGGTCCTGCCTGGCGTTTTGTCGGAACGGCCTTGGGCCCTGCTCGCCGACGGCTTGCGTTGCACGCGTGGCTGCGGCTTCGCTGCTGGACGAGTTTTCGGCTGAGTTTTCGACCGCATTTTAGGCATCGCCTGTCGCTTGGCACGCGCAGGAGACTTAGCGCTGGCAGAAGCAGAAGATTTCTTGCGAACAGGCGTGCGTTTGGCCGAAGCGGCCGAAGCGATTGGTTTGCTTGCTGCGCGAGATTTCTTGGAACTCTTGCGAGTTATTTTTTTCTTGGGAGACATTTCGGAAGTTTATCACCATGTACGCAACGTGAACAATGCACCATCGCACAGGCTAAGTTAAGCAAATGCATTCGTGACAAACGGTCATGTGCGCGAGGCCGGCACCGAACTCGTTGGGTCGCCCGCAATCATTTCTTGCTGGCGAATGAGATCGCGCGCCTCCCCTCGAAACGTAGGCAAACGGCGCGCAAAAATAGATCCTCCAGCCACACAGGCGAAACCGCCTATGGCTACAGTGCGGGGCGCACCAATTTTTGCGGCGACGATGCCGGCCAGCAACGCGCCGATAGGCGCCATTCCCACGAACATCATGGAGTAAAGCGCCATTACGCGTCCGCGGAGCCGGTTGGGCACCATAACCTGGAGCAACGTGTTGGACGAGCCCATCTGAAACATCATGAAAAACCCCGCCGGCATGAGCGCGATAATCGATAGCCACAAGTGGCGCGAGAACGCGAAAAGAATCAGACTCACGCCTAAACCTGTTGCCGACGCCCATACCCAGCGTCCTAAGCCCGTCACGCCCCTTCTCGAGGCTAGTGTCAGGCCCGCGATAACTGCGCCAATGCCGGTGGCACCCATCAGGATACCCAATTGGCGCGCATCACCATGTAGTATACGGCCGGCAAATATGGGCATGAGCACCGAATAGGGTGTCGCGGCCACGCTAACCAGCCCGATCAACAACAAGATTGCGCGTACCGGCGTGGTGTGGCGTGCAAAGCGAAAACCTTCGATCATGTTTTCGATCGGCGATCCGCGTTGCTCGAGCTCTGCCTGTTTAGGCAGGCGCATCAGCAGAAGCCCGGTGATTACGGCGATGTAACTTACGCCATTTGAGAAGAAACACCAGCCTTCGCCGATTGTCGCCACCAGGATACCGGCGATGGCCGGGCCGATAATGCGGGCGCTATTGAACATCGAAGAGTTGAGGGCAATCGCGTTAAACAGGTCGCTGCGGCCCACCATATCGATTAAAAACGTCTGGCGCGCAGGAATGTCAAAGGCATTGACGACACCGAGCAAGGATGCCAGCACCATGATTTCCCATATCCGCACGGTGTGCGTCAGGGTCAGGCCCGCGAGGGTCAAAGCTAGAACCATCGAGCATGCTTGGGTTGCAATCACGGTGTGACGCCGGTTAAAACGGTCGGCAACAATGCCCGCGACCGGTGCCAGCAGAAACACGGGAATTTGGCCAGCGAAACCGACGACGCCGAGAAGCAATGAGGAGCCCGTAAGCCGGTAAACGAGCCAGTCCTGGGCGATGTTCTGCATCCAGGTGCCCACCAGAGAAATCAGCTGGCCGCTGAAAAAGAGTTGGAAGTTTCGGTGGCGTAAGGCGCGCAGAGTCGCGCGCAGGCCGCGAGGCGGCTGGCTAGGTTTGGTACTGTCGAGTGTATCGCTGGGTTGTGGTGAAGCCGCGTCGGCCATAATGTTCGTTTGATGCATTGTAGCTTAGCCGGAGCCATCGCGCAGGCGTCGAGAAGACGCATGCCACTAGTTTGCTGTACATTTCGAAGGTGTTGAGTTGGCGAGCGCAGGCTGGAAGATAAAGCTGTGGCGACAGCGCTCCTATGCCCGACCCCAATGATGCGGTTTTTTAGGTAGGAGCAATGGGTTTCCGGCCTGGCGTGATGGCACTCATTGGCTTCTTGATTGCCTATGGTGGTTCGATTGGAACTACCATTAGAAAGCAGTGTCGCGCCATCGACGAAAGCGGCAGCGGAGCCACGGAGCGTGCTCCGGACTATTCCACGAAAACGACCCCGACGCTGACTTCGTTATTGTCCGGCTTGGGCTCCAAGCGCACCACGTAGCATCGCAGCGCACGTCGCTTTTCAGTTTCGCCGGCAGGCGTCTCCATCACCACCTGAAGCGCGGACTGGAGTTTGGGTGCGTGCGCGAGATCAATCGTCGCGCTGCGCATGCCCATATCGTGAATCATCGTGTGCTCGTCAAACGTTTTTCCATCTTGGGTTTGTCCCGTCACGCGGACGGGTAAGCTTGGTTCACTGCCCAAGTGGCGTTGCGTGCAAAAGTCGATATCGACTTGTTTGGTGCCCAGGCTCATGACCATCCCTTCAGCAGCAATCCACACGTTTTCGAACTGGCCGCGAGCATCGCGCAAGATGCGATCCACCGCGCTATCGGAGGAATCGGGATCGTGGTGGAAAAGGACGAGATGCCGGACTCTAGCTGCTTTGGCGGTGCGAATACTCGCAAGCCAGCTGGAGTGTCCCCAGCCCTTGCGCGACTCGAGTTGCTCCGGCGTGTATTGTGCATCGTTGATGAAGATATCGGCACCGTCAGCAAGCTCGATCAATGCTTGGTCGAATTCAGGGACGCCGGGTTCGTTATCGGTGGCATATGCAATAACTCCAGCAGGGGTCTCGAAGCGAAAGCCGAGGCAGCCCTGGGGGTGATTCAACCAGCGGGCTGTTATGCGGGTGTCCCCCGCGTTGAAGCTGTCGCCTCCCGCCAACTCGGTGAATTCTCGGTGGGCGGACATGGCGCTGAGATTCACTGGGAAGTAGGGATGTGCCATTTGCGCCTCAAACGCCCGTTTTAGGCTTTCGGGGCCGACAAACTCCGAGCGAAAACTATGGAACCGGAAGGCGTTACGCGGTGAATACAAGGGTGCGAAAAACGGAATTCCCTGAATATGGTCCCAGTGATAATGAGTAACCAGAACGTCTGCCTCGATACTCCTGCCGGTCTGTTCCGCCTCTGCCGCCCAGCTATTTCCCAGCATGCGCAACCCGGTACCACAATCCAGGATTAACCGGCCCTGGTCCGGGGTAATCAGCTCCAAACAAGGTGTGTTACCGCCATAGCGCCAGGTCGTACGGTCAGCAGATGGTGTCGAGCCGCGTACGCCCCAAAAGCTCAGCTTGGCGATATTTTCAGCCATCGTTTTCGATTGTCGGGAGCCGCGCCGTCTAAGGATGTGCCGCCTGAGCCAGGAGTCCTTCGCGGGAAAGGTCAGTGAAATAGTAGGCAGCGGTATCGGTGAAGTCAAATAGCATTCGCCACACGGTTGTCCAAGATTATTGGGCAGGCGGCCCCGGCTTAGCGGATGCATCCAGTAGGGAGGCCGAGTAAAATAAGCTGGTGCACCACCACAAACCAGGCGAAAGTCACGTCCACGGGCAGCCCGCCACCGGCTTTCTTTCGGTAGCTTTGTCCGCAACCCTTTGCCTGGCCGTTTCCGAATTCGTGGGTGGGCACCTGGGGCACTCTGTCGCGCTAACGAGCGACGCCATCCACAATCTGTCGGACATGCCCACGATCGTGATCTCTTTGCTGGCAGCGCACTGGTCGGAGCGGCCTGCCGATCGCGACAAGACGTTTGGCTATCGCCGCGCTGGCATTCTCGCCGCGTTCACCAATGCGGGATTGCTCCTGCTGGTTGCGCTGGGACTTTTTTGGGAAGCGTTCGAACGTTTCCTGCACCCGGTGGCCGTCCAGGAACGGTGGATGATAGCGCTTTCGCTGCTGGCGCTCGGGATCAATGGTGGCATTACGCTAGGTCTGGTACGCGGGCGACGCGATCTCAACATTCGAGCGCTGCTTATTCACAATCTGGGCGACGCGCTTTCAAACATAGGGATTTTGCTGGGCGCTGTGGTCATCGGGGCTACGGGCGCGTTTTGGGTTGATCCGGTGATCGGCGCTGTGATTGGTGCGCTGGTGTTCTGGTCGAGCCTGGGTATTCTGCGGCAGTCGTCGCACATCCTGCTCGAAGGTTTGCCTCGCGAAATGCAACTAGCCGACGTCGCTCGCGCCATCCTGGAGGTGGATGGAGTACAGGAAGTTCACGACGTGCATATCTGGACGCTAGGATCCGACCAACATGCCCTTTCCTGTCACGTGCGCATTCACGACATGCACATGGAAGAAAGCGCCAAGATCCTGGCGGGCGTTCAAACCCGACTGGCGGAACAGTTTCACATCCACCACGCGACAGTTCAGTTTGAACGTGCCGGGCTGCCGGAGGAGGGCTATTACATGCCTGAGCCCTTCCGTTCGACTAAGAGGTAGCTGCGGGCACACGATTGCGCTCGAGCACGGAACGCCCGACATACGACTCCATCCGATCTCTTTACGGCCATGATTCATACTCATCGATCGCCCGCAGGAGTCCATATACGCCACGTTAGCGCTCAGTAATCAGCCCTGGCACCCGGACAGTAGCGGTGTGTGCAAGCACCCCAGGCGTCGGGCAACCGACGATTGCCGGGGCTTCGGGGATGAGATCGTCATTCTCAAGGTCTGAGATGGCCCAAAGGTTACTGCCGAGGATCTAGTTAGGCGAGCTAGTTAGACAGGGCGAGAGTGGTGCCGTTGGCGTCGTTCATTTCGCGCGTGGCTTCGTTGTCCAGGTCGGCTACCGGAAACGATCGGCGAATCCCCTCGCGGGTGACGTAAGTAAGGCGGCCATTTGCGGTTGTGAAAGCGACGGCAAGGGTCACCTGGCCGTCGCGACGCACCAGGATGAATTCACCAACGTCTTTTACGGGTGTATTCGCGGCTGACGCCGTCACTGGGTCGACCGGTTGATATGAAGGCGGTTCCGCGACGCTTTCAGGATACTGCGGCAAAACCATCATTCCGGGCTGCTGCGGCGGCTGCAGGTCGGCAGCATAATCGGTATCGTAATAATCGTACAGCGGCAAACCGCCTCCAAAGAAGATGGGGGTGATAAATCGCGTCCCGCGGAAGCGACCGAAGCGGTCTAAATGTGTGCGGTCGACAGCTACCAGGTGATCGTAATCGAAACCGAGGCCCGGAACGGCGGCTGATCCGCCCGGGATAGGAGCAAAATTAGGGTAGAGAGGCGTGCCGACGAGCGGGGCACGAACGGCTGGCGCAACCGGGGCCCGGCGAACGATGCGCGCTCCACCGCGTGACTGCGCGCCAGTTGGGGCGGGAAGAACGCCCCCTACAGCAACTGCGAGCGCAACCGCCATAACCGTTTCCTTTATTTGGAACACTCGTCACCTGACCTTCATTAGATGCCGTGGACTCAGGTCCGGTTGTGCTCGCTGACCGTCCGCATTCAGCAGTTCGCCACCCGTAAAGCGCCCTGCAGTGAAGCACGGTGCGCTTCCCACCAATCGCGGGTTATGCTATAAGGCGCACATGCCTATAGCTGAACCTGCCGCATCGGGTTTCCAAAAGAGCGAAGGCGCCAAACGCGGCGAAGAATGCGCCTTGCACTTCTGCCCAAATTGCTCCGCGCGGTTGGAGCCTCGCAAGTGCAAATTGCACTGCGTGGTTTGTGGCTATTACATGTCGTGCTCGGACTATTATTGATTCGCAAAAAGCTCACATGTTCCTATTCATGTTCATGAGGAGCCCAAAGGAGGCTCGACCGTGGCACTGAAGATAACTGCTCGAGAAGTGGATGGTGTGACTGTACTTGGACTTGCTGGCCGCGTCGTACTTGGAGAGGAAAGCAACGCGCTGCGAGAAACCGTAAAATCGTTGCTGGCGTCGGGCAAGAAAAAAATCGTTCTGAATATGGACAACGTAACCTATATCGATAGCGCAGGCCTCGGAACACTCGTCTCTTCCCACCACAGCGCACGCACCCAGGGGGCGTCCCTAAAACTCTCAAACCTCGGCTCAAAATTTCAGGAGATCCTGCAGGTGACGAAACTGCTTACGGTTTTCGACGTGTACGACTCAGAAGCGGCGGCAATTCAGAGCTTCACGTAGAGGAACGGCCAGCAAAACGCTCCCGTGGGCTCCACAACCATGGATCTCACAACCACGAGTTGGAGCGTGATGAATCGAGGCGCTCCAGCTCGCTGCTTATTCCATCCTGTAGAGTGTCAGACCGCTCAATAATTTCGGATAGAAGTCGGTCGACTTCTGCGGCAGAACTTCGCCCGCAAGCGCCATGTCCATGACCTGCTCTACGCCCACTGGATTCAGCAAAAAGCAGATTTGGGCGCGGCCTTCATCGACGGTAGCAACGGCCGCATCCATTTGCCGTTCGTACGTAATATTGCGCTCAGTCGCTACCGCCGCCGGGGTAATGCCCAAGCCACGCTCGAGCATGATCCGGTGCAACAGGACCACATCCAGCCCTCGTTGCGCGGGCGAAACATCGGGCATAAGCGTTGCAAGCGGCGCATCGGAACGCAAGTGAAAGAGGGTGAACTCGCCCGGCGCATACATTCCAATGGCCCGGCCAGTGCGTCCGTGCGCCGCCAAGGCGCGCTGAAACCCGTAAGACGCTACCGCGCGCGCAGCATCGCTCGCAAAGGAATAGCTCTCCTGCTCGAATATTTCACTCATGGCGCCACGAAATGCGGGTGGGCTAAATTCGGGAACATTTGATATCACGCGGTGTGTAGGCAGAATTAGCAGACCCTCGGAGCGCGTGTTGAAAAACGTCATCATGGTTTTTTCGTAAGGTGCGCCAGCATCGGGCTTTTCGGTTTGCATCCTGCACTGGTCGCGGTACGCGAGGGCCGTTTCATAGCGATGATGTCCGTCGGCAATGACCAGCTTGCGTCCGGCCATTTCCTGGACGATAGGGGCGATCGTCTCGCGATCGAACACGGGCCAGAGCCGGTGAGTTACTTCATACTCGTCGCGTACTTCGATCGCAGCGGAGTTGCGCCTCACACCGTCAAGCAGGAGATCAATCCGGCGCTCTTCGTCGGTGTACAGCATAAAAAGCTGACCTGTATGGGTGCGGGTGTGGCGAAGCAATTCCAGCCGGTCGGCCTTAGGGCCCGACAGCGTTTGTTCATGGCGAAAAATCACACCCGCGGCATAGTCTTCGACGCGTCCGAGCGCGATAAAGCCATTGCGTATTTGTCGTTCGATGCTGCCGGGCACGGTGTACTCCTGACTATAAACATAGATCCCGGGAACCATGTCGCGTAATAGGATGCCATTGCGAATCCAGTCTTCTAGTGCTTTTTCAGCGCGCGTATAAACGTTATTGTGCGGCGAATCGTTTGGGGTGGCCTTTCCTTTCTCGACGGTAATCAGGTTGTACGGAACCTCGGCATACCTCTCCTGCATGGACGGTGTGATCTTGTCGTAAGGCTGGGTGACAACTTCGGCGAGTTTGACCCGCTCGAGGTCGTACCGATACGCATGGAAAGGAAAAATTTCGGCCATGGACAGTTGCTCTCTCCGGGAGCGCCTGCAAACAACAAATTCTAACAGCCTGCCGCCGCATCGCAAATGCGACAAGACAGGGCGCGAACGTTTGGGCGCAAACCGCTGGCAAAGACAATTTGGGCGTTCTGCAAGGGAGCGAATACCAGCGCATAACAGGAGACTCGGTCAGCCATGCTGCCGTGACGTTTGAACATCCTGTATCTATCGCAGCGTGCTTTCGATTCCAATTCTCGATTACAATGCAGTAAGGCATTTCGCTCCCCGCGAAGTGCCTAGTTCTGCATGTCTCTAGACTCCCCTAAATTCGGCGATGTCCGCGCGCTGGTCTTTGACCTGGATGGCACGCTCATTGATTCTGGTCTGGACCTCGCGCTCGCCGTAAGCGCCACCGTAAAAAAAATGGGCCGCGCGGCGCTCGAGCACCAGCAAATCTTCAGTTACGTGGGGCGGGGGGCGCAGCGCTTGATAGAACAGGCTCTGGGCCCGGGCGCAACCGAAGAAGAATGCCGGACCGGTCTGGCTTATTTTCTCGCCTATTATCGCGAACACATGCTCGACAACACCGTGACCTACCCGGGGGTGCGCGAGGGCCTAGCCGCACTCGAAGGTATGCCCATGGCGATTCTTACCAACAAACCGGTTCGGTTCAGCCAGCAGATTCTCCACGGTCTGGGCTTGAGCCGGTATTTCCGCTACATCTACGGCGGAAACAGCTTCCAAACCAAGAAGCCGGATCCGGCAGGCATGGAAACACTGCTGCGGGATTTCGGTGCGGCTCCGCGACAGGCCATGCTGGTCGGCGATTCGGATGTTGATGTGCTGACCGCGCGGAACGCTGGTACCTGGGCCTGTGGTGTAAGTTATGGGCTGGGCAGTGCCCGTTTTACGCAATGTCCCCCGGACCTGCTGGTGGACACCCTCATCGATCTCGCCGAGCGCCTTGATTATCAGGCAACCGCGCCGCACGGACGAGGTGAAGTACGCAAATAAGTCGCGAACCGTCTACTGTTGCGCGCAGTGCCAATCCCAGGTGCGCCGCAAACCTTCTTCGAAGCCCACGACTGGATTGAAGCCCAGTTTCTGCCGCGCCAGCGAAATATCCGCTTGCGAATCGCGGATGTCACCTGAGCGCGGCTCGGAATATTTTGCATTTGCGGCCTGACCGGAAAATTTCTCTAGCAGAAGCAAAGTCTGATTGAGGGTGTAGCGTCCACAGGTTCCGAGGTTGAATGCCATTCCGCCGACTCCAGGAGCTTCAAAAGCCTGCAGATTGCCTTTTACGACGTTCTCGACGTAAGTAAAGTCGCGGGATTGTTCGCCGTCGCCATAAACGGTTGGCGAGCTACCACTGCGCATGGCCGCGATGAACAGTGAGAGCACGCCCGAGTAGGGTGAGCTGGGATCCTGTCGCGGTCCAAACACGTTGAAATAGCGCAGCGAAACGAACTCGGTTCCATAACAGCGTTGGAATACATTGCCGTACAACTCGCCGATTAGCTTCGAGACTCCGTAGGGCGAAATGGGAGCCGGAGGCATGTCTTCGCGTTTTGGCAGCGTGGGGGTTTCGCCGTAAACAGATGAAGAGCTCGAGAAAACGACACGGCGAACCCCAGCATCGCGGGCGGCCAGCAGCACATTAACGATGCCATCGACATTGACGCGGTTCGTGCCGGCGGGGTCTTTCACAGAGCGTGGCACCGAGGTTCGTGCCGCCAGGTGCAGAACATAGTCGGCGCCGCGGCAAGTGGCGGCGATTGCGGCGGCATCGGTGACCGTGCCTTCGACAAAATCAATTTTGTCGCGCACGTCAGCCAAATTCTGCTTTTTACCGGCGGAAAGATCATCAAACACGGTCACGTGGTGGCCGCGGCGCACCAGCTCGTCCACCGTATTGGATCCGATGAATCCAGCCCCACCCGTAACTACGTAACGCATTCCGTTGACTCCTCTTAGAATCGCAGCGGCGGCGTTTTAAATGCGTCAAAAAACACCAATTGTGCGGCAAGGGACTGCCGGGCTAGCGCTGAGTGGCACACGCCCAGGATTTCCGCTACGCTCACTATAGCGTTCGGCGCCAGGAGTGTCATGCACTCACCGATATACAATTGCCGGAGTGTCACTAGCACGCGGGACAGCCTTAAAATCGCTACAATGAATCTGGCAAAATTTCGGGTAGCTCAGGTATCTGCTTCCATGCTCGCCGCCGGCGCTCCACTCGCTTGCATGCTATTCCTGTTGCTTGGGATTTCACCAGCGCCACGCGCGCCATGGAATTTTGGCGCCGCGCTGTGGGCCATGGCGCAGACGCGCGGAGCGCGCAAAGCTCCTGCACCGCCCGCGCCGTCTCACGCCGCACAAGCTGTTGTTCCCTTCCACAGTGGTGAGCGACTCAGTTACCGGGTGCTTTGGTCCAAATATGCGGTGAACGCGGCGACCGTCGAGTTTCAGTCCGTCGACCGGGGCAACTTCTTCGGCCATGCGGCTTGGCATTTTAGAGCCCTCGCGCATACCGTGGACACAATGCGGTTTGTGTATCCGCTCGACGATCAGTTTGACTCCTACACCGAAGCCGCGCAGTTGACGTCTGTAGAATACGAGATGTACCTGCACGAGCAAGGGAAACAACAGAATAACGCCTGGCGGATGATCATTGACGGTGGCCCCGCCCCGTCCGACGCTACCGCGGCGCAGGTAGTGCCCGGCACGCGAGATCCGATTGGGTTGGTGTACGCATTGCGGGCAACGGATTGGAATAAAGCACCGGAGTTACGCGTTCCGGTGTTTGACGGGCATCGCCTCTACAACATTGTTGCGCATCTGGAGGAACCGTCCACCGGGGTGACGGTGCCGGCGGGACAGTTCGTGGCTTCGCGTGTCGCCGTGCGCATTTTCGAGCATGGCCAAGAGCTCACCGACATGCACTTTGCGGTGTGGATCGCTCAAGACGCCGCTCGCACGCCGGTCCTGATTTCAGCGGACGTCCCGATCGGCACCGCACGAGTCGAACTCGTGAGCAAGCTCCAGCCCTGAATCTTGCTCGAGCGATAACGCCGTCTTCGCGCGAAGTGACCGGCCACTCTAAACAAGACAGCATGGCCGCCCGCAACTTCTAGCTTGAGACGTGCGCAAGATTCAGCGATTGGCGGATTTGTCTGAGGGGCGCGCCGCTTTCTCCGGCTTTTCCGACTCTTCCATTGGAGGCGGCGTCCAGCCCTCCGGCGGAAATGCAATGTGCCAGAAGTGCGGAGCGGATTGAGTAAATTCCACCCCTAACTGTGTTTTTCCGTCCACGGTCGGCCCTACATAAACCACCCGGCAAGCTTGCTTCTCAGGATGGGAGTCGGTGTGCATCTGCAGCGACTGCCCGTTCGAGACTCTTGCCGTGAGCGTGATCAGCGCACCGTGGGCGTTAATAACCAGCGTCTGAGTCTTCTCAGTGAAAGGGCCCTGCGCCCCCTCCCCAGTAATCATAACGGGTGTGCTTATAACTACCCGCTGGCTGCGACGACGGTTTGCGTCCGAACCTGGAGTGGACCACGTGTTCATAAAAGTAAAATCAAAGTAGTGGGCGCGCAGTCGAAGGCAGCGGTTCGCTCGACAGTCACTCCCTGCGCAACGCGCCTGTCGGCGCGACTAAGCTTACAGAATACCGAACCGAATCTGCTCGATGAGCGAACAAACAATATGCCCCATCGTGATGTGCGCCTCCTGAATGCGCTGTGGATCAAGTGAAGGCACATTCAGCAGCAGATCCACCCTTTCGGCCAGTCGTCCTCCCGTTTCGCCTGTTAAGGCCACACGAAAGGCGCCTCGTACCGCACCGGCATCGACGGCTCGAACGATATTAGGGCTGGTGCCGCTGGTAGAAAGCGCCACCAATACATCACCAAGGTTCACCAGGGACTCCACTTGACGCTCAAAAACGCGTTCGAATCCGTAATCGTTGGCCGCCGCCGAAAGGACGGAAGAATTGGTCGTGAGAGCCAGCGCAGCAAGCCCTGGCCGATCTTTGCGCAACCTCACAACGAGCTCGGCCGCAAGGTGCTGGGCGTCGGCGGCGCTGCCGCCGTTACCAAAAAAAACAATTTTAGAGCCGCCCTCCAGCGCTTGGGCTGAACGTTCAGCGAAGGCTTCCATGCGGGCGATCAGCTCGTCGGAAAAGCTTTCCTTGACCCGAGAACTCTCGCGCAGCTGCGCGCGAATGGTATCGCCGTAGCGTCCCGTGCGATGCGCAGCGCCTGATGCAGCGTCGGTCAAATTTTTCCGATGCGCTCGCGCACTTCAGCACAGAACAATTTTATTGCGATTGCGCGCGATGCGGCGTGTGGCATTTCGCGTATCTACGACCAACTGAGCCGATTCTACAATGGCCGGATAGTCGTAAGTGGTGTGATCGGTGGCGATAACCACGCAGTCGTATTTGCCAATATTTGTCGGGGTCAGATCGACCGAGCGCATACCGGCATAGTCATAGTGACGCATCTTGTGGAGTTCGGGAAAGAAGGGATCGCTGTACTCTATGTTTGCGCCGCGCTGACCCAGCAGTTGCATAATTTTGAGCGATGGCGACTCGCGCAAGTCATCCACGTCTTTCTTGTACGCTACGCCAAGCAGCAGGATACGAGCGCCTTTCAGCGCCTTCTGACGATCGTTGAGGGCGCTTCCGATGGCATCCACCACGTGATACGGCATTGCCGTGTTCACTTCACCCGACAACTCGATGAAGCGGGTGGAAAAATCGTATTCGCGCGCCTTCCAGGAGAGATAAAACGGATCCACGGGAATGCAGTGACCACCCAAACCTGGCCCAGGATAGAACGGCATGAAGCCGAAGGGCTTGGAGGCGGCCGCATCGATCACCTCCCAGATGTCGATGCCCATGCGGATAGCGAGCAATTTCAGCTCATTTACCAGGGCAATGTTGACGCAGCGAAATATATTTTCAAGCAGCTTGGTCATTTCCGCCGCGCGCGTCGAACTCACCGGCACGACGCGGGAAACAACCTGCGCATAAAGCGCCACCGCAGCACGGCCGCTGGGCGGATTGACGCCGCCGACCACCTTGGGGATTTGCGCCAGGCCATATTGCTTGTTGCCGGGATCTTCCCGCTCGGGGGAAAACGCCAGGAAAAAATCAGTGGCAATATGCTCGGCTTCGGGACCATGTGCGATGGGACATCGCAAACCGTTGCTCTCGAGGATGGGCAGCACCAACTCTTCAGTGGTTCCGGGATACGTCGTGGATTCCAGCACGATAAGCTGCCCGCGCTGCAGATTGGGCTGAATCGCACGGGCGGTCTGCTCCACATAAGAAAGATCGGGCTCGCGCCTTTGATCGAGCGGCGTAGGGACGCAGATCATCACCGCGTCCATTTCTCCCAAACGCGTGAAATCATCGGTCGCAGAGAAATGCTTCGAATTGACGTATTGCTGGATTTTCGTGCCCGCGATATGGCCGATGTAGCTTTGCCCGCGATTTAGCTTCTCGACCTTGCTGCGATCGGTGTCAAAGCCCACAACAGCATGACCGGCTTCGGCGAAGCGCAGTCCAAGCGGCAGTCCTACGTAGCCGCATCCGATGATGCCGACTTTTAGCCGTGCACCTTTGAAGTATTCCGGCTTCCGCTCTATCGGCATGGGAAAATGTGACGCTCCTCTCTAATCTGCTGTTAGATGAACCCATCCAGGACGACCGACTATAACAAGAATCGTGCAAGCGCAAAAGGCGATTGGGAATCGCAAGACGCCAAAATGCCAATCACGTGTTAGCGTCACAACGCGTTCCATCGCCGTTCCGAAGCGATAACAGGCTCTCTTGAAGGAGTGCGAACAAAGCCTCATAATTTCGGGGCGGTAGCCAATCAAGATGCGCACACACATTCGGTTCCTTGGCGCTGTTTTGCTCGCTGGATTCGTGCT
>Ga0182024_10015267_pt1 | contig 14734 bp, 11 predicted proteins | sample P32metaG_FD_120480 | JGI IMG/M metagenome (GOLD analysis project Ga0182024, IMG submission 120480) | Permafrost microbial communities from Stordalen Mire, Sweden - P3-2 metaG (Illumina Assembly) | ecosystem: Environmental > Terrestrial > Soil > Wetlands > Permafrost | place: Sweden: Stordalen... | reverse complement strand
TCTCCGCCCACTATGAACACACGGTGGTCATCACGAGAGGTGAGCCGCTTCTCCTCACCGCGGCATAATCGATATGATTCCCAGTCCGTCCTCTCTCCTTCTGTTCATTAGCGCCGCGCTACTGCTCCTCGTGATCCCTGGACCAGCAGTTTTCTACATCGTAGGCCGGAGCATCGGCCACGGTCGCAGCGCAGGCCTGGTTTCCGCGCTGGGCATCAGCGTAGGCTCGCTAGTCCACACCGCCGCCGCAGCCGTAGGCCTCTCCGCCCTGCTAATGTCCTCAGCCATAGCCTTCGCCGCCGTAAAATATCTAGGCGCCGTCTACCTGGTCTATCTCGGCATCCAAAAAATCCGTCGCGAAGAGCCGTTCGAACTTCCCGGCGGCCCGTCGAGCGTGAAACTAAGCCGCATCTTCGCCCAAGGCATCGTAGTCAACGTGCTGAATCCAAAAGCCGCCCTCTTCTTCTTCGCCTTCCTACCCCAGTTCGTAGACTCCAAACGCGGCAACGTAGCCGCCCAAATCCTCTTTCTGGGCGTCCTATTTGCCCTACTGGGCCTCACCACCGACACCTTCTGGGCCCTCACCTCCGGCACGGTAGCCAGCCTGTTCCGCCGCAACCCCCGCGCCATGCGCACCCAGCGCCACGTCAGCGGAGGCATGCTGATTTCCCTGGGCGTAGCCACGGCCTTAGCCGGGGCCACCCCCAAAAAGTAGTGCACCCGAAATAATCCTTGACAAAAGTTATTAGCATAGTACTCTAACTGATAGAGAAGTCTGCGTCATCCTTCCGTTCTAAGCTATCTCTGTTCAGAATCAAATTCTTGCAGACGCGCGTGTAGTGGCCGGTCCTTAGATCAGCCAGCATGCCCAAGCAAAGCTCCGCGCGCAGCGCGCAGTCCGCGAAGCCCCGTTCAACTTGAAACGGGAAGGGCGGCTCCTGGCAAAGAAACGTTGAAGCAGAACCGCGCCCGAAGTGACCGATAAACCGCGCGCAATCAAATCCTTGTAGGGGTGCAGGACCCCTGCGCCCCAACTCGGCAAGATGTAAACCAAACTCGCCAACCAAATCTCACGCCGATCTCTTGGCAATCCATCCCCGCAGCATTATCCTGCTCCACCAGAATGCCGCACCCCGACCAGCCCCACGTCTTCCCAGCCAAGATCCATAAAATCTGGATCATGCGCTGCGTTGACATCCCTCGCGACATCTCCAAAGCGATCCGCAATTCCGCGGAGGGCGACCCGCTGCACGTCCCGGTTCACGGCTGGATCGAAGGCCTGCCGTTCAAAAGTACGCTAGTCCCAAGAGGCGGCGGCCGTTACCGCCTCCACGTCCACAGCCGCATCTGGCGCAAACTTCGCATCGACGCGGGAGCCGCTGTCGAAGTCACGCTGCTCGTCGATACCGAGCCCCGCGAAGCGGTGCTACCGCCCGACTTGGCAGCAGGCCTGGCGGACACGCCGCGCGCCCTGGCCATCTTCAACGGCCTGACCGTAGCGCTCCGCCGCCAAATCGTTCAATACGTCAACCAAGCCAAGCAAGTCCGCACGCGCGAAAAGCGCATCCGCCTCATAATCAAGCGAATGCTGGAACGAGCCGCCAAGCGCCGCAAGAAACCAGCAGGGAAGAAGCCGTGAGGGAATAAACCAGGACGGACGAAGACCTGACGCGTTGCAGGGACGACCGCGCGACAAGAACCGCAACGTATCGTCCCATTTCGGGAAGTGAGGCGGGATTCTATTCCGCAGGAAACAATATGGTCGGGCCGCGTCGGAACCGTCGCCGCAACGAATTCCGAATCGCCGAAAACGAAGGAAGGACGGACACGTCCGTCCATGCTTCGCGCGTTTCGTCGACTATTGCGGTCGCGTATACCGGGCGATGTTGGTTGGCACGGGAATCCCCGGCTTGCCTCGCGGGTCCGCCAAAGGCTCTCCTGGCGTCCATTTGAACGGCAAAACGCCGGTCCAGGCCGATCCGGCATACTCCTGGTCGGCATCGACGGCGAAGCCGGTGCGCACCTTCGCGGACGCCTCCACCAGCGGCACCGCCAGCACCATCGTGGCCTTCAATTCCTGCTCGCTAGGAGGCCGCACCGTAGCCCATCGCCCGCGCAGCACATAGTCCACGAAATCGCGCATGGCCGCGAGCTTCGCCTCCGCCGACTCGATTACTTCCGCCTTGCCCATCACCACGACGGACCGGTAGTTCACCGAATGCCCCGTAGCCGTAGGGGAAAAAACGATGCCGTCCAGCAGCGTCACGCTCAAACAAAATGGCGCGCCACTCGCCAGGGTCCGCATCAACCGGCTAGCCGTAGACCCATGCAGAAAAAGTTTGTCCCCCACGCGCACGTAATTCGTAGGCACCACAAACGGCAGCCCATCGACAACAAATCCCACGGCACAAACAAACGCCTGATCCAGAATGCCGTAAATCAATTCCCGATCGTGAGACCCACGATCCGGCTTCCGCGTAACCCGAGTCCGTTCCGTCCGCGGAAACTCCCCATGTTTTTCCGATGTCATGTCGCTCATGCACGAAAGCCTAATCCGCCCCAAGCGAACCCGCAAGCACCAATCTGGCCCATCGCGAAGCCAAGCCGATTCTTGTAGGGGCGCAGCACGGATGGCGCCCCAATTGAGATCGGCGTATCGCCTCATTGCTCTTACTTGGGTTTGACGTCGCCGCGAACAACGCGCAACCCGATGTAAGCAACCCCAGGTTCGAGTGACGCACGTAAGTCGGTCGGCTGGTCAGCGCTGCCGCCCATCGCTTTGCCTTTGCCGTCGGGCGCGACCGCCCATTCCGCGACGTTGCCACCGAGATCGAAGATCAACTCTTCGTTTTCCTTGCCCTGCCCCGGGAAACTTCCGACCGGCTTGAGCAAGGACGCATTCCCCGGAAGCTCCGTGAGTTTTTTCTGCAGACGTGCCACATCGTCAGGGTTCAATGAGTATCCGGCCCAATAATCGAGCGTGTTCTCGCCATCTTTTTTCTCGTATAGCGCCGAGACTTCACCCTGGTTCGGAATGCGCCACCGTTGTCCGGTCGTCCGCGAAAGCCACACAGTGTAAGCCTTCGCCTGCTCGAAGCTCACGCCGCTCGCGGGATAGTTCTCCGTGCCCGCATCGACTTTGTAATTTTTATCGAATTCTGCGAACTGCGCTCGCGTGACTTCAAACCGGCCAATTTCCAGATCGCCGCGCAGCACCACTTCGGGCACCAGCACGTTCTTGCCCTTCGCGCTGAACGCCGTGCCATAGTTCCCGCCAGACTTAACTACTTTGCTCGCGCGCAGCATCGCTTCCAGCGGTGACCCTTCCTTAACAGCTTCGTTCTCGGGTTTCGTGGTCTTGAAGAAATATTTGTCGAACCACGCCACTTCTTCCGTGACCTTGCGCATCTGGTGCGTCAACTTGCGCGGGCCGTGCGGCTCGCCGGGAAACACCACGAATTTCACCGGCACCTTGCCGTAATACTGCAGCACGCGGAAATACGACCAACTCTGCGCCGGAGGAACGTTGGTGTCCGCACTGCCATGGAAAATCAGCACCGGCGCCTGAACCTTGTCCATTTTGAAAAACGGCGACTTGTTGATGTACAGCTGCGGATCCTGCATCGGCGATTTGCCGAAATAATATGCGTCAAACGATTCGCCGAAGATCACGTTGCCCCAGTCGCTGATCCATTCCACATCGCCCGCTCCGACACTGGCTACCTTGTAGCGTTCCGGATACGTCGTAATCAGGCTCGTCGAGAGTATCGATCCGTTCGACCAGCCCATCGTCGCGATGTGGTCCGGATCGGCCAAGCCTTTTCCGATCAGATAATCCACGCCGGCGTTGATGTCCGGCGTTTCCAGGTCGTAATACTTGCCGCAGCAGATCGATTCCGACCATTTCATTCCATAGTTGTTGCTGCCGTGATAGTTCGGCCGCAAAACGAACGAGCCGCGCTGGGTCAGCAGTTGGATTGGATACGCCCAGCTCTCGTCCCACAAATCCTTGTCCGAACCCTGAGGTCCGCCATGAATCGCGGTGACCAGCGGATACTTTTTCCCTTCTTCGTAGTTGGTGGGGTAATACAAAATGCCTTCGACGGTTTCGTCGTTCGATCCTTTCCAGTGAATCACTTCTGTTTTCGAGTACGCCCGGCCGTTGACGAGTCCTTCATTTAGTTTCGTGACCTGCACCGGCGCAACGATCTTGCCTTCATCGAGTTGCGCGCGATACAGTTGCGGCAACTTGCTGGCGGTCGACGAAACGTACGCGATCGTCTTCCCATTGTCACTGATCGAAAAACCTTCCATGTTTTTCGCATGGTCGCCGGTCAGCTGTTGGCGTTTCCACGAATCGCCGCTCTTGGCATAGAAGGCCGGTTCGTCGTGGCTTCCCGCGGCAAGCAGAGCCACAAATCCACCGGGAACCGCCTGGAGGTCATAGCCCAAGCCATTTTCCCAATCCAGGTTAACCTGCGTCGCTTTTCCGCTGGCCAGATCGTAAAAATATACGATGGTGATGCCCGCCGTCAGGAAGCGCGCATCCGTGGAAAACGGCGTGGCCACGTAAAATCCGGAATTGTCGAACGCCCATTCAAATCCCACGGGGCGGATCCGCAAATCGGCGAGTAGCTGTTTCTCCTGGCCGTTGGCGAGATCGTGCAGCATCACCGCCGGCCGAACCTTCTGATCGAACGTGTAGTGCAGGCTCTTCGCGTGCGAGGCTACCGCGTATTTCATGTCGTGCGACAACTCAAAACGCTCGATCCAATCGGTGTTCGTCGTTAACCGTGTAATCTTGCTGTCTTTCACGCTGATCTTGTAGAGGCGCACCGGCGGCTCGTGGTCCGCATCGTCGACCACCTCCGAATCATCTTTTTTCTTCTTCATCTCCTGCTCGTACAGCGCCGGATCCTCCTCCGCGCTGTAGACCAGCGTGTCTTTGTCCAGCCATTCAATCTGCTTTGGCGCGTGTGCGAGTTCAGTGATCGGCCAGGGCTCGCCGCCGTGCGCGTCGATCACCCAGATCTGCATAGGCGCCGTATCCGGTTTTGCCTTCGGTCGCGCCCGAGTGCTCATGAAGGCGATTTTTTCCCCGTCAGGTGACCATCGCGGCTGCATGTTCTGGTCCGTGCCACGCGTCAGCGCAATGTCGCGGCTTTCCGTGAGGCTGGACAAATAAAGATTAGAGATGCGCCCGTCTTTATCCTTATCGCCGGCCGATTTCACCCACACGATCCATCTCGCATCCGGCGAGATGCGATATTGCCCGACGACTTCGCTGAAGATGAAATCCTCAGGCTTCCACGGTTCTTTCTTGGCCGCGGGTTTTGCCTCGTCGGCCCGCACGCCGCGCAAATCGCGCGCCACTCCGAAACCTGCCACCGCCAATCCAACCAGAAACAGACTTGCCGCGAAAAACGGACGTCGCATCGTTGTCATCCTCAGGTGTGTGTGCGACCGCGAAGCGGTCGATATGGAAAACGTCTAAAAGCGCATGAAGGAGCCGCCGCAAAAGCATAGTCGAATTGACGCCCATTGGGAATCGTGTACGCTAATCGACGCCGTATAGCAGCAACGTCGAGCGGTCGCGTTCCAGACACAAACATGGCGAAACCCGAACCCATCTTTACCCGCGATACCTTCCAATTCTTTCGCAACCTGGCGCGCCACAACCAAAAGACGTGGATGGACGCAAATCGTGAGCGCTACCAGGAACTTGTCGTTCAACCTTTCCGCCGCTTGCTCGAGGCCACCGCGCCGGCGGTGCTCGCCCTGGATTCGCGCTTCGACACTACCGCCCGAGGCGGCAAGAATTTTTCGCGTATCAATCGCGATACGCGATTCGCCAAAGACAAGACGCCCTACCGTGCGCAAATGTACCTGAAATATGCGGTACCGTTTGCGGGTGAGGGCGAAACCGGACAACTGTATGCCGGACTCTCCGCGACTACCGTTACCGCTGGCTTCCGAATCTACGCGGGATCGAAGTATAAGGACTCCCTGTTAGCGCAAATCGCGTGTGCGCGCGTGGCGGCCGAGCCCAACTGGGCCGCACGCCAGAAGAAACGCCTCGGCAGGCGGTACGAGAGCTATTGGTATGCCATGGACAAAGGCGAATGGGCCGAGCAACGCGGCTGGCCGACGTCACCCGAGGATTGGAAACGACTTCGCGCGTGGATTGTTCGACGCAAGCTGACCCCCGCGGCCGCTACGCGCGCGCCCTTTAGCGCCGACCTTGCGAAAATATTCCGCGAGCTGTATCCGCTGCTGCGGTTCACGTGCTTGAGTGACTAGCTGGGGGAGCAGCCTTGGCCAGGCGGCAGCAAAGAGCCGGCAGCGAAGAGTTGGCAGCAAAAAGCCGGCAGGATGCCGGCGCTGCCAGGTGAGCAAGAAACTGAGGGGTGATGATAGAGAATTCCAGATCCAATGAGCGGCGGACTGTCTCTCGTGTGTGCGCTGCGTTCCTGGTTTTGCTGTCGACCGGCGCAATGTTTGCGGGCCTAGCAGGTGCGCAGGAAACGCCGCCGGCGAAAAAGTGGCCCGCGTCTGCGCCCGCGTCGGTTGGACTGGACGCGGCCGCGCTGGGGGCCTTGGATGTCGATCTGGCCAGTGGCAAGCACGGCCTGGTAGACAGCATGCTGGTGATCCGCTGCGGAAAGCAGGCATTCGAGCATGCGTATACGCGCGACTACGACAAAATTTATGGCGAGCGCGCGAAGAAAACGGGCCCCTTGAATCACGATCTGCACGGGCCCTACAACTATTTCAGCACGGAATTCCATCCGTACTATCGCCACAGCGATTTGCACACCATGCAGTCGGTGTCGAAAACGGTCACCTCTATCACCATGGGAGTGGCCATGCTGCGCGGCGATTTCAAGGCCGACCTCGACGCGCCGATCCTACAATATTTCGACGGCTACAAGATCGCGAACCTCGACGAGCGCAAACGGCGGATCACATTGCGGAACCTGTTGACGATGACCGCCGGCCTCGAATGGCACGAAGACCTCGCCTACGACGACCCAAAAAACTCCGCGGACGTAATGGAGGCGACTGGCGATTGGGTGCGGTACGTGATCGACCAACCGATGGCCAGCGAGCCCGGCGAGAAATTTGTATATAACAGCGGAGTCACGGAGATTCTAGCGTATGTCTTCAAGAAGGTGACCGGAAGGAATGTGGACGAGTACGCCGCTGAATATCTGTTCACGCCGCTGGGCATCCATTATTTTTGGAAGCATTCGCCGACGGGATTGCCCGACACCGAGGGCGGCTTGTATCTGGCGTCGCGCGACTTGGCACGAATTGGTTTGCTGGTCCTCCACGGGGGAGTCTGGGAAGAGAGGCAGATCGTGCCGTCGGACTGGGTCAAACAGTCGGTGACGCCCGCGATTTCTGTCGGCGAAGGCGGCTGGAAATACGGATTTCAGTGGTGGCTGGTGCCTTACGGAAAGTCGAAGGAAAAATTGGCGTGGGCGGCCCACGGATTCGGCGGTCAGCAACTTATCGTCGTGCCCGAATACGATTTGATTGCCGTTTTCACGGGTTGGGATATTCTGCCGTCTTCGGAGAAGCACAAGCACGACCAGTTCGAACGAATTCTCGCGGCGGTGGACACGCAATCTCGCTGCAGCACAGCGGCAACGGGAAGTAAGTAGCACAGGCAGTCTTGCCTGTGCCAACCGTCGCCGCAAAGCGAATGCCGCCGCTGCATGCAGGACTGCGCGACACTCAGAGTGCGACGCATGGGAACTTACCAGATCGTTGATTGTCGAAGGAAAATCGGAGGGCTCCGAGCACTTCGCCCTGCGCTACAGGAGTCGTTGCAGGAGTTTTTTAAGGATTCGCGTGGTCTCGCTCATGAATAAATTGTTGAAAACCTTGGTCTGGGTGGCGATCTCACTGCTGGGAGCGTGGGCGCTTGCCAAGATCGCGCTGCAACGTGGCGAATCGCTCAGCGCGATCTGGTTTGTTCTCGCGGCAGTGTGCGTTTATCTGGTCGCATATCGCGTGTATTCGGCGTTTGTCGCCGCGAAGATTTTGGCGCTGGACGATACGCGCGCCACTCCGGCCGAGCGGCACGACGACGGCCGCGACTTCGTGCCCACGAACAAATGGGTTCTATTCGGCCATCACTTTGCCGCGATCGCCGGACCCGGTCCGCTAGTTGGGCCGACGCTGGCGGCACAGTTTGGCTATTTGCCGGGGACACTTTGGCTCATTGCGGGCGCCGTGCTGGCGGGGTGCATCCAGGATTTCATCATTTTATTTTGCTCGATCCGGCGTGACGGAAAATCGCTGGGGGAAATGGCGCGCGAAGAGGTCAGCGCACGCGGAGGATTCATCGCCCAGATCGCGGTGCTGGCCATCATGGTGATTTTGCTTGGCGTCGTAGCGCTCGTGATCGTGAACGCGCTGAAGTCTTCACCGTGGGCGACCTTCACCCTGGCCATGACCATTCCGATCGCCCTGCTGCTTGGTTTGTATTTGCGATTCTTGCGACCGGGACGCGTGCTGGAAGCTTCGCTGATTGGCGTGGCGCTGGTTTTGTTTGCGGTGGTCGCCGGGCAGTGGGTAGCAGATTCGCCATCGTGGGCGCGCGCGTTTACGATCGGGGGAATTCCGCTTGCGGCGGCGCTCATTGTTTACGCGTTTGCGGCTTCGGCGCTCCCGGTCTGGTTGTTGCTGGCGCCGCGCGATTATCTGAGCGCGTTCATCAAAGCCGGCGCGATCTTTTCGCTGGCAGCGGGAATTCTGCTGGTGAGGCCGCACGTGCTGATGCCGCCGCTGACGCGATTCATCGATGGAAGCGGCCCCGTTTTTGCCGGGAAGATTTTTCCGTTCTGTTTCATCACGATCGCTTGCGGAGCCATCAGCGGATTTCATTCGCTGATTTCTTCGGGAACGACCCCGAAGATGATCTTGCGCGAGAGCCACGCGCGGTTTATCGGGTACGGCGCGATGTTGCTGGAGTCCTTTGTCGGCATCATGGCGATGGTCGCGGCTTGCGCGATGCCGCCGGGCGTCTATTTTGCAATCAATAGTCCCGCGAGCATCGTGGGCGGCACGGCGGAGTCGGCGGCGACAACAATCAGCAGTTGGGGCTATCCACTGTCTGCGCAAACCATGACGGACCTGGCTCACAAGGTGGGCGAGATCACGCTGTTGAATCGCGCGGGCGGAGCGCCATCGCTAGCCGTGGGCATGGCGCAGATTTTTTCGAGCACAATTGGTGGTGACCGCTTGCTCAGCATCTGGTACCACTTCGCGATTATGTTCGAGGCGCTGTTTATCCTGACGGTGCTCGATGCCGGCACGCGCGTAGGCCGCTTCATGATTCAGGAACTTGGCGGGCGCGTGTGGAAACCTCTTGGGCGCACCGGCTGGATGCCGGGAATCTTGCTTTCGAGCGCGATTATTGTGGGAATGTGGGGCTACTTTCTGTATCAAGGCGTGGTCGATCCGCTGGGCGGCATCAATTCTCTCTGGCCGCTGTTCGGGATCTCCAACCAATTGCTGGCGGCCGTCGCGCTGGTGGTAGCTACAACGATTTTGCTGAAAATGAGACGGCTACCATGGATTTGGGTGACGCTAGCGCCAATGGCCTGGCTCGTGGTCATTACAATGACGGCGAGTTACCAGAAGATTTTCTCTGCCGATCCGCGGCTCGGATTTCTTTCGTACGCGAATGTTCTTGTGGCCCAGATCGCGGCGGGAAAAATTCCGGCGGCCAAGCTGGCGGATACCCAGCGGTTGATCTTCAACCAGCGTTTGGATGCGGTCGTCACGATTGTTTTGGCGCTGATGGTGCTGGTGTTGATCGTGGAAGCGCTGATTCAGTGGTACGCGATTCTCAGCCGGCGGGCTGCGCCGGTGCTGCACGAATCGCCGTATGTAGTGACGCAGTGGGCGCAGGGCTTTACAGGCGTCGCGCATGGAGGCGATTGATTTCGATGGCTGACATCTTCAAAATCGGGCGGCGCGCGCTACAGCGTTTGTGGTGCGGGGTTCGCGATTGGTGCGGCGACTCGGCCTATGAACGATATCTCTGCGCTGCGGCCACGAAAAATGCCGCACCGTGTTGCGTGCTTACCAAAGAGCAGTTTTACGTCGATCAATTGAACCGCCGTTATTCCCGCCCAAACCGCTGCTGCTGATTTCGTTCCTCTCTTGCGTTGATTGCCGCCTCGGCCTAGAATTCGGTCAAATTTCCCAGCCGATCTTCTTCTTCGAAGGAGGCATTTATGGCTATCGACCCGGATAAATTGCACGAGTTTCTTGTCAAGGCAGTGATCGATTTCGGCGCGACCTTCAACGCAGCGTTGGTTCGCATCGGCGACAAACTCGGTTTGTACAAGGCGCTGGCTGCGGGCGGGCCGCAGACGCCCGGGGAACTCGCCAAGCGAACCGGAACCGCGGAGCGCTACGTGCGTGAATGGCTCAGCGCGCAAGCGGCAGGCGGGTATGTGACCTACGATCCGGGCGCCGGCCGATTTCATCTCAGCGAAGAACAGGCTTTTGCGATGGCGGACGAGAGCAGTCCCGCGTTTTTGCCCGGCGCGTTTCAGGTAGCGCTGGCCGCGGTCAAAGCGGAGGAGCAGCTCACGGAAAGATTCAAAACGGGCAAGGGAATGGGCTGGCACGAGCACCATCCCGAGCTTTTTGTGGGGACGGAGAGATTTTTCCGACCGGGATATGCCGCGAATTTGATCGCAGCGTGGATCCCATCGCTCGAAGGCGTCGATGAGAAGTTAAAAAGCGGCGGGCGCGTGGCGGATGTTGGGTGCGGGCTTGGCGCGTCCACGATCTTGATGGCGAAGTCCTATCCGAAGTCGGAATTTGTTGGCTACGATTATCACGACAAGTCCATTGAGAGCGCTAGGCAGCGCGCGAAAGATGCTGGCGTGAACGACCGGATTCGATTTGAGGTCGCCAAAGCGAAGGACTATCCGGGTAAGGACTATGACTTCGTCACATTCTTCGATTGCCTGCACGATATGGGCGATCCCGCGGGGGCTTCGGCGCACGTCCGCGGTTCGCTGAAGAAAGATGGGACGTGGATGATCGTTGAGCCGAACGCCGGCGACAAACTCGAAGACAACCTGCACCCGATCGGGCGCGCGTTTTACGGCGCGTCGACAATGTTGTGCACGCCTGCTTCTCTCGATCAGGAGGTGGGACTGGGGCTGGGAGCGCAAGCTGGAGAAGCGCGGCTCTCGAAGCTTCTGACCGCCGCAGGGTTCAAGCGGGTGCGGCGCGCGGCGGAAACTCCCTTCAATATCGTTCTCGAGGCGCGGCCGTAGGCTTTGTCTCCGCGGGTTTACCGCTCTAGCCTTTTCCCTGTAGCCGCCCTCTTTAAGAGGGCGGGGTTTAAATGGCATATCAGTACGATCGCGACGATGAATCGCGAGCGTTCCCCGTGAAGTCGTCGGGGGCTTTCTCCGTGGGTTTTTCCGGTGCATTCTCTAAAGCCCGCAGTCTCGAAGACCACGGTTACAGCGCGGCGTCACTGTACGTCGTCGGTGTCCTCAATCATCAGCGCTGACGTTTTATGCGTGATTTTCACTTTGTTGTTACGGATCCCGGCGATGATCGCGCGGCGCGTCTCGAGCGCCAAAGCCTCGGGAGCAAATACGCCAGGTACATCGCGCGGAAAAAATTTGATGAAGAGCGCGGCTACGTGCGCCGTGGCGTAGGCAACCGGAGTCGTGTACAGGCCCTGCTGGCGGATCTGGTAGAGCGTGGGGAAGTTGCAGTCGGTGCGGATCAGCAGGTGCTGATCCTCTTTCTTGCCGCGCTTCATGCCACGCACCAACACTACAGCCGCGAACCGCGCGTTTTGCAGGATGCCCTGACGAATCAGCTTCGCAATCATCCGCGGTGACGAAGTTTGCGGGAACCGCTGGCGTACGATGCCGCGTGACTTCGATAATTTTCCCTGCTTGTACCAGCGCCGCAGGCGGTCGAATTCGTTGCCGCCGATTTTCACGTCCATATTGCGCAGTGTGATGGAATAGGGAATCGTGGCCACTTCGTCCTGCGCCGCAAGCACCACGTTGGCGTTGCCGATCGGGTCCGCAAAGCGAAATTTCTCGAGCTCCGCAAAGCGCTTTTCCATGCGGAACTTTCCGTCGCGATAGACCCGCGGGTTGGAGATGGCTTCGTCGAAGGTCACTTCCGGCGACCACTGCGAGATGGGGTCGTCGCTTTCGCTGCTTTCATACAAGCGAATCTGCACGGACTCGACTTCATCGAACATTTCCGCGGCGCGCTTGGCCAGGAGATTGGTGAGCCCTGGCGCGGCGCCGGTGTTGATCAAGGCGGTCCGATTTTTTCCCTCGAAACGTTTTGTGAAGGCGAACTGCTCGGCCTTGAACGGGTTGCGCGTCAGGTGCGAGCTGAGGTCCACGTAATGAGCGCGCAACCGCAGCGCCGCCCGCATGACGATTTGATTGAACACGGAAGCCGAAGCGTTGACGATGAGGTTGCAGCCGCGTGCCGCCCGTACGATACCGCGAAGGTTGCGCGCGTTGACCTCAGTGACGGCGATGGTGCCGCGCTTGCCAAGGAATCGGCGCCCGCGCTCGGGATCGCGGTCACCGCACCAGACCGTATGTCCTTGGCGCTCCAGCAATTGTGCGAGTAGGGAGCCGGTAGCACCGGCGCCGAGAACGAAGATCCGCATGGCGTGGCAAAAACTCTATCACAAACGCCGTCTGCGGCTTAGCCGGTGCTCGGAGTATCCCCAATTGCAGCTTCGTTTCCCGCCGCGTACACTGGTGGTGACTCCGAACCTCTGACGCCTACGGGAGAGAAAGCCTAGGGCGGAGGGGGCGATGCTTCGGCGGCGCTGGTTGGAACGCGGCCGGAGATGAGGGTTTGGGTGGAAACGCCTGGGCCTCCCGTATTTGGAAAGGAGGGACGACGAAAATGTGAGCTCTTTCGTCTGTGCCCGAGATCCAATTAACGGATTTCGGGTTTTTGCTTTCTTGGGCGCGGCGGAGACTGGCGACGACATCGATGACGCTTCACGACAAATTCGGGCGGCAGATCACCGATCTGCGCATCTCGATCACCGACCGCTGCAATTTTCGCTGCGTGTACTGCCGCTCGGCCGACCCAGAGAACTACCGCAATCACGACGAGATTCTAAGTTGGCCGGAGCTGGATCGTCTCTCGCGAATTTTCCTGAGCTTGGGTATCCGCAAAATTCGCATCACGGGAGGCGAACCACTAGTGCGCGACGGTGTGGAAGACTACATCGCGCGGCTGCACGCGCTCGGCGTTGAAGATCTGTCGATGACTACCAACGGCCATCTTTTGGCCGACCGTTGCGAACGCCTCGTGCAATCTGGCTTGCGGCGCATCAACATCAGCCTGGATTCGCTCGACACTACGAAATTCGAGAAAATCACGCGCACAAAATCTTTCGCGGCGGTGATGCGCGGCATCGATGCGGCGCAAAATTCGCCGCTGGCTCCCGCGAAAATCAACGCCGTTCTGGTGCGCGGCACCAATGACGACGAAGTCGAAGCCTTCGCCGCCTTTGCCCGCGAACGCGGCTTGAACATGCGCTTCATCGAGTTCATGCCGCTGGATGCCGACCGGAGTTGGACGCGCAGTTTGATGGTTCCGGCCGCCGAAGTCTACCAGCGCATTCACGCTCGCTGGCCCCTGGAGCAGATTCCCCACGAACGCAGCGAAACGGCGCGCAAATACCGTTTCGCCGACGGCGCATCTGGTGAAATCGGCCTGATCGCGCCGGTGACGCAACCCTTCTGCGGCCACTGCTCGCGTATCCGGCTGACCGCCGACGGCAAGCTGCGCACCTGCCTTTTCAGCAAAGACGACCACGACTTGCGGACGCTGCTCCGGGAAGGTGCGTGTGACGAAGATTTGGGCACCTACATATGTTCCGTGGTGATGGAAAAAGAGGAGGGCCACCGGATCAACGAACCCGGCTTCGTGCAACCCTCTCGTACCATGGTGTTTATCGGCGGATAGGGAAGAATCAAACCAAAGCATGAGAGAAATCATCTAAGGATAAAAGGCATTCCATAATTCACTGCAGGTAATCGGCAACCAATATAAATAGCGATGAGCACCCTTATCTCCATATCGAATCGGCCTTTGTTGGTCGGTGCGGCCCAGCCCGCGACGCTGGGCGCGCCAGGAACTTGAGCCAGGCGTTGGGGTGTGATTTCGACTCCTACCTGCTGGTCCCGGACAACGGCAACGTCGTCAACCGTATTTCGGTCGATGAACGAACGCGACACTTCGCGAGAGTTGCCCTCGACCGGATGCTGAGTTTGCGCTAGCATCGGCATTAGCCGCGTCCCCAGCAGATCGGACACAAGATGGCAGATGAAGACGACGAGCAGGACCAGGACGAGTCGCCCGACCCGGAACCCGAGCAGCGTCTGTTCACGCTGACCGAGGCCGAGCGCACCCGCCAGGAGCTCGAGCCGTTCCTGCTCGAAGCCATGGACTGCCGCAAGAAACTCGCCGGTCTGGAGACCGATCTCTCCGCCGTAGCCGCGCGCATCACCATGATGGGCGGCGTGATCGTGCCCTACGAAAAGCTCGCCGTGCTTCGGGTGGAACACACCCAACTCGCGGAAACCATGAAGTCCGCGCTCACTCGCATTCTCGAAACGGGCTGCGTGATCAAGGATTTAGATGTGGGCCTGCTCGATTTTCCGTCGCGCATCAACAATGAAGAGGT
>Ga0182024_10015266_pt1 | contig 14734 bp, 15 predicted proteins | sample P32metaG_FD_120480 | JGI IMG/M metagenome (GOLD analysis project Ga0182024, IMG submission 120480) | Permafrost microbial communities from Stordalen Mire, Sweden - P3-2 metaG (Illumina Assembly) | ecosystem: Environmental > Terrestrial > Soil > Wetlands > Permafrost | place: Sweden: Stordalen... | reverse complement strand
TTGAGCGCGATTTTCACGAGCCTTGTGATCGGCTTCTTCCTGCATGACTTCGGAGTGGCAGGAGTTTTTGCTCTAATCGCGGTCTCCATGCTTGTCGTGATACTTTCCATCGGCATCTTCGGTCCGCGTACGCGGGGCGTGGCTCTTGAAGCTATTTCGCATTGAGTCTTGGTTGTTGGATCGTCAGCCCAAAAGCTAAATGGAGCCGCACATGAGAAGCCGCCTCCGAACGGCCCCGATGAGATTGCACCGGCCGCTGCTAATTTGGTGAAAGGGGCGAGATGGTAGCTTAGGACACTCTAAGGTGAAGACGGTTGAGCTCGCAGCTGGACCTTTGCGGCCCGGCCCTTGGCGGCTTTCACTTCCGGGCCGAGCTGAGGTTTACCGATGAGCCTGATTGTGCACCCCATCCTCAATAATCCAGGGCCGGTCGAAGTAATAAACGGTGCCGATGAACAACCGATGATCGCGATGAACGTCCTTTGCAATATCGTAACCTACGCCAATCGTAGTTATGAATTGCTTCCGCGCCGCCCACTTCTTGTTCAGAAAGCCATCGGCGCGAAAACGCGGCCAAAAGAATCCTCCCGCACTCGATCCGACCGTGAGCACGCCGTACCAGTCGGAGTTAAAATTGTGGGTGTCGCCGCCGGCCATGTATACGCCGGCATCACCGAATTCATTCTGTCCGTTGATTTCGGTATTCCACGTGTTACTTCCGTGCGTCACGGCACCGCGGAGATACCCACCGCTCCATCGGCCAAAGCCGTTTGAAAGACTTTCGTAGCTGCTTCCCGATTCAATGAAGTTTGTGAGGATTTTCTCAGGCACAGGTTCAGGAGGGGCGGGGGCGCCCGTGTCTTGCAGCGACGACTTTTTGAAATTGCAGCGGCCGCGCGTTTGGATTCGACCCGCGAGCCAAATCAGCTATTTCCAGCCTCAGGTTGCCGCGGTTTTTTACCCAAAGGACGGCACAACTCTTCGAACAATGTTTTGACGTACCAGCGCTTGCTTTAGCGAATACGCTTCAGAAGGAGAAATCCCCCGATAAAGGAGAGGGTCCCCGCACCCCCGGCGGCAAGAATCGCTGCCCAAAAACGAGGATTGCGATAGGCGTCGTGAGTTGCGTAAGCAAAATAGTGGTGCAGCAGATGGCCGTAGGCCAGCGTCGTGAATAGTACGGAAACTCCGCTTACGATGTTCAGGATTCGCATCGTTACCTCCGATTTTAGTACCGCAGTCCTACACGAAGGTTCAGGAGCCACGAACTATGTGTCGAAATTGCTCACCTTACTTGTTGAGCAAGTGGGAGCGTGACTTGGAAGCCGAGGCGTTGCAATCGACGGACAAGTGACTGGGAGAGGCTTGGTGTACGAAGCCTTCGGTAGTAATCGGGGCCGAGTTCGCGAAAGAGGACGGTTGTGTTGAAGCAGGTAGTGGGCCCGAACAAGGATCTTGTCCCCAATGGTGACGATGGCTCGCTTGCTTCCGCGTTTCGCCGCTAGGCGGTGGAAGCGCGCAGCAACATAGGTATTCGGCCCAAACTGCTTGGTTCAAAGCTCGGCGGAACCAGCGATTTCCCTTGCGCGTCTTTCCACTCTTGCACCAGCCGGCGCTTTCATTGCGGCCCGGGCACATTTCCGCCCAAGAAAGCCAGGTTACTACCCTCAGGAAACTGTTCGGGATTGGTGCCAACCTCAGCCACCAAACTCAAAGCGGTTGTCACGCGGATGCCTGGCATCGCGGTCTACAACGTGATGACATGCTGGTGAGGGCGCATACACGGCTGAATGCGCTGCTCGAGTTCGTCGATCTTCTCGTCGGTAAACCGCAGTTCCTCGAGAAGTTGACGGAGCAGGAAACGATGCCACCACAGTTGATGTTTGAATTTGCCGGTGCGAGCCGGAATGTAATGGTGGGGCCACCCGGACTTGAACCGGGATTGCAGGTTTAGGAAACCTGTGCTTTATCCATTTAAGCAATGGCCCCGTACTGTTCGCAGGGTAAGAATTGTACATGAAAAATTCAGGCCGCATCTACATTAGGAGCGCGGTTCGGTATAGTTGCTTCGCATAAAAAGGCTGATGAATTTATGAAACACGAAGAAACGAAATCCCGCACTCGCGTAACGAGAACCACTGGCGACAGGGCGGATGTGCTGACAACAAATCCTGCGAGCACCTGCCATCCGGGTGAAAACGTAGAATTTTATAGCTTGGCGAATCCCCCGGTATGGAAGTGCGCAAAATACGGTGGTGTGATTCGGGTTGAAAATGTTGTGAACAAGGCTACAATTTTTGAGTGATTTGGCCAAAGAGTTGAAATCTGGCCCAGACTCCACAAATAACCGCATCACCCCACAAGCTAAACTGTTAAAAACAAATCACCACAACACTGCATGCCCCTTTTAGGAAGATGCTGCTCTATCCGTCTGAGTCACTGCAGAACGCACCTCGTAGTGGATTCATAGTACTTCGAACGGCCTGCGCCAGCGGATCAATCACTGGCTAGGTTATTTACAATTCAAATAAATGTCGAGGAAGTCGTATCCTTTAGCGTTTCGCTGAACCGCGGTTTTATCGGTGTCGAGGCGCAACCGGGGCTCCGGCGCCTTTAGGTAGCTGGTTGCCCAGACTGCACCATTTTTAGTGCGGCGGAAGATGCAACGTCGCTTGCAAGCTTTCGACCCCTCTCCCCAATCAACCGCGCGCCGGAAGCGATGAAATAGTGCCCGCGTCGTACCCAAATATGAGATGGCCGGTCGTCCCGGATCGCGACGCGTAGAATTACAGCACATTTGTCGCATTCCGATAGTGTCCCTGCAACTCTGTTTCGTTCAGCTTCCTTTCTGTTCGATTTTCCTTTTGTCCCGAACGGTTGTGTCTAGTTGGCCGCGAGCGAGCCGCACGGAAATTTCGCTTCCCAACTCAACCTGATCGGGCGATCGCAAGACGCGTCCGGAAGCGTCATACGCAATCGCATATCCACGTTCGAGCAACTGAAAAGGGCTGCGCTCCTGAAGTTGCAGCACAGCCGATTCCACTCGCCGCCGCCGGGCGATCAGCAAACGGTCCATGCGAACTTGCAGTTCCGACGAGCGCTGTTCGCACGCGCGGCGGAGCTTGCTGACCCTAGCGCGGAGATCGAGCGCCGCAAAGCGAATATGCGCGGCGCTGAACCGGCGCCCCTTTTGCGCGACCAGCCGGTCAAGGGCCGCCCGGAGCTGCGATCTCTGCTGGTCGATTCGTCGGCGCAACACGGCTGCGCGGGCTCGCAAATCGAAAGAAGAAAGCTGCGCGGTGGCTTTTGTCAAGTGTTGATGCGAAGCCCCGAGCCGCAGCCGCAAGCCCACGGCGAGAGAATTGGACAGATCGTCGATCTGCTGGCGACGGCGCCGCAAGAGCAATTCGAGCTGGCGAAAGGCGCGATGTGCTTCCATATCGCGAACGCGGTGGCGTCTCTCAGAAAGCAGGTATCGCGTGTGATGAACGAGCTGCCGCTGATACTCGGCGATGTGACGCTCGAACTCCTGTCGCGATCGGAGAACGATCTCCGCCGCAGCGGAAGGTGTGGGCGCGCGCATGTCCGCGACGAAGTCGGCAATCGTGAAATCGGTTTCGTGTCCGACACCGGTAATGACGGGAATCAGCGACTCCGCAATTGCGCGAGCGACGGTCTCTTCGTTAAACGCCCACAGATCTTCGAGCGAGCCCCCGCCGCGCGCCAGGATAAGCACGTCGGCAAATTTCACGAGGTTGAAATGGCGGAGGGCGGCGGCAATGTCGCCAGCGGCGCCGTCACCCTGCACCCGCACAGGGTATAGCTGCACGTGAACGTTGGCGAAGCGGCGCTTGAGGACGCGAAGGATGTCTCGAATCGCGGCACCACTCGGCGAAGAGATCACGCCAATGCAGCGCGGCAGGACCGGGAGCGGCTTCTTGCGCGCCTGCTCGAACAAACCTTCTTGCTGGAGCTGCTTCTTGAGCTGCTCAAAGGCTAACTGGAGCGCGCCTAAGCCCACTGGCTCAATATGGCTCACGTAAATCTGGTACTCGCCACGGGGTTCGTAAACGCCTAGCGAGCCACGCAGGGTGATGTGCAGCCCGTCATCCGGACGGAACTTCAGCAGACGCGCCTGATCGCGAAAGCAGACGCAACGGATCTGCGCTCGCGAATCCTTCAGCGTGAAGTAGAGATGCCCGGATTGCGCGGGCCGGCAATTCGAGACTTCCCCTTCGATCCATACGTCGGGAAACGTGCCTTCAAGGATACTGCCGATCTGTTCGGTGATTTCGCTAACTTTCCAGACGCGCCGCTGCGGCACCAGATCGAACAGTAGAGTTTGGCTCATCGTTAGCGCCGGAAAATATTCACGATCCAGGATAATAACGCGAGCCCGACGCTGATCAGGATGCAGGTCACAATCGGAAAATAAAGGACGCCATTCTGTCCCTTATAAATGATGTCCCCCGGTAGCCGGCCGAGACGAAACGGCAGTCTTGCGCCGGAGACGAGGAATACTCCCGCGATGACCAGAACAACGCCGACAATCAGCAGCATTCTCCCAAGCTCGAGAAACGGATTCAGGGGAGTCATGAGGGTCTCCCAGTCAGGAAAACTGCGGCGAGCCGGGGGCTGACTCTGCTTCGAGCCTTCAAAAGGCGAATATAAAATGAAGCGTTATTGTGTCGTGTCAGGCGGACATTGATCGTTTGTTTTGAGTAAGTTACGTCTGTCTCCGTTCGCGATGGTGTGTCGAGTGGCGACATGGCCGCGAGGCGTGGAAACCTGGGGCAGGTTCGCGCGGTGCCCCTTGTCTCAGTCATGCCAAATGGCATCATTCGCTCATCTTAGTCCTCGGGAAATCGAATGCAAAGGGGGTAGTTGGCGTGGACAGATACGCGCTCCTGTAGGAAGCCGGCACGACATCAGCATTGATTCGAAATGATTGCCTTGGCACGGGAACGCCTGAGCCAGCCGAGCGAAGCAGCGCCCGGTTCCGCGACCGGCGGTCCCTTGGGCGAAAACCGCCTGTACACCAGTGCTTCCGGCCAAGTGATCAACGAAACGCGGGAACCTTTGGGCCCGGCCTTGCCCAGCGTTAGCTACCAGACCACAATTGGAATTTGCCAACGTTCTCTTGTGGGCGCGCAGAACAGGCTAGACCGTGGCTACGCGTCGCGGTGCACCGTGGCAGGGGAGAAGGCCGGCAGGCAGATGGCGATGTACTCGGCGCCCTCGGGAGTGGAGTACTGCACCCATTCACCGGGATGGGTGATTAGGGCTTGGCCGGCGTTAACGTCGAGAGTGCCATTCTTGTGGGTAACGCGCAGCATACCTGTTAGGACGACGGTGTACTCTTCGAATTCCGGCGTTTGACCGGGCTCGACCCATCCTGCGGGGCCTTGCATGCGCGCAACGCTCAGGGCTGTCGCCTGCGAGTTCACGCGGCCGACGAATTCCTCGATAATTTTCGGCTTGTTCCCTGCGGCTTCGATGCGTGTCGGTTTCGAGATGATCGTTGGCACGATTGCTCCGGTCGTCTTGTAAAGATTAGACAACTTGTGTCGCGGCTCAAAACTGCCGCCAATGAAAGAGTCAAAATGCCCTTTAGAAACCGAAAAGGGGTCACGCGGCCTCAGTGTTCTGACGATTCGCAGATCCCTCGCCTACCTTCGGATGGTCGCGAGCGCACCAGTGCAGAGAAAACCTGCAACCCTCACATAATTGCAAACACCGACAAGAATTACTTTCATCGGGTACTTGCGAAGACTTCGCGCGCCTATCGTAGGCGCAAATCAGCGAGCACGGGCTAGCCGGATTTGCCGATCGCTTTCTGCATGTCCGACATGGTTGCGATGTTGCCGTGCAGCGGAGCGATCGTGACGACGTCGATCTTCAGACGCTGCAGGTTGTCGTACAAATTGTTGCCGAACGCGACCGCCATCGGGGGCGGAGGAGCGCCGGGCGTGTAATCGTCGGCTTCGATTAGGATTTTTTCCTTGGGGAGATACGCAAACGAGATGAATTCGTTGTGATTGTCTCCTTCGATGTGGTGCAGCTCGATCGAGCGGGTTCCGTCGCTCAGCACGTACTTGTCTTTGAACGCGATAAACGTGGCCTTCTTCGGATTCTGCGCGAGCTTGTCGGGATCGAGCGTGCGGGGTTGCTTCCAGGCTTGCTCGTAAAATGCTTTGTCTGCGGAGTTGGTGATGACCGTGGCGCCCTCGGCGACGTAGGTGCGAATGCCGCCGGAGTGATCGAAGTGATGGTGGGTGTTAACCAGATACTTGATAGGCTTATCCGGCACGAGTTTTTTTACTTCGGCGATCACGGCAAGTGAGCGCGCCTCGTTGAGCGGCGCCTCGACAACCGCGACGTAATCCTTGAATTCGACGAGCACGCTATTGTGCGTCCCGCCTGCGAGAAACCAAACGCCATCGGCAATTTTTTGCGACGTGACGCCCACCGGCGGCAGCGTCGCTTGCTGCACTGCGTCCGGGACTTGCAGGGCGGCGTCTGGCACGTTCGCTTGGGCGTTCGTTACGGTCAGGTCGAGAGTGGTCTGGCCGCCCTGCTTCTGGACGATATGTGTTGGAAATTTGATGCCTCCGAAATCCTTGTAGTCAGAGTAGGTGATTTCGACTGGCATGTCGCCCAGGACTGGATTCGCAATCCACGTCCCGACCTGCGTCACCATATTGTTGCTGTCGATATCGCCGACGACTTTATTCTTCCCGTTCATGAAAGTCAGGATGGTGACTTTCTGTCCGGCATCTTTTCCTGCTTTGACGGTGGCGTGATTCTCGGCGGCGGCTTTCAGCAATCCGTGGGGCGTAAGCCAAATCTGGAGCTGGCGTTCATCCGCGGCGGCCACAGCGGGCTGCGGGGCGCTGCCAGGCTGGTTCCAGGAGTACTTGCCGCTGACCAAGTTGACCTGTTTTTGCTCGCCGGCGAACGGAGCTTCGCCGCCTTGCGCGGGAGGATTTTCCTGCGTGCGCGTCAGCTCTTCTTTGGAGGAGCCGCTCGCGTAGTCAATCGTGCGCGTGTAGCTGGTGATGACGGTTGAATGCCACGGGCCGCCGGGATGCCAGCTTTGTCCAAAGCCGCCCATTTTGCCGGTGGCAGAGTACCGGATTGATTGAACTTCGCCCATTGTCTTCTGCGCGTTTTGGATCACGGTGTTTGGATCCTGCGCGAGAGCAACACCAGCTGCGAGCGCCACGAATACGGCGAGCTTTATCCAAGCCTGTTTCGGCATACATCCTCCTGTGGGTCCGGGAAATCGTGGGCTGGATTATACGTCGTGACGGCTCGATCGACGTCGAAGAAGATCCGCAAGTTGAAAGCATCCGCAATGCGCCGTCAATGCATGCCCGAAGGAAGCGTTGCCAGCAATCCTCTGACGCCATTCCAGAGAATCTGCACGCCGATACACACCAGCAGAAACGACGAAAGGCGTACGATGACGCTCATGCCCGACGGGCCGAGAATCCGCGCCAAGCGCTCGGCCCCCGCATAGCTCAGGAAAACGCTTATGGCGATGAGCAACGATCCGACCAGCGCGGAAACAATCGCGAGAAAATCAATTCCGTGATGCCGCGGCACATTCGCGCCCAGAGTAATTGCGATTGAGATAGAGCCGGGGCCGACGGTAAGAGGCATCGTCAGCGGATAGAAGGCGTTCCGGAAGATGTCGCCAGGATCTACCGGATGCTGCGACGCGCCCCTCGTTTCGTCGTCTAATTTCTGATTGAGCATCATCCAGCCGGTCGACGCCACCAGCAGGCCGCCGCCGACCTGAACGACGGGGAGCGAAATGCCGAAAAAGGAGAGGATGTGGGTCCCGATCAGGAACGAGGCGGCGAGCAGGAAGAAGCTGTTGATCGCGATGCGCCGCGCGAGTATGGAACGCGCCGCGCTTGAATACTCGTGCGAAAGCAGGAGGAAGATCGGGCTACCTCCCAGCGGGTTCACGACGGGGAACAGCGTGCTGAAAAACAAGATCGTGCTCTTGATAACCTCGAGCACTGTAGCCTCCCCGCTGGGTTGCGTTCCGGCTTCTCGCGAAGTCGAGCGCTCAGACTAACTCAAAGCCCGAAAAGAAGTAGCCGATTTCGAAAGACGCTGTTTCAGGGGCGTCGGAACCGTGCGTGCAGTTGTTCTGAATGCTCGTGCCGAGTTCCCTGCGGATCGTGCCGGGCGCGGCTTTGGCAGGGTCGGTTGCGCCCATTGTTTCGCGCCATTTCGAGATAGCACCTTCGGCTTCGAGAACCATCACAACGACTTTGCCGGAACTCATGAACTCGGTGAGGTCTTTGAAGAATGGGCGCTCGCGATGTACGGCGTAGAAGCCTTCGGCTTCTGTTTTCGTGAGGCGCAGGGATTTCATTGCTACGACCTTAAATTTTGCGGCGTGGATGCGACTGATAATGTCGGCTGCGAGGCCCCGACCGAAGGCGTCGGGCTTCACGATTGCTAGAGTGCGTTCAATTGCCAAGTGAGTTTTCTCCGTTTTTTGAATGGGGGCATTGAGGTCCGCTTGCCCGATTAATGTTGTGCGCGAACTTGAGGCAAAAGCCGGGCGGGGTCCAAGTCGCCCCTATATCCTGGCGGCTACGAGCGCTTCTTTGCTTTCGCTTTCGGCTTCGGCTGCGTTTTTGCCTTGGATTTGGGCGCGGCGGATTTCTTCGGTTTCGGCATTGCCATCCTTTTCGATTTCGGCTTTGATTTGCTGATCAGGCCGGCGAGCGTTTGGCCGATATCAGCGGGGCTTTGCAGGGTGTGGATGCCGGCGGCGCGCATTGCTTTGTATTTGTCGGCAGCGGTGCCTTGCCCGCCGCTGATGATAGCGCCGGCGTGGCCCATGCGGCGGCCCGGAGGCGCTGTTTGCCCGGCGATGAAGCCGACGACCGGCTTCTTCACATTTTTCTTGATGAATTCGGCGGCGATTTCTTCAGCATTGCCACCGATTTCGCCGATCATCGCGATGGCGTACGTGTCGGGATCGTCGTTGAACAATTTGATTGCATCAAGGAACGTGGTGCCAATGATGGGATCGCCACCGATGCCGATACACGTCGATTGGCCGATGCCGAGGCGCGTGAGTTGGTCAACCGCTTCGTAGGTTAGCGTGCCGCTGCGGCTGACGAGTCCGATGTTGCCCTGTTTGTGAATCGAGCCGGGCATGATTCCGATTTTGCATTTGCCGGGCGAGATGATGCCGGGGCAATTGGGGCCGATGAGGCGTGTCTTGGAGTCTTTCATTACCGCGGCAACGCGCACCATATCGAACGTCGGGATGCCTTCGGTGATGCAGATGACGAGCGGCACGGCCGCGTCAAATGCTTCGAGGATCGCATCCGCTGCGTGCGGCGGGGGCACAAAAATTACCGACGCATTCGCGCCCGTTTGGCGTACCGCGTCGGCGACGGTATCAAAGACTGGTACGCCGAGATGCTTTGTGCCGCCTTTGCCGGGTGTGACGCCGCCGACAACCTTCGTGCCGTACTGGATCATCTGCTGCGCGTGGAAGCTTCCTTCACGGCCGGTAAGGCCTTGAACGATTACGCGGGTGCTCTTGTCGATGAGAACGCTCACTGTGGACCCCCAGCGAGCGCGACGATTTTTTGCGCGCCGTCTTTCATTCCGCTGGCTACGGTGAAATTCAAACCGGAGTTGCGCAGAATTTCCTGACCTTGCTGCACGTTGGTGCCCTCCATTCGGACGACGACCGGCACTGTAAATTTCAGTTCCTTCGCGGCGTTCACCACGCCGCTCGCCAGCACGTCGCAGCGGAGAATTCCGCCGAAGATGTTGACGAAAACTCCCTTTACGTTCGGGTCGCTCAGCAGGATTCTGAAGGCGTTCTTCACTTGGTCTTCGGAGGCGCCGCCGCCTACGTCGAGGAAATTAGCGGGGCTGCCGCCGCTGAGCTTGATGATGTCCATCGTGGCCATGGCGAGTCCGGCGCCGTTGACCATGCAACCGATTGTGCCGTCAAGCTTGATGTAGTTGAGCTTGAATTTCGAGGCTTCCACCTCGAGTGGGGATTCTTCCTCAAGGTCGCGCAAGTCCTTGAATTCGGGGTGTCGATAGAGCGCGTTGTCATCAATCGTGACTTTGGCATCAAGTGCGACAAGGCGTCCATCGCCGGTGGCGACGCAGGGATTGATTTCGATCAGCGACGCGTCTGTTTCAAGGAACGCGCGGTAGAGCGATTGAAGGAAGGGAACCGCTGCGATCGCGAGTTCGGGTGAAAGCCCCAGGCCGAAGGCGAGTTTGCGCGCGTGAAACGGTTGGAGTCCGGTCGCGGGGTCGATGGGCTGGCGCAGAATTTTTTCCGGATGCTCTTTCGCCACTTCCTCGATTTCCATGCCGCCCGCGGTGCTAGCCATGAACACGGGCTTGCCTGTGCCGCGGTCGACGAGAATGCTCAGATAAAGCTCGCGCTTGATGTCCAGGCCCTCTTCGATGAGAAGGCGGCGAACGATTCGCCCCTCTTCGCCGGTCTGCGGCGTCACGAGCCTCATGCCCATAATCTTCTCGGCATGCGATTGTGCTTCGTCGGCGGACCTTGCGAGCTTTACGCCGCCCGCTTTGCCGCGGCCTCCAGCGTGGATTTGCGCTTTCACGACGACTACCGAAGTGCCAAGACGCTGCGCCACAGCGCGCGCCGCGTCGGTCTCAAATACGGCCTCGCCTCGCGGAACGGGGACGCCAAACTTGGCGAGGATGGCCTTCGCCTGATACTCGTGGATCTTCATGCTTTCTCCGTCGGCTTTCTCAAGGTCACCATTTGGAACCTGGATCGGTGGTAAAATTTGCGGATCGCAAAGCGCATCAGTTTACTTGGAACACGCGGATCGGGCAAGGCGCTATCGCCTGGCTTGGCCGGAAGTTTCGCACCGAAATATTTGCATCGAAACAGATGATTCACCAAGCGATCGAAAAGATTGTTGCGGAAGGAGACCTGTCGCGCGTGGAAGCCGAAGCCGCGATGGAGGAGCTCCTTTCCGGGCGCGCCACAAATGCGCAGATCGCAGGGCTGCTGACCGCTTTGCGGATGAAGGGTGAGACAGTCGACGAGCTTGTTGGTTTTGCCACGGCGATGCGTCGGCACGCGACGCCGATCTTCCCGCGCACGTTGCCGGTGGCGATCGAAGCGCTCGTCGATACCTGCGGCACCGGTGGGGACGGTTCGGGCACGTTCAACGTCTCGACCGTTGCGGCGTTTGTCATTGCCGGTGCTGGTGTACACGTGGCAAAGCACGGAAACCGGTCGATCAGCTCGCGATGCGGATCGGCGGACGTGCTCGAGCATCTGGGCGTGCGTATCGATCTGCCGCCCGAACGCGTGGCGCGGGCGATCGAGGAAGTTGGGATCGGGTTTCTTTTTGCACCAGCGGTGCATTCCGCGACGCGTCACGCGATGGCCGCTCGCCGCGAACTCCGCATACGCACCGCGTTCAACCTGCTGGGTCCTCTAACGAATCCCGCGGGTGCTTCGGCGCAGGTGGTGGGCGTTTACGATGCGAGCCTGACGGAGTTGATGGCGCGTGCGCTAGGCGAATTGGGAGTGCGCCGCGCATTCGTGGTGCACGGCGCCGATGGGCTCGATGAAATATCAATTAGCGGCGTGACCTACGTTGCCGAACTGCGCGACGCGGTGGTGAGAAGCTATATGGTGACGCCGGAGGATTTCGGTGTGCGCCGTGCGCCGCTTGAAGCGATTCGCGGGGGCGATGCCGCGCAGAACGCGAAAATCGCCCATAAGGTTCTGGGACGCTCGATGGTATACCGCGAGCACGGCCCGCACCGCGAAATCGTGCTGGCGAATGCGGCGGCCGCGTTGGTTGCTGCCGGACGCGCGACCGACTTTCTTGATGGCGTGCGGCTGGCAGCTCACTCCATCGACTCCGGCGCGGCGCGCGCAAGACTCGAAGCGCTCATTGTTTTCTCGCAGTCGGAGAAAGAGCAAGGCTTCGCCGCGAATTAGAGTCGCTCCACTCGGTCAGCGCCTGCCAGCAGACGGATCGGCCGACGTCGCGGCATCGAGATCGAGGAAGAGACCAGCCAGCGGCCCATAGCAGTTTCCGTCCCGGTTGTAACCGCTGCATGTTCTGGAAAATTCTCCACGAGGCGATTGCGCGAACTGCCAGACGTAAGCAAATGGAACACCGCTGTGAGACGGCTGCGGGGCGCTGCCGTAGGAACAGCCGGGCGATGACGGGCACGCGTCGTTATAGACAAAAAACGTGATATCGCGCCGGCCGGCATGGTCACGAACGTCGTTCGCAGTCACAATGAACTTCCCCGGGCCCTCTGACGCCGGCATCCCCGAGCAATAGATTCCCGCGCGAAACCCCGTTTTGATGACGCCATCGATCCAAGCGAGGATATACGCTATTTGGTCAGGCTCCATGCGCCCGCCCTCTTCCTGATCGAGGAAAATGATTGTTCCCGGATGAAAGCCTTCGCGGTGTGCTGCGTCCGCCGCTGCGCGCGCATCTTTTGAACCGAGAGCGGCGGCGAAAGCCGGAGTCTTAAGCGTGCGTTCCAACCGGCCATTGAACAGCACGAGGAAACCGAAGCCGCTGTCGAGCAGGAGCATCCGCTTGCCGAGCCAGGAATCTGATTTCGCCCCCGGAGGATCATTCAGCCAATAGCCAACAAAGGAAAATGTCGGCTTCAACGTGCGTACGTCCGCATCCCCCGGATACTGATTCGTATCAAAGCCAAGATAAGCGAGTCGGGGCGAACTATGAGCTGGGGCCGAGCCTTTATTTTGAGCGGTAGCGACTAACGGGGCACAAAAAAGAAACGCGGCTACCAAGACAGCAGGGAGTGGAGCGATTGCGCGCATAGGCGAGAACCTAGATGCTCTGAAATTTTCGAGCGGCGTCGATTCTCGCAAATCGTCGGCCCTTGTGTCTGGTGTTTTCTTCGGACGAACCAAAGAACAGCCAGACCGAAACAGAGCAATCGTAGAGTCGAGGCCTCCGGCACCGGATCGCCCGGGTTGGATAGCGATTGGCACGATGGACATGTGAATGCATCTCCCACAATCGGGGTGCCGTTTTGCAAGAACGAGAAATCGATTAGGGAATCGTCTCCCGGCCCGTTGATCCAATCGCCACGCTCGGTATTCGTCTCGTATCGAACAAAGTGCCTTTCCAAGAAAATCCTTGAATCGGTCCATGGGCAATCAAAACTGGGTTGCTAGCCGCAGTGCCGATCCAGTCGAACGACCCGTTCAAGCTTTTGGACAGGAACTGTTGTGTGATGGGGGCAATTCCAATCGGGAATGTGGAGGAGGCGGCTATGTGAACGGTGTCAGCCCTTATCGCGCTTACCAGAAAAGAAGCGAACATCAGGAGCACTACACCTGCCAGTGCACGCTTCATGGTGCCCCCCTGCATCTGAGAGTTTTTCACTGTTGGCAACACCAATGGCGAAATGCAAGACGACAAAAGATACGCGGCCCCGCTAGTCATCGAATAATTCGAACACCGTGACCTACGACGCATGTAATCAGAGCGGGCAGAGCTAAGCGGCGCTAAATACTGAGGAAATTTTCCAGTAGCTTGAAGCCGGGTCCGGTCAGCACCGATTCAGGATGGAATTGCACGCCTTCGACGCGAAGTTCGCGGTGGCGAAGGCCCATGATGATGCCGTCGGCGGTCTCTGCCGAAATTTCGAGCGTTTGCGGCAGCGATTTGCGCTCGACGATGAGCGAGTGGTATCGCGTAGCTTGAAAATCCTGCGGCAGGTCGCGAAAGATCGTTTGCGAGTCATGGTGAATCTCGCTGGTTTTGCCGTGCATGATTTCGGGGGCGCGGATCACGCGGCCACCAAAGGCGGCGCCGATGGCCTGATGTCCCAAGCAAACGCCCAGGATGGGGATTTCTCCGGCGAAGCGCTGAATCAGAGCCACGCTGATGCCCGCTTCATTGGGCGTGCAGGGGCCCGGGGAAATGACGATACGTTCCGGGCGGATTTGCTCGATTTCCTCGAGAGTGATCTGGTCGTTGCGGCGCACTTCGAGTTTCTGTCCCATCTGGCCAAGGTACTGCGCCAAATTGTAGGTGAAGGAATCGTAGTTATCTAACAGGAGGATCATTGCCGGACATTTACAGAATAGCGCAGGCGGCTATCCCCGCGACTCCCTGCGCTTCCGCGATGGGCAATTTCCAGGGCCTTGATAACGGCGCGCGCTTTATTCCCCGATTCCTCATACTCCCGTTCGGGAACTGAGTCCGCGACGATTCCGGCCCCCGCTTGCACGTAGGCCCGTCCATTTTTTGCGACGAGCGTGCGAAGCCCGATGCAAGAGTCGAGATTGCCGGAAAAGTCGAGATAAAGGATCGCGCCGCCGTAGATACCGCGACGCGTGGGCTCGAGCTCGTCAATGATTTCCATGGCGCGGACCTTGGGAGCGCCGGAAAGAGTGCCGGCAGGGAAACAGGCCATGAGCGCGTCGAAGCAATCGGCATCGGCACGGAGTTTCCCACTGAGGCTCGAGGCCAGATGCATCACGTGCGAATAGCGCTCGACGAACATCAATCGGTCAACTTTCACGGAACCGTATTCGCAAACGCGGCCCAGATCGTTGCGCCCCAGGTCGACAAGCATCACGTGTTCGGCACGCTCCTTCGGGTCGGCCAGGAGTTCCGCCTCGAGCGCGTGGTCTTCTTTTTCGTTGCGGCCGCGCGGTCGCGTTCCCGCCAAAGGC
>Ga0182024_10015265_pt1 | contig 14735 bp, 13 predicted proteins | sample P32metaG_FD_120480 | JGI IMG/M metagenome (GOLD analysis project Ga0182024, IMG submission 120480) | Permafrost microbial communities from Stordalen Mire, Sweden - P3-2 metaG (Illumina Assembly) | ecosystem: Environmental > Terrestrial > Soil > Wetlands > Permafrost | place: Sweden: Stordalen... | reverse complement strand
GGCCCCGCGCGGCATGCCGCAAATCGAGGTCGCGTTCGACATCGATGCCAACGGCATATTGAACGTATCGGCGAAGGATGTGAAAACCGGCAAGGAGCAGCGCATCGTCATCAAGGCCTCGAGCGGCTTATCCGAGGCGGAGATCAAGCGCATGGTTGCCGATGCGGAAGCGCATGCCGAGGAAGACAAGAAGTTTCGCGAGCTGGTGAGCGCGCGCAACAAGGCGGATGCGGCCATTCACAGCGTCGAGAAGGCGCTCAAGGATGTCGGCGACAAGATTTCCGACGATCAGAAGAAGGCGGCCACCGACGCGGTGGCGGCCGTCAAGACCGCGATGAGCGGCGATGATCGTGAGGATATCGAGAAAAAGACCACGGAGCTGGAGCAGGCCTCGAGTGCGATCGTGCAGAAGATGTACGAACAATCCGCGCCGGGCGCAGGAGCTTCTGCGGACACAGGTCCCGCCGGACATACGCAACAGGCTCCTAAAGACGATGTGTTGGATGCGGAGTTCGAGGAAGTGAAGGACAACGACCGCAAGAAGGCCTAACGACATTTGTGACGGGATAGATTGGTGATCGGAACCGCCGGTATATTTTAAGTACCGGCGGTTCGTTTTTATGGGTGATGCCGATAAGGTGAGCAATGGCGAAGCAGGACTATTACAAGCTCCTCGATGTGACCCGGGATGCGACCGAAGCGGACATCAAAAAGGCCTATCGCCGCCTTGCGATGAAATTTCATCCGGATCGCAATCCGGATGATCCGGATGCGGAACACCGCTTCAAAGAGTGCAAGGAAGCCTATGAGGTCTTGTGCGATCAGCATAAGCGCGCCGTTTACGATCAGTTCGGCCATGCCGGCCTTGAGGGCAACCGCGGCGGGGGTTTTAGTGCCGGCGAGGCGTTCGGCGACATTTTCGGCGAGATGTTCGGCGACATCTTCTCCGGCGGGCAGCGCGGCCGATCGCAAGTGTTCCGTGGCGCTGATTTGCGCTACGAGCTCGAATTGGATTTAGAGAAAGCGGTGTTCGGCACCGAGACCGAGATTCGTATTCCATCCATGGGCGAATGCAAGACCTGCAAGGGTTCGGGCGCGGCGAAAGGCTCCACACCGAAGACCTGCGATACCTGCCATGGCCAGGGCCAGGTTCGGGTGCAGCAGTCGATATTCACCATCCAGCAACCCTGCCCGCGCTGCAAAGGCCGCGGCAAAATCATCTCCAATCCCTGCGATGCCTGTTACGGGCAGGGCCGCGTTCGCCAGGAGAAAACCCTTCCGGTGAAAGTGCCGGCGGGCGTTGATACCGGCGATCGCATCCGCTTGAACGGCGAGGGTGAGGTGGGTCGAAACGGGGGTCCGGCCGGCGATCTGTACGTCGAGATTCGGGTGCGCGAGCACGCCATTTTCGAGCGCGAAGGCAGCCATCTGTCCTGTGAGGTGCCCATCACCTTTGCCACCGCGACCTTGGGCGGCAGCGTCGAGGTGCCGACTCTCGATGGCGAAGTGGTATTGAAGATTCCCAGTGAAACGCAATCGGGGCGCGTGTTTCGCATGCGCGAAAAGGGCGTTCGTCCGGTGCGCGGCGGTGCTCCGGGCGACTTGTTCTGCCGCGTCGTGGTCGAGACCCCGGTGAGCCTGCGGGCCGAGCAGAAGGAGCTGCTGCGCAAGTTCCAGACTTCGTTGGAGGCGGGCAGCCATCATCCGAAGGAGCAATCCTTTTTTGAGGGCGTCAAGAAATTCTTTACGGGCGCGGTCGAGTAAGTAGCTTGGGAGCCCCGCACCCGCTGATCGTCTTCGGCATCACCGGTCGCATGGGACAGTCGTTGATCCGAGCCCTGCGCGAAGGCTCGCCATTCCAGCTGCACGGCGCCATCGCCTCCTCGGCCAGCAAGCGGCTGGGCCAGGAGTGCGCGGCGGAAGGACCGCCCACGGGGTTGATGATTACCGCCGATGCGGCTGCGGCCTTAAAGCCCGGCTCGGTGGCGGTGGATTTTAGTCTGGGCAGCGCCGTCGCCGCCCATGCACAGGCCTGTGCCCAAGCGGGCGTGCCTCTGCTGGTCGGCACCACCGGGATTGACGCGGCGGGACAGGCTGAACTTGCGCTTGCGGCCAAGAAGATTGCGGTAGTGATTGCGCCCAACACCAGCGTCGGGGTCGCAGTCTTGAGCGAATTGGTCGCGCAGGCAACCGTGGCGTTGGGCGGGGCCTTCGATGTCGACATCTGCGAGGCTCATCACCGAACGAAGCGCGATGCTCCGTCCGGGACGGCATTGAGCTTGGGCGAGACGGTTGCTCGGGCGCGAGGTGAGTCCTTGAGCGAGGTCGCCGTTTATGCCCGCTACGGAAAGGACACACCGCGAAGCCACGGCAGCATCGGCTTCTCGGTCGTTCGGGCGGGGGACATCGTGGGCGAGCATACGGTGAGCTTTGCCGGGGCCGGAGAGCGCCTGGAGTTCACCCACAGGGCTTGGGATCGCATGACCTTTGCGTGGGGGGCCCTGCGGGCCGCCGCCTGGCTGCTGGGCCGACCGGCGGGCCTCTACGGCATGCAGGATGTACTGAGAGTTCAGAAGAAGCATGGACAGTGATCGCGGGCATCGTTAATATTCGCGCCCGGAATCGATCGCGTGTTAATTCCACAAAGCGGGAGGACGTTCTCAAGAGCGCCTCCCGCTTTGCGCATCTGCGCCATACCGCCATAGGGCAAAGCGAGGAACCGGAGTGTCGACACCTGCAGTGCTAGCTCTCGAAGATGGCACCGTGTTCCGAGGCGTCTCAGTAGGCGCAAAAGGCAACACGACGGGTGAAGTAGTTTTCAATACGGCCATGACCGGGTATCAGGAGATCCTCACCGATCCGTCCTACTGCCGGCAGATCGTCACGCTGACCTATCCGCATATCGGCAATACCGGCGCGACGCCGGAGGATTTGGAATCAGGCGCCGTTTACGCCGCTGGCCTGGTGATCCGGGATCTGCCGCTGCTGCATTCCAATTGGCGCTCCACCGAATCTCTGCAGAGTTTCCTGGTTCGCTGCAAGGTGGTCGCCATCGCCGATATCGATACCCGCAAGCTGACCCGGGTGCTGCGCGAGAAGGGCGCTCAATCCGGCTGCATCATGACGGGCGAGAATATCGATCAGAACGCGGCGGTGCGCGCGGCCAAGAAATTTCCCGGCCTCAAGGGCATGGATCTGGCCAAGGCGGTTTCCACCAAGAAGATCTACCAGTGGAACGACGGCTTGATTTGGAAGACCGCGGCGAAGCCCCCGCGTCCGCAGAGCCGCTTGCATGTGGTTGCATACGATTTTGGTATGAAGCGCAGCATCTTGCGCATTCTCGCCGAGCACGGTTGCCGCATGACGGTGGTGCCCGCACAAACCCCGGCAGATCAGGTATTTGCAATGAATCCTGATGGTATCTTCCTAAGTAACGGTCCCGGGGATCCCGAGCCCTGCGATTACGCGATCCTTGCGATAACGCGTTTCTTGGAGAGCGATATTCCGATTTTTGGAATTTGTTTAGGCCATCAATTGCTGGGGCTGGCGAGCGGCGCTAAGACCTTGAAGATGAAGTTCGGCCACCACGGCGCGAATCATCCGGTGCTGGAAATCGATTCGGGCCGTGTGCTCATTTCCAGCCAAAACCATGGATTTGCCGTCGACGAGTCGACGCTGCCGGACACCCTTCGCGCAACCCATCGCTCCTTATTCGATGGCTCGCTGCAAGGCCTGACCCGCACCGATCGTCCGGCCTTTAGCTTTCAAGGACACCCCGAAGCGAGCCCAGGCCCGCACGATCTGCGGCTGCTGTTCGAGCACTTTATGTACTTGATGGTGAAGCGCGTGCAGGCCAATTCTCGCGGACGCACTCCGGTCAAGCAAAAATCGGCGGAAGGCTAAGTGCCCAAACGTACCGACCTGGGAAGCATCCTGATCATCGGGGCCGGGCCCATCATCATCGGCCAGGCTTGTGAGTTCGACTATTCTGGAGCTCAAGCGTGTAAGGCTCTGAAAGAAGAGGGATATCGAGTCATCCTGGTGAACTCCAATCCGGCCACGATCATGACGGATCCGGAGACCGCCGACGCTATTTATATAGAGCCGATCAACTGGCGCACCATCGCCCGCATCATCGAGAAAGAACGCCCGACCGCTCTGCTGCCAACCATGGGTGGTCAGACGGCACTCAATACCGCATTGGATCTGGTGCGCGAGGGGGTCTTGGAGAAGTTCAGTGTGGAGATGATCGGCGCGTCGCAGCGCGCGATCGACATGGCGGAGGACCGTGAACTGTTCCGCCGCGCCATGACTGACATTGGTCTTGAAACCGCGCGCGCGCGCATAGCGCACAGCATGGAAGAGGCCCTGGCGGTGCAGTCGGAGATCGGCTTCCCCACGGTGATCCGGCCCTCCTTTACCTTGGGCGGCAGCGGTGGCGGCATCGCTTATAACCGCGAGGAATTCGAAGCCATCGTCGCACGTGGGCTGGATGCCTCGCCCACCAACGAGGTGCTGCTCGAAGAATCGGTGCTGGGCTGGAAAGAGTACGAAATGGAAGTGGTCCGCGACCACGACGACAACTGCATCATCGTGTGTTCGATCGAGAACATCGATCCCATGGGCGTGCACACCGGCGATTCGATCACCGTGGCACCGGCGCAGACCCTCACCGATCGAGAATATCAGCGGCTGCGGGACGCCTCGATCGCGGTGTTGCGCAAGATCGGCGTCGACACCGGCGGCTCCAACGTGCAGTTCGCGATAAACCCGGACGACGGCAGGGTCCTGGTGATCGAAATGAACCCCCGGGTGTCGCGCTCCTCGGCGTTGGCGTCCAAGGCCACCGGATTTCCGATTGCAAAGATTGCCGCCAAGCTGGCCGTTGGCTACACCTTGAGCGAGTTGAAGAACGAAATCACCGGGGGCGCGACGCCGGCATCGTTCGAGCCGACCATCGACTATGTGGTCACGAAGATTCCGCGCTTCACTTTCGAGAAATTTCCGGGCGCCAACACCCGCTTGACCACCCAGATGAAATCAGTGGGCGAGGCCATGGCGATCGGCCGGACGTTTCAGGAATCCATGCAGAAAGCGCTGCGCAGCCTGGAGACCGGCTACGACGGATTCAATGAGCAGCTGACCTTGCCGTTGACCGAAGAGGCAGCCGAAAAGCTGTCCTACGAACTGCGCTGGCCGGGAGCGGATCGAATTCTGTACGTGGCCGACGCGTTTCGTGCCGGTTGGACCATGCAACAGGTGTTCGATGCCACCAAGATCGATCCGTGGTTCCTGGCGCAGATCGAGGATCTGTTGCGTGAGGAGGCAGAACTCGCCAAGGTTGGCTTCGAAGGCTTGAGTGCGGCGCGCTTACGCGCTTTGAAGCGCAAGGGCTTCTCTGACTCGCGCATTGCAAAATTGGTGGGGCGAGACGAGCCGGACATCCGCCGCGAGCGGCGCAAATTGGGTCTGCACCCCGTCTACAAGCGCGTCGATACCTGCGCGGCCGAATTCGGCACGTCCACCGCGTACCTGTATTCGACCTACGAAGAGGAATGCGAAGCGGCCCCTACGGACCGGCGCAAGATCATGATCTTGGGCGGCGGCCCGAATCGCATCGGACAGGGCATCGAATTCGATTATTGCTGCGTGCATGCCGCCATGGCGCTGCGTGAAGACGGCTTCGAGACCATCATGGTGAATTGCAATCCGGAGACGGTTTCGACGGATTACGACACCTCGGATCGGCTGTATTTCGAACCCTTAACCTTTGAAGACGTGATGGAAATCATCGAGAAGGAAAAACCCGAAGGCGTCATCGTGCAGTTCGGCGGCCAGACACCGTTGAAATTGTCGCGCTCGCTCGCGGCGGCGGGCGCGGTCATCATCGGCACCACACCCGACAGCATCGATGTCGCGGAGGATCGCGAGCGATTTCAAAAACTCGTCTCCAGTTTGAAGCTCAAACAGCCTGCGAATGCCACCGCACGCAACGAGGCATCGGCCGTGTCCATGGCCAAAGAAGTCGGATTTCCGCTGATCGTGCGTCCCAGCTATGTGCTCGGCGGCCGCGCGATGGAAGTGGTGTTCAACGAGGATGACCTGCGCCAGTACATGATCGACGCCATGAAGGTGTCGAACGACAGCCCCGTGCTGCTCGACCGCTTTCTCGATCTGGCCATCGAAGTCGATGTGGATGCGGTCAGTGATGGCACCGACGTGCTGATCGGCGGCATCATGGAACACATCGAACAGGCCGGCGTGCATTCCGGCGACTCCGGCTGTTCGCTGCCGCCGAACGGCCTGTCGCAGGAAATCCAAGATGAGTTGCGGGCGCAGACCCGCAAGCTCGCCAAGGCGCTCAACGTCATTGGCTTGATGAACATCCAGTTCGCCATTCAAAGCGGCGTGATCTACATCCTGGAAGTCAACCCTCGCGCCTCGCGCACCGTACCCTTCGTCTCCAAGGCCACCGGTATTCCCTTGGCCAAAGTCGCTGCGCGCGTCATGACGGGTAAGACGCTTGCCATGCAGCAACGCACGGTCGAACGCATCCCGCCTTATTTTTCCGTCAAGGAGGCGGTATTCCCCTTCATCAAGTTCCCGGAAGCCGATCCCATCCTGGGGCCCGAGATGAAATCCACGGGCGAGGTGATGGGAACCGGGAACACCTTCGGCGAAGCGTACGCCAAGGCGCAGGCTGCTTCCGGCGTGATCTTGCCGACCCGCGGGCTATGCTTCATCAGTGTGCGGGACCGCGACAAGCCCGCGGCCGCGATACTGGCGCAGATGCTGATCGCGCGCGGCTTTGAAATCGCCGCCACCGGCGGCACGGCTCTCGTCCTGGAAGAGGCGGGCGTGACCTGCCGCCGAGTCAACAAGGTCCGCGAGGGTCGTCCGCACGTCGTTGATATGATAAAAAATGACGAGGTGGCGTTGATCGTCAATACCACCGAGGGTAAGCAAGCGGTGCGCGAATCCCGGTCAATTCGTCGCGAGGCCGTGGCGAGGCGAGTAACCTATTACACAACCGTGGCCGGCGCGCGCGCGACCTGTGATGCGCTCGATCACCTGGGTGACATCGAAGTGAATCGACTGCAGGATTTGCACAAGGAATTGACGGCGTGACGCGAACTCCCATGACGTTGCGCGGCGCCGAGCGCCTGCGCACGGAACTGAAGCAGCTCAAAAGCGAGGCGCGTCCCAATGTCATCAAGGCCATTGCCGAGGCGCGCGCGCACGGTGACTTGAGCGAAAATGCGGAATATCACGCGGCGCGTGAACAGCAAAGTTTCATCGAAGGGCGCATCAACCAAATCGAGAATCGCTTGAGCAATGCCGAAGTGATCGACGTCACCAAGTTGACCGCCAACGGCCGCGTCGTGTTCGGCTCGACCCTGGAGCTCGAGGATCAGGATGGCGGCAACAAGGTTATCTACCAGTTGGTAGGCGATGATGAGGCCAACATCAAGGAAGGATTGCTATCGGTTTCTTCGCCGATTGCGCGCGCGCTCATCGGCAAATCCGAAGGCGATGTGGTGGATGTCACCACGCCAGGCGGAACGCGCAGCTACGAAATCGTCTCCGTCCGCTACGTGTAAAGAAACGTGAAGATTTTGCCCAGGATCTTTCGGGTGCTCCTGGTGCTGTGGGCCGGCAGCCTCTGGTCGCTGCTGTGGGTGGCGGCAACTTTGTTTAATTTACAAAGCGATCGGCATCTCGCCGGCCTGATGGCGGCCAGGCTGTTTCAAATCGAGACCTACCTCGGGCTCGGCGTCGCCGCGCTGGCGATCGTGCTGCCCGGCAGGACTCGATACTACTGGGCCTACTTCGCCGCTGCGGTACTGGCGATGAACGAGTGGATCTTGAAGCGCGCGATGAATCTGGCGCAGACGCACGGCACGGCGGCGACCTTAAGCTTCGGCGCATGGCACGGTGTGTCGGCCGTGCTGTACGTCCTCGCCTGTCTTGCCGTGCTGCTCCTAGTCTGGAAGGAGGATTTTCGGTAGCGCAAAGCTTCGGCGGTAGAAGACGCCGACATTGCCGATGCGCTGCACGATCTCGCTGGAAGTCTGCTTGGCCAAATCGTCCAGTGCCGCATCTCGCGCGGTGCGTTCGCCGACTCGGGCGGAGACTTTTACCAATTCATGGTCGCTGAGGGCACGATCCATTTCCTGCACCACGCCGGCAGTCAAGCCGGCATTTCCCAGCATGACGACGGGACTTAAAGGGTGCGCGAGACGGCGCAAATGTTTTTTTTGTTTCTCTGAAAGTGCTGTCATCAGACGATTATAGTCGTAGTTCAAAATGCCCAAACGTTCAAAAAGCAGTTCCCGTTGGCTTGCCGAACATGCCAACGATGAGTTCGTGAAACGCGCGCAGAAGGAGGGCTGGCGCTCGCGCGCCGTCTTCAAGCTCGCGCAGATTCAGGAAACCGAGCGTTTGTTGCGCCCGGGGATTCGCTGCGTCGACTTAGGTTCAGCGCCGGGCGGTTGGAGCCAGTACGCGGCGAAGATCATTGGTGGAAAAAGCCGGATCGTGGCCACAGATATCTTGCCGATGGACGCCATTCCGGGGGTCGACTTCGTGCAAGGTGACTTTCGGGACGAGGCGGTGCTCGAGCAAGTACTGCAATGCGTTGGGGCGGATAAGGTTGACCTTGTATTGTCGGATATGGCCCCCAACATGGCTGGAATAGATGCGGTGGACCAGCCTCGTTCCATGTACCTAGCGGAGCTCGCCATTGAGTTCGCAGATCGTGTTTTGGCGCCCGGAGGCGATTTGTTTGTGAAATTATTTCAAGGCGCCGGCTTCGAACAGATCATCCGGGATGCTCGCACTCGTTATGGCCGCGTGGCGACAAAAAAGCCGAAAGCGTCACGAACTCGCAGTCCCGAGATCTATCTGTTGGCGCGGCAGTTTAGGATGGTGTAAGTTGAGGAACGCCCGTCAGAAATTGTGGTCCTAAATGATGGGTTGCAGGTGAAACTTGAACGATTTGACGAAACAAATTCTCTTGTGGGTCGCCTTGGCAGTGATTCTGCTCGCGATTTTCAGCCAATTCGGCATGCGCACGGGCCAACCCTCCCAGGAAATCTACTCGCAATTCCTCACCGAAGTGAAGAGCGGCACGATCGAATCCGTGACCCTCAAGGGCGAGATCATCGAGGGAAAGAAGCGCTCCGGCGAGCAATTTGTCACATTTAATCCTGAGACCAACAACAGCGCCTTGATTGGCACGCTGTCGGCGCAGGGCGTGAAATTCGGCGGCGAAGCCCCCAAGCAGCAGTCGGTATTTCTGCAGCTGCTGATATCGGCCTTCCCGATATTGATTCTCATTGGCTTCTGGGCCTACTTCATGCGCCAGATGCAAGGCGCGTCCGGCGGCAGAGGGGCCATGTCCTTCGGCAAGAGCCGCGCACGGCTCCTGGGTGAGGATCAGGTCAACATTACCTTTGCCGACGTGGCAGGGGTCGAAGAGGCCAAGCAAGAAGTCGTCGAAATCGTCGATTTCTTGAAGGATCCCGGCAAGTTCCAGAAACTTGGCGGCAAGATCCCGAAAGGTGTGCTGATGGTCGGCTCGCCCGGCACCGGCAAGACCCTGCTGGCACGCGCCATCGCCGGCGAGGCCAAAGTACCTTTCTTCACCATTTCGGGCTCGGATTTCGTCGAGATGTTCGTCGGCGTCGGCGCTTCGCGCGTGCGCGACATGTTCGAACAGGCCAAGAAGCACGCTCCCTGCATCATCTTCATCGATGAAATCGACGCCGTCGGCCGGCATCGCGGCGCAGGCTTGGGCGGCGGCCACGACGAGCGCGAGCAGACCTTGAACCAATTGCTGGTCGAGATGGATGGTTTCGAGGGCAACGAGGGCATCATTGTCATCGCGGCCACCAACCGGCCCGATGTGCTCGATCCGGCGCTGCTGCGTCCGGGCCGTTTCGATCGTCAAGTGGTCGTGCCGTTGCCCGACGTTCGCGGCCGCGAGCAAATTCTCAAAGTCCACATGCGCAAGGTACCGCTCGGCGACAACGTCAAGCCTTCGGTGATTGCGCGCGGCACGCCGGGATTCTCGGGTGCGGATCTAGCCAATCTCGTCAATGAAGCCGCGCTGTTCGCGGCGCGCGGCAACAAGCGTTCGGTGACCATGGAAGAGTTCGAGCGCGCCAAGGACAAGATCATGATGGGCGCCGAGCGCCGCTCCATGGTCATGACCGAGGAAGAGAAGCGCAATACCGCTTATCACGAGTCGGGACACGCCATCGTGGGCTTGAGCGTGCCCGAGCACGATCCGGTGTACAAAGTGACCATCATCCCGCGCGGGCGCGCGCTGGGCGTGACGATGTTCCTGCCGGAAGCGGATCGCTATTCCACCAGCAAACGTCAACTCGAGAGTCGGATCGCCACGTTGTTCGGCGGCCGCATCGCAGAAGAATTGGTGTTCGGCGCCGACGCCGTCACCACGGGTGCGTCCAACGACATCGAACGCGCCACGGAGCTGGCGCGCAACATGGTCACGCGTTGGGGCCTGTCGGATCGCTTGGGTCCGCAGACCTACAGCGAAGAGTCCGGCGAAGTATTTCTGGGCCGCAGCGTCACACAGCACAAGCAGGTGTCGGATGTGACCGCGCATGTGATCGACGAAGAAGTGCGTCGCGTCATCGATAGCAATTACCAGCGCGCCTACAAGATTCTGCAGACCAATATGGACAAGCTGCAGACCATGTCGGAGGCCTTGATCAAGTACGAGACCATCGATGAGGAAATGATCAAGGACATCATGGAAGGCCGGGCGCCGCGGCCGCCGCGCGACTGGGACGATACACCGACACCGACACCGCGCGGACCCTCGGCAGAGAAGCCGGCGCCGCCGCTGGTTAATCCTGCGGGTCAACACTAGGTCGGTCGGAATCGGGAGGCGTTTTCCGGAACGCCGTGAACCCATTGCGCTGCGCAGTCCCTGCTTCGCGCAAGCCCGGGGTGGCCATCCCTGGCCACCCGCGCGACGCATGCGTCGCGCCCCTGGGGGCTCCGGAAAACGCCCCCCGGATTCCGCCCTCAAAAGTCACTTACAATCCCCACATGCAGTGGCATTGCCGACAGCGAACAATCGATCTAAGCCGGCCGGTCGTCATGGGCATTCTCAATATCACGCCGGATTCCTTCTCTGATGGCGGGCGTTTTGCGGAGACGGATGCGGCGCTCGAGCGTGCGCGTCAAATGGCGGCGGAGGGCGCGGCAATAATCGATGTGGGTGGCCAGTCGACCCGGCCCGGGGCGCTGGAAGTCGACGAAGCAGTGGAAATCGCGCGCGTCATACCGGTCATCGAAGGCATCGCAGCGAGCGGCAAGGTCGCTATTTCCATCGACACCTCGAAGCCCGCGGTCATGGCCGCGGCAGTTGCAGCGGGCGCCTGTATCATCAACGACATCTATGCATTGCGCGCACCCGGCGCCCGCGCGGTCGCGGCCGAGAGCCAAGCCGGTGTGTGTCTCGTGCACATGCAAGGCGAGCCGCGTACGATGCAAGAAAGTCCGCACTATAATGACGTGGTGGCTGAAGTCAGCGAATTCCTTTTGCGCGAGCGGCATGCGTGCGTGCAAGCAGGCATCTCGGCTGAGCGCATCACCTTCGATCCGGGGTTTGGGTTTGGCAAGAGCTTGGAGCACAATTTGACGCTACTGAAGGAACTGTCGCGATTTGCCGAGCTCGCTGCGCCGCTGCTGGTCGGCGTTTCGCGCAAGAGCGTCATCGGCAAAATTTTGGGGAAAGCGGTCAATGATCGGCTGTACGGCGGACTGGGATTGGCGGCGCTGGCGGTGAGCAGCGGCGCACGCATCATTCGCACCCACGATGTGGGCCCTACACGCGACGCCATACGCTGTGTCAGCGCGGTGTTGCAAGGACTCGAAACTTGACCAGTTTGTTCGGCACCGACGGCGTGCGCGGCCGCGTCGGCACGACACCGATGACGGTGGATTTTGCCCTGCGCCTGGCCAGTGCCGCCGCACGCGTGCTCAGCCCCAGCGGTGGCCGTGTTCTCATCGGCAAGGACACGCGGGTGTCAGGCTACATGTTCGAATCGGCGCTGGAAGCGGGATTCGTCGCCGCGGGCGTCGATGTCATGCTGATCGGGCCGCTGCCGACGCCCGGCATCGCCTACATGACACAACGCCTGGGCTGCAGCTTCGGCGTTGTCATCAGCGCGTCACACAACCCTTATCAAGACAACGGCATCAAATTCTTCGATGCCATGGGCAGCAAGTTGTCCGACCGTGTCGAGCACGAAATCGAAAGCTTGCTGGGGCTGTCCGTGGTCACGCGGGAATCACAGCACTTGGGCAAAGCGATACGCATCGACCGCAGCCGGACGCAGTATCAGGACTTTTGCGCCTCGACCATTCCGTCCGGCATGAGCTTGAATGGTTTCAAGATCGTCATCGACTGCGCCAATGGCGCGGGCTACAAAGTGGCGCCGCGGGTGCTGGCTGATTTGGGCGCGGAAATCGTACCCATCGGCTGCTCGCCGAACGGCCGCAATATCAACGACGGCTGCGGATCCACATCGCCGGAACTTCTGCAGCTCACGGTGCCCGGGGTGCGCGCTCAAGTCGGGCTGGCGCTCGACGGCGATGGCGACCGAGTCGTGATGGTGGATGAGCTTGGGCGTTGCGTGGATGGCGACCAATTGCTGTTCATTCTGGCCATGGCTCGACGACTCGCGGGCGAATTGAAGGGGCCCGTGGTCGGCACCGTGATGAGCAATCTGGGGCTGGAGCATGTGCTCGCGGAACGCGGCGTTGAATTCCTGCGTGCGCAAGTGGGCGATCGCAACGTGCTCGCGATGCTCAATCAGGCAGGCGGAACCTTGGGCGGAGAAACCTCGGGCCACATCTTATGCTTGGATAAGACCACCACCGGCGACGGCTTGATCAGTGCCCTTCAGGTCCTCGCCATCATGAAGCAAACCGGATCTGGGCTGGCTGAACTCGCCGCGGGCATGAAGAAGTATCCGCAGGTGCTGCTGAATGTGCGGGTTGCCAGGCGCTTTGATCCGCTGACCGAACCCGAGGTGGCGCGGACGGTCGGAGAGGTGGAACTTCGGCTCAAAGGCCGCGGGCGAATTGTGCTGCGGCCGTCCGGCACCGAGCCGGTCATTCGGGTCATGGTGGAGGGCTCCGACGCGGCTCTTGTCAAGCAGGGCGCCAAGGATATCGCCGCCGCGGTCGAAGCCGCTTCCAGCGCTAATTCCTAGGAGACAGGCTCGTGGGGGCTTGCAGTTAGCAAGCGGCGCGGCTAATCTTCGCCGCCTTTCCCGCAGGGCAAATGCCCCAAGGTAGGCTATGCGTCGTCCGATGGTCGCGGGCAATTGGAAAATGCACGGGTCGCAGGCCACCAATCAGGCGTTGCTCGCCGAATTGGAGGGCTATGTCCGGCCGGACTGGCCGATCGATGTCGTGGTGTTTCCGCCCTACGTATATCTCGCCGATGCGGTTCGAGTCTTGGAAGATGGACGGATCTTGGTCGGCGCGCAGGACGTCTGTGCCGAGTCCGGCGGTGCCTTTACGGGCCAAGTGGCCGCCGCCATGCTCAAGGACGTGGGGTGCAGCTACGTCATTGTGGGGCATTCGGAAAGGCGTCGCTGGTACCACGAGGACGACGCCTTGGTTGCGCGCAAGTTTGCGGCGGTCTTGGCGGGGGGACTGACGCCGGTGCTGTGCGTCGGGGAAACCCTGGAAGAGCGGGAGGCGAAGCAAACCGAATTGGTGGTGGGAAGACAAGTCGATGCCGTGATCGCGATGCACGGCGTCGGGGGTTTTGCCGACGCGGTGCTGGCTTACGAGCCTGTGTGGGCCATCGGCACCGGGCGCACCGCCTCGCCCGAACAGGCCCAGGCCGTGCATGCATTCCTGCGCAGTCGAATCGGTGCGCATGATGCTAAGATGGCGGACCGTTTGCGCATCCTTTACGGCGGCAGCGTAAAAGCCGGCAATGCCGCAGAGCTATTCGCAATGCCAGACGTCGACGGTGGCTTGGTGGGTGGCGCTTCCTTGAGCGCCGATGAGTTTCGACAGATTTGCGCGGCTGCGGCCGTTCGTCACTAAAGAGATTTTTTATGTTGCGTGGTGTGATTTTGGGCGTGCATGTATTACTTGCGCTGATGATTATCGCGCTGGTGCTGCTGCAGCGTGGTAAGGGTGCGGAGGCGGGAGCCGGATTCGGTTCGGGTGCATCGGGCACCGTGTTTGGTGCGCGTGGCACCAGCACCTTATTTTCGAAATTGACGGCAGTGTTTGCGGCCCTGTTCTTTGTGACCAGTTTGAGTTTGGCGTATCTCGGCTCGCACACAACCGTTGAGCCGACTTCCGTGTTGGAGCGTGCCGCGCAAGCCGCCGCTGCAGCGCCTTCCAAGGCGCCGCCGCCGGCTCTCACGCCGACGCCGCCACCAGCGACCGCACCGGCGCCGGACGCGCCGAATTCGACGTCACCTCCAAAGTAATCAGTGACTGAATCATTCGTGACTGAATCATTCTTGCCGGCGCGCAGCGCCGCTAAGTGGACGGGGTTCGCGTAGCGAACCCCGGGAAAAGTTTGGCCGCAGGCCATAGATAAGCCGACGTGGCGAAATTGGTAGACGCGCTAGTTTGAGGGGCTAGTGGGGCAACCTGTGCCGGTTCGAGTCCGGCCGTCGGCACCAACATTGTTGCGCGGAACATCCGAGTTGTTCCGCGCG
>Ga0182024_10015264_pt1 | contig 14735 bp, 18 predicted proteins | sample P32metaG_FD_120480 | JGI IMG/M metagenome (GOLD analysis project Ga0182024, IMG submission 120480) | Permafrost microbial communities from Stordalen Mire, Sweden - P3-2 metaG (Illumina Assembly) | ecosystem: Environmental > Terrestrial > Soil > Wetlands > Permafrost | place: Sweden: Stordalen... | reverse complement strand
GTCAGGCAAGCCAAATGAGTTCGTTCGCCACTATTCCTTTTCCGCTGGAGGCCGGACCTGGTCGTGTGATTTCGGACGGAGCGGTGAAGATTCGAAAGTGACCGATGTCCAATTTCATTTCACCGATTCGAACGGGCACGATATATCATATATCGATTCTGACGCAGATGGCCGTTGGGATAAAATGATCGATGAGACCGGAGGGCAGCTAACGTCCTACGAGCGCGACGGTCTTTGCTGGAAAGAGCGGGCGAAGGATGCCGCGAACGAGTAACCGTTAGCGATTTCTCCATCACGCTTGGGTGAGCAGCCGGCGGATCGCGTATCGGCGGCGGCAACGTGCCGGTTACCGTGGTGCGGCCATGACAACAAAAGAATTTATCTTACTCGAAAAGAGCTTGTTGTCGGAGCTACCGGTCTTCGCCATTAAAGGGCGGTTGATGTTCATTCCACATACGGAACTCATCCTGCGCGGCATTAGCTTTGAAGGATCGAGCTTCGATAAGACATCCTTTTATGCAAGTATGTTTGTCATGCCTCTATGCGTGCCGACAAACCATCTATACTTCAACTTCGGCAATCGCATCCGCAAAGAGAACGGGGCGGATCGCTGGAACGTAGCGATGCCCAACTTGGTCACGGAACTCGGTAGCGCATTGAAACTCCAAGCAGTGCCGTTTTTGTCGCGCATCGAGTCCCTTCTCGACTTCGTTGAGGTGGCAAAGTCGTTCTCCGGCAACCCACATACGCCAAAGGCGATTGCGTTTGCTCTTGCGCGCGCCGGTCAGAATAGCCAAGCGGTTGAGGTTCTCGATCAACTCTTAAGTCAGCTTGATCTGAACGTCGCGTGGCAGCGTGAGATTGCCGATCAAGCCAAGGCTCTGAGGGCTAAGCTTGTAACGAATCCCATAGAAGCTCAGCAGCAACTTGACGCTTGGGAAGCTGAGACCGTCCACAATTTGGGACTCGATGACTTCGTGGTAAAGCGACCCACTTGAAACGTGTCGGTTCGGCGATCCCCATGTCCGAAGCAGAGGAAGTTGCTGCAAGCAACATTGTAAACAGTGGAGAAGTTGCTCCGGAACCCTCGCCGGTCACAAATGATGTCCAACTCGTTAACGGTCGTGTGCCAATCAATAGTCGATATGCCGGCAGCTCGTGCCGCAAGACATTCACGAAGCAGTCAAACACACCGGTGGCGCTGCAATTATACGGGGAAAAATGATTGAATTAAAAAACACGGAACGCAAGGCAAGCCCTGCGGATTTATCGAAGACAGAACAAGTACTTGGAAGAGAATTTCCGTGGGACTACCGCGAATTTCTCCAAGAATTCAATGGCGGCGTGCCAGAATCAAATATCTTCAATTTTGCCCATCATTCGCAGGGTTTTTCGGTGTCAAGATTCTTTGGTATCGGACTTAATTCATCCAATGATTTAATGACGCGACAAAATGTTTTTAAAGGACGATTGCCTAAAGATTTTCTCCCAATAGCAGACGCATCTGGAGGCAACCTAGTTTGTATTTCGTTATCTAATCACAAGTATGGATCGATCTACTTTTGGAACCACGAACTTGAATCGGAGAACGATTTGTCGTCGGCATTAACAGAAATAGCGCAGTCATTTGATGCTTTTCTTGCATCTCTTGAAGTCTTCGATCCGAAACAAATCCAGCTTAAACCTGGACAAATAACAAAGGCGTGGATTAGACCCAGAATTCCTCAAAAGCGTAAGAACTAAGAAAGATTGACGACTCTCCCTATCATAAATGTCCCTCCCAAAAAACGTGTCTGTTCCGCGAACAGTGGTTTCGCGTACGGTCCAAAGATCCAGGAGGCAGATTCCACAGCGTGGCTGGTCGGATGCACAGTTCGATGAGACGATGATCCGATGAGCGGGAGCCTGTGAACCTTTATAGTTCAGTTATTGATAACTGAAAATCGACCTGCCAGCGGAAGCGGCTTACCTGCGAATGGCCTTTAACAGGTTACCGGAGGCCGGTGACGGTTCATTAACATCTACGAATCCGCGGCACAGCAATCAGTCAGACACGACTGGCATTCACAGCACCGACGAGAGTCGATTGAACAGGTGCTAACAAGAAGTCAGCGGCCGACGTGCAAGACGACGAGCTTGCTCTCGTCGCGAACAAAAAGCCTTCCGTCAGACAACGCCGGTAAGGCTTGCACGACGCTTCCCTCGGGAAAGACTCGAGCCGTGGCCAGCGTAATGAATCGATCTGGGCTGGCCTGCGACAAAACTAACTCGCCAGAGGTCTTTTGAATTAGCAGTTTGTCGTCGACGCCAATCAGATTGGCAGTTCCAAAATCCGGCTGCTTCCAGCGGACGTTGCCAGTTTCCAATTCCACGCAGCGCAGTTCAGCGACACCGGCATCCTGGCGTCCGTGAATGCCATACAAATTACCTTGGTGCTCAATCGGGGTGGTGTATTGGCTCGATAGCACATCGTCATTTTCCCAAACCGTCTTGGCGCCGGCCGGGCTGATTTGTGCTAACTGGGCACCGATGCCGTAACTGGCGGTGACAAATAGCCGGTCGCCCACGACCAATGGGTTGGCTGCATTCACGGTCGGACCTCGCATGCCGAACGGAAATCGAAACCGCTCGGTTCCCGTGTGTGGATCGATGGAGACGACATTCATCCGCGTCACAAAAATCACCTGCCGCTTGTCTCCAATGGTGGTCGCGACGGGGGAGGAGTAACTTGCCAATTCGTCCGTTTGGTGCCACAGCGTCTGGCCCGAGGTACGATCGAGTGCCACAATTCCGTTCCCTTGTTTACCCCCGACATTGACCAACAACATCTCGTCTTCGACGATTGGGCTACTGCCGGCACCGAAATAACCACTGGGGGCGTTGCACTCCTTATATAGATCGCGTGCCCATTGCAGCTGGCCTTCGGCCAGTGAAAGTGCGTGCAAATCTCCATCAGCGCCGAACAGATAGACACTACCCTGGTAAATCACTGGCGTGCAGCGTGGGCCATTGTCTGGAGCGATGGTACTGACGTACCGGGTAGGAAATGTTTTTTTCCAGCGGGGCTGACCGGTTGCAGCATCGAGCCGTTCAACGACGGATTGGTCCCCTTGGCGGTGGAATAGGACGCAGGCATCGCCCACGACGGCGACTCCGGCATATCCACTGCCCACCTCACGCTGCCAGATTATCTTGACGACGGCGGCGGTTCGATCTCCACCGTGCCCGAGCCGACCGCGTTTACTCTGTTGGGCCTCGGCGCCCTGGCAATCGCATTTCGCCGCCGCTCCCGGTAAACAGTAATTAAGTGAACGCGTCGAATGGACGCACCAACTGCGGGTCCATTCGGGTGAATGCTGAAACGGTTACCGTATGGTCGCCGGGAGGCATTCCATTTGACACCGCGCTGTAGCGCACTTTATACGGCAAGCGGAAGGCTCGAATAGCGAATGAAGGAGCGGAGCAATCGCTGAGAGCGGATCAATCGCTGCAACTCCTTCTTGATTTTTGGCCGCAGTACACCGAGATTGGGAGGGCAAAAGTTTGGAAGGCGATCGTACTTAATGTAGGACCAAGCTCGATCAACAGGGTTCAGTTCTGGCGCATACGGTGGAAACAGCTCACTTTTTACGTGGGGCACATGTGAAAGGTAGTCGCTTGCGACGTTGGACCAGTGAATGATGATTGAGTCCCACACAATTGTGAATGGCCCCGGTACCTTTGCAACCAACTGCTTTAGAAAGTCGACGATGCTCGGCCCACGAAAGTTAGCGTTGTCCTCAAGCATGTAATGATGCCACGACAAGTACCTCCTGTCCGGGGGAACGCAGATTGCACCAATGACAGAGATCCTTCCGTGTGGATCCGAGATCTTGTTGACTGGTGTCTTGCCAGGAGCTGCGAACGTGCGTCTGACCACTGATGCCATCATGAAGCCGGTTTCATCGACAAACACGAGAGATGCGCCGCGTTTGATCGCGTCGCGATTTATGCGAGGAAATACTTCATGTTTCCATCGATCAATTGCTGGCTCGCTACGCTTCTTGTCTTGCAGCACAGGCCGGCGCGCAGTCCAGCCAAGATAGTCTGTGAGGACGTGCCACACCTGACTCCGACAGTACTCCACCCCGAAATGTGACTTTATGAGATCCCGAACTCGTAATGACGTCCAAAGATTGTTCTCCCACCCGTGCGCAAGTGAGCCTTGGGAGAGCAACCCCTCAAGCTTCTCGAGTTGCTGTTGTGTCAAGCGCCGTCGACGGCCTGGATTTGGTTTTCGCTCAAGGCTTAGACCGTTTAAATGGCGAGCCCACCAATTATTCAAAGAAGTGCGAGTAACGCCGAGAATGCGAGATATAAGTTCCTTCGGCTCCCCGTTATTCATCAGCTCGACTGCTCGGTAACGAAGGAAGTCCGCAATGATATTTTGGTTGGCCATGCGATTCGCCTTTTGAAGCGTATCCCCCCCAAGCGCGTCCTCTGGTAATGTACGAGAGCTGTTGGATGCGTGCGAGAGCGGATGCGGCGCAGCCGGTCATCGATCAACGCGGCTGCTCGAAAGGCTATTAGCCTTGAACCTGCAAAGGGCGGCGGCCGAACAATCGGCCAAGTGACACCGTTCGTTGCGATTCGGATTTGCTTACTTAATCGCGCCCACGACAAATCAAAAACCCAGCCTGCCCGTTGACCAGCGCAGGCTGGGTTTTTGGGAACTTACCCTCACCACATTTCTTCAGGCCGCACTGCCGCTGGGAAGCATTTCGCCTTGAAACTGTTCCCAGTGCTGCCGAAACCATTTTCGAAGTTGGCTGATGCGAGCCGGACAAATACCGAATCGGCGAGCCACTTCGCTGGTTGATGCTCCTAGCGCCAGCGCCTTTGCAATCCGGCGTTGCCTCTTCGATAGCGAACCCAGCCATGCTGCCACGTCGATTCGGGCGGCTGCTATCTCTGCCGGGCCTGCTTGGCGGTCTTCGACCAGCAGCTGGTGCAAGGCACCGGATCGATTATCGGACTGATCGAGCTGTTCGATGGTCAGACCATGACGCTTTCGGGCCCAAGGGGATAAGAGGTCTTTCGAGTTCAACGAACAACCCACTCGGCGTCCGGCACGAACCTGACGAATCGCAAACTGGGCCAGCGGTGTGGCATAAGCCACGGACTGTTTACCCTGGCGTACCAGGCGGACGAACGCGCAGTACGCATTGGCGATCACTTCGGCCACGAACTCTTCCTTTGCTTCGGGGCGCTGACCACGGAAGGCGATATGAGCTTGCCGGCGAATCAGTGGCAGCATGATTAAAAACTGCTGGTGCAATGGTTCGATCCGGCTGGCAGTCAGTTCAGATTTCAACGGAGCGATCATGGCGATACCTCCTGGGAATGGAGGACCGCCCAGCTAGGGCGGTCCTGTTAAGAAACAAGACCGCCGCAGCACACGCCGAGGCGTTAATTCAGAAAGTCTGATACCCGGCGCTCTTCAGATACGCGCACTGAAAGAAAACACCCCGGGCCTGCAGCAGCAGAGGCAAGAACCGGGGAAGGGTGTGAGGTGGTCAACTGACGATGCGGTTGGGCGCAGGCCCATCCAGATCAGATTCCATTGCTCACTCAAGTATGGTGGCGGATTCGCCGACGATTCAACTGAATTGGCCCGGCAGCGGGTGTGGGTAAAGCCAGAGCGGGATTATGACCAATCCTGACTTAATCTTTGGTATCTTTCTCGCGGGGAGGCCACATTACTTTAGCCATCTAAATCTGCTGAATTCCAGTAATTCGGTCAACTTCATAAGCGGGAGGGAAGAATTTAGAAATCTATAAAAGATTTTTGAATAAATTGGGGCGGCTAACGGGTCTTTATGATAGAAGCCACCAATGGCAGCGAACAAGCAATCACTGGGCGTGCGGCTGGCACACGGCAACGAATCAGCCTTTGCCGAGTTGTATGAGGCTTGCGCAGATTCATTACACCGCTATTTGACTGCACGGCTAGAATCCGCAGACCTCGCTGCCGATGTTTTGCAAACTGCCTTCGTTCGAGCGGTGCAAAACCGGCGACGGTTTGCCAGCGTTGAGAGCCCAACGGCGTATATGTTTCAAATCGCACGAAATGAAGCCGCCCGAGCGGGAACGCAAGCTCAACGACAACAGGCGAGTTGGTTGACGCCTGAGGCCTTCCAACAATCAACGGAAGATCGTACTGCTTTGGACGATGCCGAATTGGCTTCCGCGGCGCTAGCGAAACTGGATCTGGAGCAGTGAGAACTGATCGAACTAAAAATTTTCGCGGGACTTACGTATGCGGAAATCGCCCAAATCACCGGCCAGGCGGCGGCCACAGTGGCCACGCACTATCGTCGAGCTCTGGAATCCCTGCGGCCGTGGCTGGAGCGGCAGTTTAATTTGCCTCGGAGGGAATGATCGAAAGTCGATCGATGCGAGAACCATGCCATGAACAATGACCCGCTCGAACCGCTGGAACAACAATTAGCCCAATCGCGGCAATCGAAAGCGCCGGAGGCAATGCGAACTCCGGTATTGGCGGCGGTGCATCGTGAATTGGCCGCACAGCGGTGGGAGCGCCGCTTGGCCCGGGCAGCTGCTGTACTGTTGGTGGCCGGAATTGCGTTGAATTGGACAGTCGGTCTGCGAGGCGAGAGAACAGCGTCCCGTCGGATGGAAATCGCCGCCAAACCGGAAGTAATTGTCGAGGTAGCCGTGGTGGTGGCCGAAGCAACCGACGCGGAAACAGGCAACATTTTTGCCCAACATTTGGCCACACTCAGCGGAACAACGCTGTCCAACGAGCAAGCGGCAGCCATCGAACAAGCCATCAAGCGAAATCTGCGAAACGTGGGTGCGGTGCGGAAAGCGGGATAATTATGTCGCCAATATTCAAACGAGTTTTCAAGCGCGCGGCGATTGGGTTTGCCCTAATTGCCGCGGTGCTGTTGATTATCAACGGCGTCTTGGCGTGGCGGGCTCAAAGTCGCTGGGATGCAAAGTTGGCGGTGCTGCGAGCTGCGGGAGATCCGGTTTCACTGGCCGACGTAGCGCCCAGTCCGATTCCGGCAGACAAAAACGCCGCCACATATTTGCAACGCATTGCCCCACAACTCGAGGAGTTCGAAAAGCCATACGAAAAGTTTTACGGTACTCCGCTGGGTAAAGATTGGGATCAACGAGAGGGTAACGATGAACTGCCAAATGCGGAGGAATTAGCGGCCATGCAAGCGATCCTGGATGCGTATCCTTCCATCTTGCCAACTCTCCAACAGGCTGCCGCTTGTACGGAATATGCATCATTGCTCGATTTCGAATTGCCTGCGAATCAATTTCTTGAGGCATCGATGTCCAGCCTTCGCGAAATGCATCACTTCGCTCATTACATGAAATGGAAATGTGTCGTTTTAATGGCGGAGGGCAAATCAGACGAATGCATCCGATTGGAAATGGACATGCATCGCTTAAATCAGCTTCGTAGCCATGGCACGTTATTAATTGACAATTTGGTTGCCATGTCCGTGTCTGCTATTATCAACGATGCAATCAACCAGACCTTGCGCCATCCGCCGATCAGTGCCCAAACACGGGTGGAACTCGACGCAGAGCTGGCCAAGCTAGACAACAGTGCCGGGTTACAGCGTGTACTGCGCAGTGAGCGGGCTTTTGCCATTCCCTGGATGATGGAGCAAACGGGCAGCATTGCCGCATTTTTGCGGTGGCCGACGCTTCAATGGATGACGAGTCAAATCGACTTGTATGACCAAGCCTGCCAATCTGTTGGACAGTCATGGCAGGAAATTCAGTCTCATTGGGATGCGTTGAATAAAGAAGATTCACACCCCGTCAATCTGCCTGGCAACAAAGTAAAAGCGACCTTAACCGCTGCTTTCTTGGCAGCCTTTGAAATGGAGGTGCGGCGACTGGCATGGATTCGCTGCGTGCGAGTGCTTAATGCTCTGGGAGAATACCACGATCGCACGGGCAAAGAGGCGGAAGGCCTGCAGCAGTTGTCGCTGCCGCGGGAAGCAACGATTGATCCTTATTCGGGCAAACCGCTACTTCTGAAAAATACCGATCAAGGTTGGATCGTTTACTCGGTGGGCCGCAACGGTGTTGATGACGGTGGTAAAATCAACGATGTTATGGACGGCGATTGGGGGCTGGGGCCACCCGGGTATCAGCAGTAGATTTCGGCCCGTCCGCTGGTATCAAATTGTTTCTCGTTATCGACGTCTGCAAGGCCGAAGTTTCAATAATTCGTGCTGCAATTAAAACGTGTGGTCAATGGAACATCTATGAATTCGATAACCGCGCCGATTTCCACAGAACAAGTGCGATTGTGCAAATCAATCCGATAACAATCGATTGGATTGTGCTTGGTTCCGGGACATCGATCATGCTAATGCTGGGCCTGACAATAATATCATCCCCTTCGCGAGCCATTTTCTGATTCACAAGTCAGGCGTCGGATCCTCACAGGTCCAATAGCTACTGGTCGCGTCCATATAATATGCCTTCGAAACCGGCGAGTTGTTAGCACGCCACGGCCGACACTCCTGATTGGCCAATGGTGTGGGAACCTCAGGCCCGTTTCGCCACTGTGCGGATCCGCGATGCGATTCACAACACCCCAAGCACCGCGACCTGTCGCCCTACAAATCTGTTGCGGCAGAGGTGAATTCTCATTTGGGTAGCATGCCATTGGGCAGCATGCCATAGAGTTTTCCAACGATTGGCATTTGCAGTGCCCACAACGCAATCATATCGAAGCTAACGCAGATGACCAGAATCACTGTTGATAATACTGCCGAAATCGCGCGGCGTCTGTATACCGCCAAGACTCCGATCAGGATCAGTGCCGTTCCGCCAGCAACATAATAAACGGGGGCCGAAAATTGCACGAACACCTTGGTTATCGGCGGCGATTGGCCATCTCCTATCAGGAGCGGCGGAATTCGTGCCCCTGCGTCCGCCGCAGTTAGTGTGGTCAGGGAGATGACGAAGCATGCAGCAGCAACCACAACATAGTAAGCGCGGGACCAACTAGGCTTATTCATTGACCTGCTCCTAAAAACTCACAACGCGTTTCTGAAAGTTGAAAGGTGTAGTGCCCACCGATCGAATGACCTGGCACTGGCACCTGTTATTCTAGTAAGTCCACGACTGCTGGGACATTTCCGCGACGCGGGCCAAATAACAATCCAGGTGACACGCCCAGGGGAACAGCTGGTGAAGTTTGACCGGGGTGGCCGCTGATATGCCAACCTGTGCTTCGTAGTGGCTGCAAACAAGCAGCTCTACGACTTACTGGTCGAACACTGGATTCACTTGCGGATCACCAACCTCCATTAAAAGCACGTTTGCCACCGTGCGGCAGCGGCATCGCAAGGCCTGCCTGACGATGGTCGGCAAACTCATCGAGTCGGCTGCTCAGTGCTGGCGATTGCTCAACGGTTCCAATGTACCCACCGACGTACTCGCAGGCTCCCAAATCACCGCTCGACAATTGCCCCCAACCGTCCTTGGCGCACGGCACGCACGAATTTGCGATAGTCACGCTCATTCTGCACCGCATACGCCTCAGCGAAGTCGGCAATAGCTTGGTCGAAACGATCGCCGGACCCGAGATACCCACTGATCTGGGATGGATGGCCGGTGCGAGCGTGGGCCCGAGCTAAGACGCAGCCGCAAAATTCGGCATATACCGTTAGGGTAGGCGAATCGTATACCTCCACCAAGGGTTTGACTTTCACGTCATTCAGTTGCCGGATGTAGAAGCATCGACCCGATCGCGCAGTCATCCATCCAAGGAACAGATCGCTGGCGGCCTGCATCAATCGTTGTCCCACAACGACACGCTCGCCATGATTTTGGAAGAGCGACTTTCCCACATAGGGCTCCAGCACCGAAGGACGAGCTTCTTACGACCGGTTTTAACCCGCGACTCGATTCTCAAGACGCGTACGTTTGATGGTACCGGCTGAAGTGAGGTATCCGTCAAGTCCCAGCCGTTCCGTGGCGGTTCGTCGACTAGTTAAGCGCATCGCCGCCGGCCAGGTCGGTAATGTTATCAGCGGCCGTTCCAGAAAGCTTGGCAAAAAACCAGTCCAAACCGCCACCACCGGTCAAGGTATCGGACGAAGTGTCGTTGAACACGTTCGTTGAGTCGAGTGTGGGCATACCGGTGACGCCCGTTGTGCCGGCTCGCAGTTCGGAGACGCGTGTTGCAAAACTCACAGCTGTGTTGGCCCAGAAAGTGAGAATCAGATTTTGAGTCGTGCCATCGTTGTCGAAAGACGTGGTGCCGTTAAACAAAATATCCTGGCCGGTGCCACCAGAGATGATGTCGCTCCCCGAGCCGCCCAAGAGTAAATTCTCGCCAGCACCCGCAGTAATGGTATCGTTGCCGCTGCCGCCGACAAGGATATCGTTACCTCCCATGCCGTTGATAATGTCATTGCCGCCATTTCCCCAAATCAGATTCCCATTTGTGTTTCCTGTCAGCACGTCATTGCCGGAGCCTCCTAAAATATCTGTAATATTGATTACGCTGCCGCCGATGTTGGTTGCGACGCCAGTTGTTAAATTGACGTTGATTGCTGTCGTGTAAGCGGAGTAGTCCAGGGTATTGAAGTTCGTGGTGTCGCCGCCGTCGATTTGGCCGCTGACCCCCTTTCCATTGGCGAAAGTAAAAGTATCGTTTTCAGGGCCGCCGGTAAGATTTTCGATACTGGAGAACGTGAAAGTGCCGTTGATATTGCCGGCATTATTCGCGGTGATGGTCCAAACATTCCCCACACCGGCCCCTAGATCTGGACCAATTAACGTATCAGATGTCCCGCTAGTGCCTATCACTCCTTCTAAATTGGCGAAGCTGCCAACGGCAGTGGCGGTATTGGTTGTAAGATTGACCGTTATAGGTCCGGTATACAACGAATACTTAAGTAGGTTGGTTCCAACGCCGCCATCGATGGCGCCAGAAATATCGCTGGTTCCTGAGAATGAAAACGTGTCGTTGCCCGTGCCGCCTGTTAAATCGTCAATGTTCGTGAAGGCAATGCCGCTTACGGTTACCGTGTTGATGCCGCCGGGATTTGCAATATTCCAAATCGTGGTTGCGTTCGGGCCGACCAGAGAAGTGTCGGCGGTAGCGGAGCCGACAATATTTTGCACGCGCGCAAAAGTTCCCGAGTTTATGCCGGAAAACAAATCATATTGCAGATTGAATGTGACGGGGGTCGAGTAAGCGGAGAAGTCGATTTCGTTGCTGCCGGCGCCGCCGTCGACCTTACCGGTGACAAATGAGCCGTCGGAAAATTGAAAATCATCGGCCAGCGTGCCGCCGGTCAGATTTTCGAAGCTGCTGAAAGCGATGTTCACTCCGACGATGTTAAGAGCATTGGCGGCGGTAATGTCCCACATATTCGACTGATTGGGCCCGATGAGCGTGTCTTTGCCAGCGCCGCCCTCGATGCTTTGGATATCCTGAAAACGGCCAATTCCGGTCGACGATTTCGTTTGCAGGTTAACAGTCACGGGCGATGTGTAATCGGCAAAACTTATCGAGTTGCTGCCACCGCCGCCGTCGATCGTTGAGCCTATGGTTTTACCTGCGCTGAAAAGGAAAGTGTCGTCTCCGCTTCCACCGGTCAAACTTTGGATATTGCCAAAATGGAAGGTGCTGTTAAGATTTCCGCCGTTTGTAACTTGAATGTTCCAAGTGGAATCGACATTCGGGCCTTGTAATGTATTTACGCCGCCGGCGCCATCAATGGTGGTGGAGATCGCGGGAAAGTTATTCACAGTAAATGTGTCATTGGCGTTTTGCCCATTGACCGTCAATAGTTGCACATTCGTTAGGCTATAAGCTGAGCCATTCACTTGCACGGAAGAAGTGTCCAACACAAAAGCATTGCTACTGGAATGTCCGACGATGTTCAGCTCATTCGTTCCCGTGCCGCCGTCGACGGTAACGGGTTTGTCAATGCTCTTGATGGTGATCAGGTCGTTGCCGTCGTCGCTATTCACTTGAACTTGTGTAATCGTACTGAGAGCAATTGAGTTGCTAATCACCTGGTTATTGAGCGTGACTTGGACCTTTGTGCCGTCGCTCGTGGGGGCAATTAAGATGATATCGTTGCCGCTGGTGCCATCGACAGTTAGAAGACCGGCGGAAAACGTTACACCGGTTAGAACCCGTCGCTGTTCCAGGCGTTCAAAGTCGACGATTCGCGCCGCCGGTGCTAGCCGTCGCGTGGATTGGCTTTGCAGCCGGCGCTTGTGGCCGCGCAGGAGGTGATCGCGCCAGAACATCTCGATTCTCGGTTCCAAGAACAGACTGGGATATCAGGGTGATCGACCCTCGGCATCCCGTTACCCCTAAACCTTTATCTTAATCCTTACATTTGGCGTTTGCTAGTAACCGTTAGCGAATACCCTAGCGACGGCTAGTGTTACCTTCGGCGGGTATTTCTACGGCGACCTGATCATGGACACCAGCGGAAACTTGTACGGTACTGCGGATGGCGGCGGGGCGGAAATCGACGGCACGGTGTTCGAACTATCTCCCGTCCCCGAGCCGAGCACTTTTGTGCTGGCCGTTTTGGCTGCCTTGATGCTTAACCTAATTGCTGCAACTCGTCGCCGTCCATCAACGCCGGCAATAGTCTCGGCTTGAGCGGGCAAAACCGTGAGAGTGGTTATTTTTTGCCGGGCTTTTTCGCCATCGCCTTGGCCCTCTCGCGCGCGGCCTTCACTGCCCTTTGATATGCCTCTGATTCTTTCCGAGGCTTTAGATACTTCGCTCCCGAAGTAATTCGTTTTTTAGCTGGGATATGTGGGGACGGCATGGCAACCTCGTAGTCAGAATTAAGTGCGAGCTAAATATAACCCGTTACGGGGTACTTTGGAACGGCACCGCTTTTGTATCGATGAGCTGCTGAGTGAGCTAAAAATCCACAGCCAGCGGCTTGCGTGTGAAACACACTAAGTGGCTTCTCTTTTAGAGGATTGGATTGCACTGAATATCGCAAATCTTTGCGTCAATCAGCAACTCGAATGGGTCGACGTGAAAATCGAATTCGTGAACCTCAACGGCTTTCTTGGTTGCGGTCAATACAGTTTCGTTCGTCGGTTTGTCGGTAAGATAATCACTGCACACGTCGAGCCATTTCAGGTCGTTTTCGGTGATGAGATAATCGTTCGGCAAGCGATCCAGCACGTAGATTGCTAGAGTTGATTCCCCGTCGTCGCAGTCTTGAGTGTCGGCAATTTGGATCATTTTTCTACTAATGGTTCTAGGCACGTTCGCCTTCATTGCCGCACATAATGAGGAAATTATAGGGGCTAGGAATCAGGCCACAGTAGTGTTACTTTGTACACCATGCCACTTACCGCGAATCACGCCCGACAGTTGGCGCAAGAAATCGCCGAACACCAGCGATTTTTCTATTGGCTGCGTCGCCGCATGGTGGAATGGGGTTTCTCACCGTCCGACGAAACGTTGGCGATGGTTGCCAAGACAGATGAGCTATTAAGCGAGCTGCGAAGCCAAGTCTATTTTCTGGGGTACGATGCCGAGAATGATCGGTGGCGCTAGACGCGCACCTTAGTGCAGAGCGTCTTGGCGTTTGGGTTGCTAGTATGGTCTGCTCGCCCTGGTGCTTTTTTGTAGCCAAGGAAGAATGGAAATCGCGGGAGCCAATCGTCGGTGGCGTTGTCGGCAGGATTTGCGTCGGGCCAACAGTGCGCGATAAGAACCTGAACGGCGTCGTATACCACGGCAAGCTGTGGCCCTTTGACGATTTGGTTGTCTACGTCGCCGCAGAACTAGCCGAAGCGCGGCACGAAAACAGGCCCGTCGATTGGCACTGCTGGTCGTGCTCCCACGATATGGCCGCCGTGCGGAAAATCGTCGGCCTTAAAGATTTTGAACGCTCGGCTCAGTTCATTTTAGCAGTCGAAAGGGCGCAACAGATTTTGCACGACAACAGTTGTGCGCTGGCGTGCTTGACCGTCCGTCTTAAGCGCCCGCCATTTCAAATTCACGCGGACGATTTTCGAAAATTGATGGAAAGACTAAATGTCAGAGAAATTTCTAGCGACAGCTAACGGCACGAAAGGCGTCATACACCTGAGGGACGAAATCGGCCCCGATTGGGCGGGCATGATTTCCGACGAAACCATCGTCGCCTTTTTAACGGGCAATCCGAACCTCGACACAATCGAGCTGCAAATCAACAGCCCCGGCGGTGACTGTTTTACCGCGATGGCGATTTACAATATTCTCAAAGCGAGCGGCGCGTACATCGACGTTTACATCGACGGATTAGCGGCGAGCGCCGCGACCGTGATTGCGATGGCCGGCGACCGAGTCACGATTGCGAAAAACGCCATGTTCATGATCCACAAATGTTGGTGTCTGATTGCCGGCAACGAGGATGAACAGGCCGAACAAATTCCCGTGATGCGCAAAATCGACGATGCGATGGTGGATATGTATGCGGAACGCACGATGCAATCCAAATCGCAAATCAGGGCATGGATGAAAGCCGAAAGCTGGTTCTCAGCAGACGAGGCCAACAAGTACGGCTTCGCCGATCAAATTGGCCTAGCAGCCCGTTGAAGTATTCCCCTTGACGCCCGCGGTACAATCCGGAAGTGGGGCCATGATTCACGGAGGCAAGGAGGTTAATCTCTCATGGCGATGGGAAAACGAAGGCAGCGGCAGG
>Ga0182024_10015263_pt1 | contig 14736 bp, 10 predicted proteins | sample P32metaG_FD_120480 | JGI IMG/M metagenome (GOLD analysis project Ga0182024, IMG submission 120480) | Permafrost microbial communities from Stordalen Mire, Sweden - P3-2 metaG (Illumina Assembly) | ecosystem: Environmental > Terrestrial > Soil > Wetlands > Permafrost | place: Sweden: Stordalen... | reverse complement strand
GTAGTTGGTCACCGCGTGGGAGACGTCGACGGTGACCTGGGTCATCATCGGCAGCTGCGCGCTGGATGCGCTGGTCGCGAACTGCTTGAGCACACCGGCGAAGACGGGAACGATGTAGACGACCAGCACGATCATCACGAGCAGCGCGACGGAAACCACGACCGCGGGGTAGACCATCGCCGAGCGGACCTGCCGGTGCAGCGCATCCTCCTTCTCGAGCTGGCCGGCGATGCGAATCAGCGAGTCCTCGAGCACGCCACCGATCTCGCCGGCCCGAACCATCGCGACGAACAGCGGACTGAAGACCTTCGGGTGCCGGCCGAGCGCCACGCTGAACGCGAGCCCTGCCTCGACGTCCTTGCGAACGGTGACGATCACGGCCTTGAGCTTCTTGACCTCGGTCTGCTCCTCGAGCACGAACAGCGCCCGCAGGATCGTCATGCCGGAAGACACCATCGTCGCGAGCTGGCGCGAGAAGATCGAGAGGTCGCTCAGCGTGATCCGCTCGAACAGGTCGACGTTGATCTCGCGCGAGCGGTGCTTTTCGGCGATCTCGAGGATCACCAGGCCGCGCGCCCGCAGCTGGTCCGACACAGCCTGCTTGCTCTCGGCGTCCACCTGACCGCGCATCGGCGCGCCGGCGAGGTCCATCGCCTTGAAGACGTAGGTGCTCACGCGACCAGCGCCACTCCGCCGAGGAGACGCCGCAGCTCATCGGGTGTCGAAGAACGTCCCTCGGCGACATCCTGCGTGATGCGCCCCGCGCGCACGAGCGTCGCGAGCGCGGAATCCATCGACTGCATGCCCTGCGCCGATCCGGTTTGAATGATCGAGGGGATCTGGTGGATCTTGCCCTCGCGGATCAGGTTGCGCACCGCCGGCGTCGGCACCAGGACCTCGCACGCGACGCAGCGACCGGCGCCGTCGGAGGTCGGGATCAGCTGCTGCGTGATGACCCCCTGCAGGGTCACCGAGAGCTGCACCCGGATCTGGGCCTGCTGCTCCGGCGGGAACACGTCGATTATGCGGTCGATCGTCTGCGGGGCATCCTGCGTGTGCAGCGTGCCAAACACCAGGTGGCCGGTCTCTGCGGCCGTCAGGGCCGTGCTGATCGTCTCGAGGTCGCGCATTTCGCCGACCAGGATCACGTCCGGATCCTGGCGCAGCGCGGCCTTGAGGGCGGAGGCGAAGCTGGTCGCGTCGTTGCCGAGCTCGCGCTGGTTGATCACGCACCGCTTGTGCGAGTGAACGAACTCGATCGGGTCCTCGATCGTCACGATGTGCTCGTCGCGGGTCTGGTTGATCTCGTCGATCATCGCCGCAAGCGAGGTCGACTTACCGGAGCCGGTGGGGCCGGTCACGAGCACGATCCCGCGCGGCCGGCGGGCCAGCTCGTGCACGATTGCCGGCAGCCCCAGCTGGTCGATCGGGGTGATCGTCGAGGGGATCAGGCGGAACGCCGCGGCAACCGCGCCGCGCTGGAAGTAGGCGTTGACACGGAAGCGAGCGCGGCCCGGGACGACGTAGGCGAAGTCGAGCTGGAGATCGTTCTCGAGCCGTCGGCGCTGCTCGGTCGTGAGAATCGAGTAGATGAACTCCCGGGTGTCCTCGGGCGTCAGCACCGGGTAGCCGTCGAGCGCGATCAGCTTGCCGCGCTGACGCAGGGTCGGCGGAACGCCGGCGGTCAGGTGGAGGTCGGACGCGTTGCGCGCCACGACCTCAAGCAGGATTTCTGAGTACTCGATCGCCACGGGCTTGCTCTCAGGCTCATATCGGCAGCAACGGCGGACGCCTAAAGATCCGCGACTGCTCCGGCGTTGACGACGCGCGCGATCTCGGCAATCGAGGTTCGCCCCTGCTTGACCTTGTCGAGGCCGTCGTCCTTGAGCATGTGCATTCCCTGCACTACGGCCAACTCGAGGATCTCGTCGGCCGACCGCCGCTCGAGCGCGAGCGCGCGAACCTCAGCGCTGATCGTCATCACCTCGTAGATGCCGGTTCGCCCCCGGTAGCCCGACCCGGCGCAATGCTTGCAGCCGACCGGCTCGTAGCCCTCGACGTCGAAGCTCGCCGCATAGCCGTACTCCCGCAGCGTCGCCATCGGCAGGATCACGCGACGCTTGCATTGGGGGCAGAGCACGCGCACGAGCCGCTGCGCGACGACGCAGTCGATCGCCGATGCGACGAGGAACGGCTCGATTCCCATCTCGATCAGCCGCGTGATCGAGGTGGCCGCATCGTTGGTGTGCAGCGTCGAGAGCACGAGGTGGCCGGTGAGCGCCGCCTCGATCGCGATCTGGGCCGTCTCGCGGTCGCGGATCTCGCCGACCATGATCACGTCGGGGTCGGCACGGACGACCGCGCGCAGGCCGGTGCCGAAGGTGAGGCCGGCCCGGGGATTGACCTGGATCTGGGTGATCCCGTCGAGCTGGTATTCGACCGGGTCCTCGATCGTGACGATGTGGCGATCGGGCGTGTTGACCATGCTCAGTGCGGCGTACAGCGTGGTCGACTTGCCGGAGCCGGTCGGGCCGGTCACGAGCACGGCGCCGTGGGACTGCGTGTAGGCGCGGTGGAAGCGACTCAGCTCGGACTGGGCCATGCCGAGCTCGGCCAGGTCCATGACAACCGCCTGCTTGTCGAGGATTCGCATCACGACACCCTCGCCGCGAACCGTCGGCACGGTGACGACGCGCAGGTCGACACGGTGTCCGTCGACGGTCAGGCCGACGCGTCCATCCTGGGGCACCCGACGCTCGGCGATGTCCAGCTCCGCCATGATCTTCATGCGCGACACGACGCCGGCTGCGAGACGGCGCGGCACGGTCGTGACGTCGCGCAGCACGCCGTCGATGCGGAGGCGGACGCGCAGATCCTGTCCGTCCGGGCTGATGTGCAGGTCGGATGCGCCCTGCTCGACGGCCTGACCGACGAGCTGGTGGACGAGCCTGACGACGGGAGCGTCGTCGGCCGTCTCGTGAAGCTCGACGATCGCGGCGTCGCGATCGTCGGGGCTGGACTCGTCATCGCCGCCCTCGCGCACCACGTCGCCGACGCGCGAGAGCCGCGCGATCACGTTTGCGATGTCCTCGCTGGTCGTGACCGCGACGCGGATCTCGTAGCCGGTCAGGATCGCGATGTCGTCCACAGCGTGCACGTTCGCGGGGTCGGACATTGCGACCAGCAGCGCGCGTTCGCCGACCATCGCGATCGGCAGCGCGTCATGGCGCTTGGCAACCTGGCTGGTGACGAGGTTCGCAGCCGCCATGTCGACGTTGAAGACGCTCAGGTCGACGTAGTCGAGTCCGTAGCGCTCGGCGAGCGCCACCGCGACCCCGTCCGGGCTGATCGCGGCGCGCTCCAGCAACACGCGGTCCGCGGTGGTTCCGGTCTGGGCGGCGATCTCGATCGCCTCGAGGACCCGCTCTCGCGAGCACAGGCCGAGCTCGACGATCACCTCCGTCAGCGACCGCGGCGGGCCGTCGCGCCGGCCCGGGGTCCGCACGCCGTTTGCTCCGACGAGGCTCGGTTTCTGGTCGGTCGACGACACGGCGCGCAGGTGGGACGCGGACTCAGACATCGTCACCCCCTTCGGCAGCTCGGCGCATCGCCCCAAGCGGTGCAACGAGGCCAGTCCAGCGCGCGAAGCTCAGCGCGCCCTGCGCAACGAGGATCTCGAGCCCATCGACGGTTGCGACTCCGCACTCGCGAGCCGCGGTCACGAGCACCGTCGGAGCCGTGGCGTAAACGAAATCGACGACCTGCGCATACCTAGGGAGCAAATCGGAATCCAGCGCCAGTGACGTGAGCACGTCGTCTCGGCTCATACATTCGTCCATGCCCACGATCGTCGTGTTCACCAGCAGATCGGCAGCCTGCGGGCGCGTGATCGCGCTCACGCCGAGGTCTCGGGCCAGCGCCTGCGCGCGCGCTGGGCTGCGGTTCCACACCGCGACCGATGCTCCAGCCTCGCGCAGCGCCCACGTCGCCGCGCGTGCGGTGCCGCCGGCGCCGAGGACCACGGCGCTGCGTCCGGCAACCGGGGTGCCCATCGCGGCGAGCATTCCCGGCGCGTCGGTGTTGTCCACGTCAATCGTGCCGTCGGGCAGAAAGCTCAGTGTGTTCGCGGCGCCGATCGCCCGTGCCGCCGGGGTCGCGCTGTCGGCCAGCGCGAGCGCGACGTGCTTGTGGGGCACCGTCACGTTGGCGCCGACGAAGCCGGCGGCGCCGAGCGCTCGGACGGTCTCGACGAACAGCTCGGGGGGTACCGGCAGATGCTGATAGCTCCAGCCGCGCAGCCCGAGCGCCGCGAACGCCGCCTGCTGCATCGCCGGTGATCGGCTGTGGAAGACCGGCCACCCCAGCACGCCGAGGCGGCCCGGAGCGAGCCTTCCGAGGGGGGTCACTGACACGTCGTCGGCGAGCGGCCCCCCGCCGCGTTGCGTGCCGCGTTGTAGGCGGCCACGTCGGCCTGGAACTGCGTGTAGCTGGTCGCGAATGCGAGCTCGCCGCAGGTGCCCGGCTTGGTGACGTAATACAGGTAGGGAACGGACGCCGGATCGACGGCCGCGACCATCGACGCAAGCCCGGGGTTGCTGATCGGCGTCGGCGGGAGCCCCGCGTGGATGCGCGTGTTGTACGGGGTGTCGAGCGCCAGCTCGGAGGCGGTCAGCGGGTGGGTGAAGTCGTTCAGCGCGTAGCGCAGCGTGGCGTCGATGCCGAGCGTCATCCCGGCGCGCAGGCGGTTGTAGATCACGGCGGCGACGAGTGCCCGATCCTTGGGAACCTGTGCTTCGCGCTCGACCATCGAGGCGATGATCAGCACGTCGTACTCACTCAGGTGAGCCGCGCGGGCCTTGGCGAAGTCGAGCTGGTCGAAGTTCTGGTGGAAGGCCGTCAGCTGCTGGCTGACGAGCTTCGCGACGTTCGCACCCGGGAAGTTGAAATAGGTCGCCGGAAACAGAAACCCCTCGAGCGTATGCACCGCCGCGTTGGCACCGTAGCTGCGGGGATCCAGGGCGGACGAGCTCCGCGACGCGACGAGATAGTCGCCGGTCAGGCCGTCGGCCTTCGACAGCGCGCCGATCTGACGGCGGGTGAAGCCCTCGGGGATCGTCACCTTGATCGTCACAACTGCCGGCGCCGTGGTCAGCGCGGTGAGCGCCGCGGAGTAGCTCATGCCGTGGCGCAGCGCGACGATCCCGTGGCGCAGCTTCGGTCCGTCGCCGTCGAGCGATGCGCGCAGGTCGAAGAAGAAGCCCGATGAGACGACGCCGCGAGATGCGAGCAGGTCGCCGATCTCGCGCGCGCTGAAACCGGACGGGATGGAGACGTCGATGATCCCCGTGCCGCCGCTGGCGAACGGCTGAAACAGCTCGATCACAAACCACGCTCCGAACAGCACGACAACCAGCCCGATCAGCGCGAGCGCGCGGCGGCGGCGGTAGCGGCGCCGCGACGGCGGGCGCCGGCGAGCGTCGCTCGGGCGCATCGGCGGCGGGCTTCCGCCATTCGGCGCGTCCCAGCCGGACCCGGGCTCGTCGTGTTCCTCGCCCGTCACGCCTGCCGACCCGGTTCGGCTGCGGACAGGCGCTCGCGGTCGCGGCGCGCAAGCCAGTCCTCGAGCAGGTGCGCGGCGGCCCGCGAGTCCTCGGTCGCAGTCTGTGACGGGTCGCGCTGGGCAAGCCGGGTCGTCAGGCGCTCGTCATGCAGCGCCACCGGGATTCGCTCGCCCAGTCGCCGCGCGAGCCGCTCCGCGAAGGCCCGCGCCTCGGTGGTCTGGGCGGTGTCGCTCCCGCGCAGCGAGAGCGGCAGGCCGACCACGACATACTCGACCTCGCGCGCCGCCACCAGCGCGGCGAGTGCGCCGATCCCGGCCTTGGTGGCAGCGCGCGCCACCGGCGCGATCGGGGTCACCACGGTCTCGCTCGGATCGCACACCGCTGCGCCGCAGCGCGCACTTCCATAGTCCAGCGCGAGGATACGCATCGGCGGTCGCTAGCCGCCGAGGATGCCCTGGAGCGCCGCTCGCGCGGCATCGAGGGCCTCGCTGGTCCTGTTCACCTCGCTGCCGCCCGCCTGCGCGAGCGTGTCGCGGCCGCCGCCGCCGCCGCCGAGCACCGCGGCCGCGACCTTGGCGATCTCGCCGGCTCGCACGCCACGCTCGACGAGTGTCGCGGCGACGCTCACGACCACGTGTGCGCGCTCTTCGACGACACCGGCGAGAATGATCGCGCCGTCGGTCTCGAGCTTGCCCTTGACGCGATCGACCACGTCGAGCAGCGCCTTGGCATCTGGCACCTCGACCGCCGCACACACGACGGGCACTCCCCCGATCGTCTCCGCCGACTCGGCCAGCGCAGCGACGTCCAGCGCGGCTGGGCGCGCCGACGCGCGTACGGCCTTCTCGAGCTCCCGCCGCTCGGCCTCCCGAGCACGCACCGCGGACACCGCCTGCTCCGGCGGGGCCCGCAAGACCGACGCGATCTCCTCCAGGGCGAGGCTTCGGCCACGGAGCGATGCGATCGCGGCCGGTCCGCTGAGCGCCTCGATGCGCCGCACGTTGGCCGCGCTCGAGGTCTCACCGAGGATCGCCACGACGCCGATCTCGGCGGTCGAACGCACGTGCGTGCCGCCGCACAGCTCGCGCGAGAAGTCGCCGTCACCGATCTCGACCATTCGCACGATCTCACCGTACTTCTCGCCGAACAGGGCCATCGCCCCGAGTGCCCTGGCCTCGTCGAGCGTCGTGCTGATCGGGCGGACCGGGTGATTCTCGACGATCCAATCGTTGATCTGGTCCTCGACGTCGCGCAGTTCCTGCGCGGACATCGCCTGCCCGTGGCTGAAGTCGAAACGCAGCTTGTCGGGCCCGACGTAGGACCCGGCCTGATGCACGTGGCTGCCGAGCCGACGGCGCAATGCCGCGTGCAGCAGATGGGTGGCGGTGTGGTTGCACTCGGCGGCATGGCGCGCGACGCGATCGACGCGGGCATAGACCCGCTTGCCCTCGTGCAGCTCGCCCTGCTCGAGGACGGCGTACAGCGCCTGGTCCTCACCGAGCCGCACGACCTCGGCGACGCGCGCGCGGCAGTCCCCGTCGGCGCACTCGATCACGCCGACGTCGGAGATCTGACCACCGCCCGCGGCGTAGAACGGCGAGTCGGCGAGCTTGACGAGGACCCGGCCGTTGCTCTGCTCGACCGCGCCGACCGTGGTCGCCTGCTCGGTCGTCTCGTAGCCGACGAAGCGTGTCGTGAAGCCCGCCGCGCCGGCGAATGCGCTCGCGCGCTCGCGGCCGGCGAGGGTGTCAGCGCCGGCATCCTCCCCGGCCCGGCTGCGCGTTCGCTGGTCGTCCATCAGCGCGTCGAACCTGGCCTGATCAACGGTCAAACCCGCCTCGGCGACCAGTTCCCGGGTCAGGTCGATCGGGAAACCGAAGGTGTCGTGCAGGCGGAAGGCATCCTCGCCGCTCACCGAACCCGAGCCTTCGCGGGCACGCTCGATCAGCTCGCGCAGCACAACGAGGCCCTGATCGAGGGTATGCCCGAAGTGCTCCTCCTCGGCGGCGAGCCAGACGTCGATTCGCTCTCGTTGCTCGTACAGCTCGGGATAGGCGGCCCCCATCAGCTCGCGCACCAGCTTGCCGTAGCGAACCAGGAATCCGGGCTCGAAGCCCAGCGACCGGCCATGTTGGACGGCGCGCCGCATCACGCGGCGCAGCACGTAGCCGCGGTCGACGTTGGAGGGAACGACGCCATCGGCGACCAGGAACGTCATCGCCCGCGCGTGGTCGGCGAGGATCCGCAGGCTGCGATCGACGGTCGCCTCGCTTCCGTAGCGACGACCCGACAGCGTTTCGCCGAGCTCGATCAGCGGCTTGAACTGGTCGGTCTCGAACACCGAGGGGACGTCCTGGAGGATCGCCGCCATCCGGTTGAGGCCGAGACCGGTGTCGATGTTGCGCGCGGGCAGCGGGGCGAGCGTGTCCGGCGGTCGCTGGTCGTACTGCATGAAGACGAGATTCCAGAACTCCAGGAACCGCGCGTTCTCCCCCCCGGGGAGATCATCGGCGGTGCCGAACTCGAGTCCCCGGTCGAGATACAGCTCCGAGCACGGACCGCACGGACCGGTCGGTCCGGCCTGCCAGAAGTTCTCGCTGCGCGGGCAGGCCACGATCCGCTCGCGTGGAACGCCGACGGCCAGCCAGGCCTCGATCGCCTCGTCGTCGGGACCGAGGCCGAGTGCGTCGTCACCTTCGAAGACCGTGATCCAGATACGCTCGGCGGGAAAGCCGTAGCCCTCGCGCGAGAGCTCCCAGGCGAACTCCACGGCCTCGGTCTTGAAGTAGTCGCCCAGCGAGAAGTTGCCGAGCATCTCGAAGAAGGTGAGATGGCGGGCGGTCGTGCCGACGACGTCGAGATCGACCGTGCGAAACACCTTCTGGCAGCTCGTCAGCCGCGGCGCCGGCGGTTGCTCCTGGCCGAGGAAGTACGGCTTGAGCGGGTGCATGCCGGCGACCGTCAGCAGGGCCGACGGATCGTTGGCCGCAGGCACCAGCGACGCGCTCGGCAGGCGCAGATGGCCGTGATCGGCGAAGTACGCGAGAAACCGCTCGCGAATCTCATCAGAGGTCATGACCGCGAGATTACCGAGGCTCAGCGCAGCTGCCCGAGCGGGGAGCGCTCTGGCGGCCGGGCCGGGCGCGCCGGCGCAGCAGCGGCGGCGATCGTCGCGTGTCCGACGATCACCTCGCCGTCCATCAGGCAGGCGAGCTGGCCCGGCGCGACACCGTAGGCCGGTGCGGCGAGCGCGAGCGTCAGCTGGCCATCGCTTCGCAGCGCGGTGCAGGCGAGCGGGCGCTGGCGGTAGCGCAGCCGCACGCGATCGAACCGCGGCCGGTGCAGCACGGCGTCGCGCAGCGCCACCGTGTGGGTCGCGAGCTCCGAGCGCGGACCGAGCGTCACGGTGTTCGCGTCGGCGTCGGTGGAAAGCACGTACAGCGGGGTGCCTCCGCCGATCCCGAGGCCGCGACGCTGGCCCACCGTGTAGCGGTGGACGCCACGGTGCTCGCCGACCCGCCGGCCGCGCGTGTCGAGGACATCCCCGGGGCGCTCGCCGAGCGCCCCGTGTCGCGCGAGGAACGCCTCGCGACCGGTCCCGGCGAGGAAGCACAGGTCCTGAGAGTCGGGCTTGGAGGCAACCGCCAGCCCCGCGCGGCGCGCGAGCTCGCGTACGGCCGGCTTGTGCAGCTCGCCGAGCGGGAAGCGCATCCGGCGGAGCGTCGCCGGAGCGAGCGCGGCGAGCATGTAGCTCTGGTCCTTGTGCGCATCCGCGGCCACGCGCAGCAGCCCGTCACTGGTCCGCGCGTAGTGACCGGTCGCGAGGCCGTCGGCGCCGAGGCGCTCGGCGAGCTCGAGCATCGCGTCCAGGCGCACGCTGCCGTTGCAGCGCACGCATGGGTTCGGCGTCAGACCCGCGGCGTGCGCCGCGAGCCACGGTTCCACGACGCCGGCGCGAAACTCGGCGCGCAGGTCGAGCGAGAGGTGGGGCAGGCCGAGCCGGTGAGCGAGCGCTCGGGCCCCGCGCACCGCCTGCGCCGAGCAGCAGCTGCGCTCGCCGTCGTTGTCGGGGTCGGCCCACAGCTCGAGGGTCACGGCGACGGCCCGCGTCCCCGCCAGCACCGCCGCGACGGCGCTGTCAACGCCGCCACTCATGGCCACCAGCAGCCGCCCCGGCGCCGGCGCAAGCGCAGCCTGGGCGCCCGCCGCGGCGCCGAGCGCCCGGTGCAGCGCGTCGGCGGCCAACTCGGCCGCGTGTCGCTTCGCCGGCGAGAGCCCACCGAGCTCCGCCGCTATCGAATCGGCCCCGACGCGCGCGGCCTCCAGCAGCGGACGTCCGTCGACGAGTGCCACCGCCGCGCTGCCGGCAGCGATCGCACTACCGCAGCCGCGTGCGTCGAACCCGGCGGCGGCGACGCGGTCGCCGTCGAGCGCCAGCGACACCCGCACAAGGTCGCCGCAGGCAGCGCCACCCGCCGCGCCGGTGTGGGCATCGACAGGCATCACGCCGCGCCCGCGCGGGTGCTCGAGGTGGTCGCGCAGCAGCATTTGACGAGTATGGCGCGCCGGCCGCACGAGCGCCGTTGCGGCGGATCTTTATCTTGATGAGACCAAAATGCGGTCAAACTTGATCCGCTCGTGAACCGGACCCGCCGAATTCTTCGCCGCACCGCACTCGCGATCGGGCCGGCGCTGCTCGTGCTCGCCGCCACGGCGAGCGCCGCCGTGGCTCCTGCGAGCGTGACGGTCGGCGCCGTCCCATCGCTCGCGGCGGGCACCAGCTCGCTCGGCACCCTCGCGGCCACAACGCCGCTGGCGCTCACGGTCGTGCTCGCGCCGCGCGACCCGGCGGGCCTCGCGGCGCTCGCCACCGCAGTCTCGACGCCGGGTTCGCCGAACTACCACGACTACCTCAGCGTCGGCGAGTTCGCCGGCCGCTTCGGGGCATCGACCGCACAGATCGCCGCCGTGCGCACGGCCCTAAGCAGCGATGGCCTGACGCCCGGGAGCGTTGCCCCGGACGGCCTCTCGATCACCGTGTCGGGCAGTGCTGCGCGGGCCTCCCAGGCCTTCGACGTGAGCCTGCATCGCTACCGCGAGCGCAGCGGGCGCCAGGTCTATGCCAACACCGTCGCGCCACGGGTGCCGGCGGCGCTCGGCACGATGGTGCAGGGCGTGTTCGGGCTGGACGACCTGCCCGCCGCAGCGCCGGCCGGCCTGCGCCGCGACACGGCGAAGATCATCGCCCACGCCGCAAGTGCGCCGCTGTTCAGCAGTGGCGGGGTGACCCCGTGCATGGCCGCGACGGACGGCACCACACCGTCGGGCCCATACACGATCAATCAGATCGCCGGTGCGTACGGGATGGACGGCCTGTACGCAAACGGCGACTTCGGCGCCGGCGTCACGGTCGCGCTGTATGAGCTCGAGCCCTACACGCCGAACGACGTCGCGCAGTTCCAAACCTGTTTCGGCACCAGCGCCACGGTCACACCGGTACCGGTGGACGGCGGGCCGGGCGCCCCCTCGGGATCAAACCCCGGTCTCGAGACGGCGCTCGACATCGACAACGTGATCGGCACCGCGCCGTCGAGCAGCGTTGACGTCTACCAGGGCCCCAACACCTCCATGGGCGTGTTCGAAACCTTTCAGAACATCATCGATACCGACACGGCCCAGGTCGTCAGCGACTCCTGGGGGCTGTGCGAGTCGTCGAGCCTGATGGACAATCAAAATGCGCTCAGCGCGGAGAACACGCTGTTCGAGCAGGCCGCCACACAGGGACAGAGCATCTTCGTCGCCGCGGGCGACGCTGGGTCAGAAGCGTGCGATGGCAGTACCGACCTCGCGGTCGACGACGCAGCGAGCCAGCCGTTTGTGACCGGCGTGGGAGGAACGACGCTCACCGCGCTCGGCGCACCGATCGGCGAGTCGGCGTGGAACGACGGCACCAACGGGGCGGGCGGCGGCGGCATCTCGGAGTTCTGGGCGATGCCGAGCTATCAGACCCGCCTGGGCGTCAACAGCCTCTCGAGCGGATCGCTCTGCGGCGCGCCCTCGGGCGGTTTCTGTCGCGAGGTACCCGACGTGTCAGCCGACGCCGCTCCCTCGACCGGCTATGAGGTCTACTACGGAGCGCTCGGCGGTTGGGGCACCGTCGGCGGCACCAGCGCAGCCGCACCGCTGTGGGCAGGGCTGACCGCGCTCGCCGACGCCAGCGGTCTGGGCGGCTGCTCGGCGGGCACACCGCTCGGCTTCCTGAACCCCGAGCTGTACGCGATCGCCGCCGGACCCGGCGGCGCCAACGCGTTCAACGACGTGATCGGCGGCAACAACAACCCCTCCGGCTCCGGCGACTACCCCGCCGGCCCCGGCTACGACATGGCGAGCGGACTGGGCACCCCGATCGCCACCGACGGAGCCTCGCTCGGGCTGGTTGCGCAGCTGTGCGAGCCGACCGAGACGATCACCACGCCCGCGGCAGGGGCGACCTACACACAGACCCAGAGCGTTGTTGCCTCCTACTCCTGCTCATCCCCAACCCCCGGAACGCCGACGTGCAGCGGGCCCGTGCCGAGCGGAAGCCCGATCGACACCGCGACGATCGGCCCGCACAGCTTCACCGTGACGGCGACCGACGCGAATGCGACGAGCACGCAGCAAACCGTGGCCTACACCGTCGTCCCGTCGCCGAAGGCGACGATCACCGTGCCGGCCAACGGCGGCGCCTACACCAAGGGCCAGGCGCTCAGCGCGAGCTACGGCTGCACGGCCTCGACGTCCGCTGCCCCGAGTTGCGCCGGCACGCTCCCGAGCGGCAGTCCCCTCGATACGGCGACACCCGGCGCCCACAGCTTCAGCGTGACCGCCACCGACGCCAACGGCGTCGCCGCCACCGCGACCGCGAGCTACACGATCGTCGCGCCGCCGCGGGTCACGATCACCCTCCCGGCCAACGGCGCGACCTACACGCTCGGCAGCCACGCCCGGGCGAGCTTCGGCTGCGCGGCGAGCGCCCCGCTCACGGTCACACGATGCACCGGCCCGGTGACCGACCGCACGGCGATCCACACGTCGTCGCTTGGGCCAAAGAGCTTCACCGTCACCGCGGTCGACAGCAACGGCGTCGGCACCGTGGACACGGTTCGCTACACCGTCGTGGCGGTACGCCCGACGATCAGCCGTCTGCGCGAGTCGACGGCGATCTGGCTCGAGCACCGCAGCGCGCGGAGCGGCCTGGCGGTGGGAACCAGGTTCTCGTTCTCGCTGGACCAGCCGGCCACGCTGAGGTTCAGCTTCATGCGCACCCAGACCGGTCGCCTGGCCGCGGGGCGGTGCGCTGCCGCCACGGCTGCGAACAGTCACGCCCGTAACTGCACCCGCCAACTGCCGGCCGGCACGCTCACGCTGAAGGCGCACGCGGGCACCGGCGCGCTCGCCTTCGGCGGCACGACGTCGAGCGGCGCTCTCGCGCCCGGCAGCTACACCGTGCTCGTCAGCGCGATCGGTGTGGGCGGGCAGCGATCGACGGTCCAATCGCTGCGTTTCGTCGTCGCGAGCCCTATGGGCCCGTGACGGACGTCGCGCCGTAGGCCTGCTGCTCGCTCTGGGTGACGAGGTTCTGAGCCGACTGGATGGCGCGCTTGAAGCCCGGCAGCGGCGTGGCGACCGGCTTGACGACGGCGGGGGTACCGCATCCGCCGAGCACGGCCGCACTCAGCGCAAGCGCGAGCGCGGCAAACCGCCGCGTTGGGACGCTGCCCGGGGGGCGCAGGCTCATCGATTGTCTCTTCGGCAGGCCGCGGGCGAGCATTAGCCGGATCGACGCGAATTCGACGCCGTTACCCACTAGTCTGTGACGCAACGGCGATGCCCGACGGCGTTCTCCACCTCTCCTCTCTCGCGGGGAGCCCGCTGCTCGACTCGGCCGGCGAACGACTTGGCCGGGTCGACGATCTCGTCGCGCGACTTGACCTGGCCGACCCGCTGCCGCCGGTGATCGGCCTGCGCGCCGCGATCGGCGGCCGGCTGCTGTTCGTCCCCGCGAACAGCATCGATCGCCTCGAGCCGGGCGGCGCCCACGCTTCGACGACCAAGCTGAACCTCGCCCAGTTCGAGCGCCGTCCCGGCGAGGTGCTGCTGCGCTCGGATGTGCTCGGACACAGCCTGATCAACGTCAACACCGCGCGCCTGGTGCGCGCCGGCGAGGTCGAGCTGGCCTACCAGGACGGAGCGTGGCGGGTTGCCGGGATCGACCCGAGCCTCGGCGCGCGCGTGCGGCGACTGCTGCCGCGCCGGCTGCGCGGCCAGGACGACGCTCACGAGGGGTTCGTGCCGTGGCCCGAGCTCGAGCCGTTCGTCGGACACGTACCGACCTCGCGGCTGCGTCTCGCCCACCGGCGCATCGCACAGCTGCACCCGGCACAGATCGCCGACCTCGTCGAGGCGGCAAGCCACGAGGAGGGCGAGGAGATCCTCGAAGCGGTCGGGCAGGACAAGGAGCTCGAGGCCGACGTGTTCGAGGAGCTTGACGACGAGCACCAGCTCGAGTTCCTCGACCAGCGCTCGGACCGCGAGGTCGCCGCCGTGCTCTCGAGGATGGCCAGCGACGACGCTGCGGATCTGCTGTTGGAGATCAAGCAGGAGCGCCGTCGCCCGGTGCTCGACCTGCTCCCGTTCGCCAAGCAGCGCAAGATCAAGGGCCTGCTCGGCTACAACCCGTCGACGGCCGGGGGCGTGATGAGCCCGGACTTCGTCACGGTGCCGCGCGATGCCACGGTCGGGCAGGCGATCGCCGCCGCCCGCGCGCAGGATGTCGCGCCCGAGAGCCTGCACGCGATCCTGCTGACCGACCCGGATGGCGTGCTCAGCGGGGTCGTCACCGCCGGCCAGCTGATCAGCTCGGCACCGGAGCAGACGCTCGACTCGATCGCCGAGAACGGTGCTCCGCCTGTGGGCGCCGAGGCCGAGGTACCCGAGGTCGCGCGGCTGATGACCGACTACAACCTGGTCTCGCTGCCGGTCGTCGACGCCGACGGCCGCGCGATCGGCGTCGTCTCCGTCGACGACATCCTCGAACTGACGCTGCCGGACCAGTGGCGGCGCCGCTACGGGCTGGCGCGCGAGTAGACTCTGGACGAGCGCAGAACGCGCTTGACAGGACCTTCACACCGTG
>Ga0182024_10015262_pt1 | contig 14737 bp, 8 predicted proteins | sample P32metaG_FD_120480 | JGI IMG/M metagenome (GOLD analysis project Ga0182024, IMG submission 120480) | Permafrost microbial communities from Stordalen Mire, Sweden - P3-2 metaG (Illumina Assembly) | ecosystem: Environmental > Terrestrial > Soil > Wetlands > Permafrost | place: Sweden: Stordalen... | reverse complement strand
TCCTCAATCATATGAGCATAAACTTCTGGAATATTAGAGTTGTTGAAAATGCCCGGCGTGATTAAATTATTAGAGGTGGAGGTGTCGTTATTCAATGACTGATATTCGGCGGCATTTTTGATGGTGTGGTAAAAAGTTTTCACGGCCGATTGCCATTGCGTAATATAAGTCGATAAATCTCCGGTCACCTTAAACAAATCAATAGTCTGTCCAGTGCCGACCTGAATAGGTTGATTGTCGCCTGGTGAAGTCAAATAGTCAGCCGAAGTAATAGTTTGCCCTGATTTGGTATTAATGCGAGTAATCAGATTTTGCACAACGCTACTCTGAAAGATATTAGTGGTTGGCGCATTATTAGTATTAGTGCCTTGGGAAGCTTGATATTGCGAATTCAAAGCATTAAACAAAACCGTATAGCGTTCGGAATTGCCGAATAATTGTTTGGTGGTGGTACCAGCTTGTGCAATTTGATCGAAGTTAGATCCTGATAAACTCTGATTAATAGTATTATTAGCGATCTCTTGATTGGCTTGTTGAATTAAATTGTCAATTTTAGTAATAGTGTCGGTAGAATCGGAGAGAAAATTAAAAGTACCTCCTTTAGTGCCAGTAATGTTAGCATCAATAATGAAATCGGCAGCTGCTTGATCTCCATTAACATCCATACTGGGATACTGACCTAAAATAGCGCAATCCAGTCTAATCAGATCTTCGATCACTTCGATTTGCTGACGTAAGCTAGTCAATTGATCGGTCAATAAAGTATTTAGAAACTGTGGAAAAACTTGTACACCCACTGTTTGTTGCAAATATAACATTCGATAAAAAGTGGAGCTGGGCATCTTGTTATATTGTGGAGGACGAGCTCGAATATGTCCTTGGGTATCGGCAAAGATTTCCAAGTTCAATAGGTCCTTAACATTTTGAAGCTTGCCTCGCACCGAAGTAAAATCGCTATTATATTGCTGAATACCGGAGTTTAAGACCTTATTAAAAGCCGGGATGTCATAGTCAGTATCATAGTAATCATCCACGATAAACAAGTTTTTGTCTTGATTGGCTCGAACCTCATAGGACATACGACGCGTCAAATAGTTGATTTGCTTACGCATAGTATTTTTAGCTTGGCTATTAGCTGGATTTTGCTGTCCATTGGCTAACAAGTTATTATTCTGGGAAGCAGTAGTATTAAGCTGATTAAATAATTGTTGCGTTTGTTGTTGAATAGAGCTGATGGAACTTTGAATACTGGTTTGCAAATTGGTAGCTTGACTTTGTAATTGTGTAATCTGACTATTGACCAAAGAATTGCCAGTAGGAGGTTGTAGGCTAGCAATGATATTAACCGCCCCTGCTGCCACTAAAGTATTTTGCAAGTTCGAAAATTGTTGTAATTTGCTATCCAAATCAGAGTTAATAACATTGATACTTAATTGTCCTTGCATGGCTTGAGCGATGGCACTTTCATTCATGACCAAACTTTTAAATGGAATGAAATTGCCCCATAAGGCATTGCTTTTGGATAGGTCAGAGCGCAACGAATCCAAATAGGTATGTACCGCATTTTGACCACTTTGTGGATCACTACTAAAGCCATTAAAATTGCCAGTGGCTTGGAAATAGGTGGCATAATTATAAGGTGTTCCAGTAATTAATAATGAGATAACATTCATCACATCTAAACCAGCAAAGGGCTCCTTATAAATATTAGGAGAGCCCACTAAACTGGGGTCATTAATTTGAGCAGTAGAACCTGATTGGGTATAAATGCCAATACCTTGTTTCCACTTATAAACCAAACCATCGGGAGCATAAAAAGTTCGCGTTACTCGACCAGTGACGGGATCGATAGTATGATCCTGAATATAATTACCAGAGGTAGCTTTTTCCCCTGCCAGAGAACCTAGCTTATATTTAACCAACGATCCAGATCCGCTTTCCGATAGTAAATATTTGTTCTCATCCAACAAAGTTAAATTGCTAGGTGAACCATTTAATACCACGCTATCGAAATTGGAAACGAAAGGGGTGAGAGGATCAAAAATCAAACCAGTAAAAGCATCCGCTCCTGGAAAGAAATTAACTTTGCCTTGATCAAAATAAGTAGTATTGTCCTTACCAGCAATATCGATTTGAAACTTACCATCTCGCCAATTATCTACCGCACTATCCACCACTCCAGCAAAGACATGAGTGCCCTCAATTTCAGTAACGAATTGTGTTCTAACCAAAGCCCATAAATAGTTGGGAAAATCAGGTCCAACATACATCGACTTTTCCGCTTGTACTGCAATATTGGCAGAAGGATTAAACAAGGTATCAGTAGCGTTAGCAATAGAGGTAATAGTATTGCTGACATTTTGCAGTATTCCCATGCCACTGAACATTTGTGTTAGACCCGATTGCACCTTGTTATCAAATTGACTTCGACTGTTCATGTAGATGTGCACGACATCCATGGGTTGAATAATTAATTTGCCAGAAAAATTAAAGCGCAATTTTCTTCGAGAATAATTTAATAGTTGGTTATTAACGGAAAAACCAGAAGCAGAATTGGCCAACAGTTGCAATTGATTAAAGATAGCCGTAATGATAGCCGAGAAAGTAGCTAGTTCACTATTGCCAGTTAGGCTCTGAATATTATTATCTGGACCAATGGGGGAAGCGGTGGTAGCTAATCCATCATAGCCTGCTAAATTGCCACCTTGTAAATAATCAGGAGGCACAGAAACACTATTGCCAAATCCACCTAAACCTGGAATGCCAGTGCCCCCAGTAGGATCATAAGTGAAAGGAATCTCTAGTCCTAATCGATCAATGATTGCAGTGACAGGTTGACCTAAAATAGTTTGTTGATCAATGTTAAAAGTAATGGGGCTGGCGTTGCGAGCGGACCTAGCACTATTAAGTTGATTTTGTTGATTAGTGATAATTTGATTGGCCGAAGTAATACCTAATTGGAAAGCGGAGTTGTTGTAGAAAGCATTAGTGGCATCACTTAAAGCCACTTCGATGTCATAATCAGTAATGAGCATGGACTCATAAGGATCCATAATCGACAATGAGAAACTACCAGAAGTGCCCAGATCCACTCCTACATTAGTATTGATATTAGTGAAATTAGTAATCTCAATAACGCCATCGCCTCCACCCAAAGTGGATTGGAAAAGATCAGTGGGATCGGTCAACCAAGTCGTATAAGGCGCGGTTTGGTTATAGGCATAGAGCACTCGAAGGCGATCTACCACACTAAAAAAACTGGTGGCATCTTGAGTGGTAAAAGGATTAGATCCTCCTGGAAAGAGACCAAAGGCATTGCCTCCGCTGGCATAGCCATTGTTAGCCATATCTGCCAAGGTGATAATGACAGGCACTAACTGATTGGCCACGCTACCAACGGCCGAAGTCACTTGCTGGATTTTGCCGAGCTGTTCCAAGGCCGAAATCTGATTGCACTTGTTTTGGAATAGGATGCGCATCGCCTTGTAGTAGATTTTCTCATCAGAATCCATGAAATCGGGGCGATAGTTTTCAGCGATGGAAGAGAACATCCTTTTCTTGACCAATACGGTAGCACTAGACTGCTGCCATAAAATGCTATTCAATTGAGGGTCAGTCTCGTAAGGATCGCGACGCAGATAGCCAGACTCACTGTAACTGCGTTGCGCGCTTTGATCGAACTGCCCAGCAAAGGCGCCGAGGCTACCGTATTGCAAATTTTGGCCGTCCACAATAGAACCGAGAGAGGTGGCCGTATTGGAACCGAGGCTGTACTGACTGCTGATGGTGTTAGCTAGATCGCCTAAAAAACCAGTGGCCATCTTACTCGCTCACTTTCACAATAAACTCGCCAATGTTTGCACAATATTTCCACTGGTATCGACAGTTTGCACTCCTAAATTAGTATTGACGATAGTATTACCATTGAAAGAGTAGGGAGTATTGTAGGTGGATGGACCGCTCACGGGACTTTCTGACCATGGGAAATAGTTGGTTCGATAACCACGACGTTGGGTTACGGTAAAAACCATAGAGTAATCAATTAAAAAATTATCCGCCCTTTCTGTGACATCCATGCTATCGAAATATCCTCGATAGACCCAGCCATTGTAGTACATCTCGATAGCAAAAGCTAACGAGGCTAATGTTGGAATATTCTGCACCGACAACATATTGTTTGGACTATCTAAACCTAATATACCGCTTAAAGCTCCGCCTCCGATCGCTCCTGCCAACTGAGTACCACCTATAGCCTGCCCTAAAGCATTTCCTATACCTTGAGCCAACCCATTCGATACATCGGCGCTGGCATTATTAGCCGCCAAGGTCAGTCCCACCGCATCAAAAGCATATTGCTCCGCTCGATAGATCTCATACAGCATATTGATACCTTCAATGCCCGAACTTCCTGTCGTGCCAGAAATATTCAAAGTGCTTAACTCTTCTCCCCAATATTGCAAAGTAAATCCACCCTTGGTTCGATCCTTGGTAATTAGTTTCTTGTGATGATAAGTGATATTCTGCGGATTGATAAACATTCTGACAGTGCCAAATTGTGGAACATACCAAGTGATAATGTTGCGAGTAATTTGACCGCTAACTCCTGGCGTAATATTAGTGAAAGGTAGTCCATTACCGTCCGCAGAAGGTGTAGAAGCCACCAAGAAGCCATTAGATAAATAAGAAGCTTGTTGTTGCTGGGTTAGAGGGTTAGAGCCATTTAAAGTGGCGACGGTTTGACTTAATCCTGCGGTGGTTGCATCAAGTGAGAAAGTGGCCATGAAGATCCTTATTGCCGAGTTGAAGCGGCATTTTGCACTTGCGTTTGAGCGGTATCATGAATTTCATGACCGCAATGCTGACACTTGCCCACAAAATTAACGGTGATACTACTGCCTCCGGCCAAAGTAACTGGAATGGGAGATCCTTGATGAGCTCCAGTGCCGGCCGTACTTTCTCCTACCTTGTGCACGCCACCTGATGTTGATTTATTAACGGAGATGGCTCGACCCACTTGTGCTCCAGCCGTTTCTTGATCTGGCGGTGGATGAAATAATTTGACACCTGTTTGAGAAGTAGCTTGCATAGCTTGCGCGAACATTTTAGAAGCTCGATCTACTTCGGCACGTTCTGGTTCGGAGGAGGCGGAAGCTCGTTTTTTGGCCAGCTCGGCATTGACGGATCCGGCGCTATCACGGATCTTATCTTGATTGCCACCTTTAACTGCTTCCATATAAGCACTACCAACCTCCCCTACATCTGGAATGGCAGATTTAATTGACATCATTAGTCCCTTGATAATGTCTCCTGGTTGCTTATCAGGAGAGGCCATTTCATTTTGATCTTGAAAATCGGCAATCGATCCACGATTCAAGTTGATGCCGGCTCCCTCACCATTGGCTCCTCCCGCATGACCAGAACGAGCCGTCATCGCGTCTTGTAGAGCATTAAAATTAGCCATCCCGGCTTGAAATTGCACTTGTTGAGTTTGAATATTGACTTGACCTACCTTGGTCATGGATAATTGCTCCAGAGATTTACCAGCTTCTACGGTTTGTTCTAGAGTTTGGCCAGGAGCGTTGGGAGTCTTAATTTGAGCGCCAGGTCGCATCGATTCCAACAACGCTTCTGCTTCGCCTTGAGTTTTGGCTTGCGAGCCCAATGGACCTTGTTGCAACATTTGTAGTTGCATAGTGTAGCGATCAGCAGCTCCTTGATTGTGCTTTGCTTGTTCTTTGCTGACAATTGGACCAGTCAGTTTACGAATAGTCTCTTCGATCTTTTTACGAGCCGCTTTGGGATCCTTAACCATCAAATCTTCCATTTGATAAGCTCCCATCATGCCACCGGGACCACCAGTGGATTGCGACAAGAAAGCTTTTTGCCCTAAGCTCATTTTAGACATAACATCGGTGTAATTCTCGCCCATCTTAATGGCATTTTGCACTGGTACACCGACGTTCTTCAGTTGCTGAACATACTCTTGCATGGCCTTAGACATATTTTGGGTCATCGCTTCAGCGTCAATGCCCCCAAAAACGAAGCCTTTAAAAGCATCGACCGATTGTCCCACCGCTTGACGCACATCTTCTAATCGAGCGTGAAGCGTTTCCGAGACTTCACTCATGCGAGCGGAATATTTGAGCCCGGCTTCGGCTCCCATACCATATTCATTCATGGCTTTGGCCATATCTTGCGTGACATCGGCCATGCTTCTACCAGCTCCTTTGGCATATTGGATAGCTCCAGTTAAGACGGTAGTTTCTACAGTGCCTAATTTCATACTATCGGAGATATTTTTCATTCCTCCTGGCAGTTGCGACATCATACTAACATAACTCTCCATGGATTTTCTACCAGTTTCGGTGGCGCCTAAACCAGTAGCTCCCAGAGAGTTCATCATCACTTGACCATACTTATTGGTGACGTCATTTAAATGCTCAAAATTATCGCCAGTTTCTTTCAGAAAGTCTTGTAATCCTCCTCCCGAAGCAGCCGTTTGCATCATCGCATTTTGTAGGAACAAATTGTTGTCGGCGCTAATCAATAATTGTTGGGCAAATTGCGTAATGCCTGTACCAGCTTCCGCCAATACTTGCTTGATTTCGTAACCAGATTTGCCAGCCACTCCCAACATTTTGGTCAGAGCTTCGGTGGCTAAGGTAGAAGCCGCCGAACCCACTGGAGCATGTTGAATAGTGTCAAATAATGTTTTAGCTTGATCTGAGAAAGTGGTTAAACTACTACTGTCAATATTAGTGAAATCTCGAAAAGCTTTGGTAGCTCCAAGAGTAGCGGTAGTCACCAAACCAAACATAGCAGAGTTTTGACTCATCTTGGAACTAATATTGTCCAAGGTAACGCCATGTTTCTCTAATTGATCGTTGAGGTCTTTAAGAGCAGGCAAACCTGTGACATGAGTACGATTCCAATTATCCTCATCCAGAGTAGTTTGCTTTAGCCATTCATCATAGGCCTGCATTTTTTTGGTGCGATCCTCGATGACTTTGGCATCAATTTGGGGCACACTGGGGTCAACGGGGTCACTCATCTATTATCCTTGTTTCTGAGCTAAAGTTGCCTTGCGTCGTCTTTTTTTAGGAACTTGCTCAAGTTTCTTGAACTGTTCCATGGAGTCCAGGATCATTTGTTGGGATTCTTGGAAATCTTCATCGGAGGACTCATGGGTATTTTCGTTCATCATTTGTTTCACGGCTTCTGGATTAGTGAAGGATCCTATTAGATATGCGTGATTTTTAGCAAGTTCTGCATGATCTCTTTGATCTCCAATCCAATGCTGATATAACCACAATTTCAGAACCGGGTCCATTTCAGTAATAAATGGATCGTTGGGAAGCTTTCGATAGGTCTTACAGAGTTCCCAAACAAATCGATGCTCCGGTTCATTGGCTATTTTTTTAGGTCAGCAATTACCTCCTTAACTTGAGCATCTGTTTTGATGGTATATTTAGTTTGAGCTTGTTGAGCCAGCTCAGTATATTCATTATATAGTCGAAGAAGTAGAGAATGATCTAATTCCTCGATAAAATTAAGTCGATCTTCTAACTGATCAGAATTAAGAAATTGGGCTACTTCTACTCCCGCTACTATCACCAGAGATCGGGCCAGGATTTGTTTGCGTGTCTCGAATACTAACTGCACCGAACCATCAAACTCGGCAGCGGCCACTACGGCCTCTCGAAGATCTTTAGAAGCCAGTGTTTGCAAACGATAAGTATTGCCTTCAATATCAATATCTTTGGACAAACGAGTCATACCAATCAACATTTCAATGCGACGTTTAGCGCCATCAGATAATCTTTCGCGACCGTCTCTCTTGGCTCGTTTAGCTTCCAAGATTTGTTGTTCTACTTCGCTCATTTGTCGCATAGGAGAAGGTGACGGTTGCATTTGAGCTTGAAAATCTCTCAAGGCCACTGGATCAAATGGTGGAGGTTGCTCTTCTCGCACTGGTGGTCGTTGAAGATTGGTCTCATCGGGAACACTAAAATCCCGCATGGGAGCACCTTGTATTTTCTTCTTACCTAATGGACTATCAAATGATGGCATTTATATCTCCTTAAAAACAAAACCCTACTCCTGTTATATATCAGCAGGAATAGGGTTATTATCATTTCAAGAAGATATTGTGATTAGTAGATACCTTGTGAGCCTGGATATTGTGCCGAACCAATGTCGATCAGGCCGGCAGCGTCCAGAGAACCACGACGACCCGAAGCGCCCATGTCAGTTTGCGATTCAATCCAAGTGGGATTATTAGCGCCACCGAATGGTTTAAGAAGGCTGTTTTGGCCACCCACAGCAGCTGGACCACCATTCATAGTGCTATAGATTTGTTCGGCTTCCCAATCCATTTTATCGGTAATGGTCCAATCCGAGATTTGATAGGTGTAAGCAATGCTTTTGATCCAGACATTCTTGATAATGGTGGTAATTTGATTGGCTACTGCATACTTCTGTTTATCAAAGATAACGATATCGAAAGGATATACTTGCGCTGCCACATGCAAGAAACCTCGATCAAAAGCTTCTGCTACTCGTAGTTTTTGAAAACGAATACGATCACAAGATCCCGTAATGTTAGTGGATTGATTGGGAACAGAATCAATATGACCATCGGTGCCCACTTCATCAATCATTTTGATTTGGCGGCTTTCATTGATTTGCATCGATTGCACGGCCCCAACTGGCTGATAACCAGAAGGAGTTCTAACCGCAATCAAGATATTAGTGGAAATGGCGGTTTCGGTAGTATTAGTGCCGAAACTATCACCAAGATTTAAGATGCTTCCAGTTTGCGGATATCCTGTGGTCATTGTGCTCCCTTAATTATGGTGTTCCCGTTCCTAAATTGCCGACTGTCACCTTGATAAAGATCCAGTTGATGGGATAGGTGGGCTGAACACTAACCGAGACATCCCATTGACGAGGATCTACTGCATCTTGGACCACTGTTAGTCCTGCAAAGGCGGTAATGATACCTTGTGCAATCAAAGAGTTAAGTAAGATAACAGCTTCGGCATTCAGCGAAGAGGCCGTGGTGGCTGTTTGCGGAGTGCCGATGAAACCATTGAAGCCGGCTCGAAGTACTTTGGCAACACGATCTCGAATGAAGACGATCGAAATCTCTTGTTCCTCTGGAAAGCCCGATTGACTGGTAGTAATTCCCCACACCACCTTACCACCACCGGCCACTGGTTGCAACACGGTAACACCAGCTGCCGTCAATTGTTGTAGTACGGTAGTAGAGAAGATCTTATTACCCAGAATAGTAAAGCCAGAGAAGACCTTATTGGTAAATGGATTTTGCAAAGCCAGATCGGCATTGGCATATCCCGCTGCGGCGGCTGCCATATAAAAGCCATCAATCAAAACATTTTGCGAACCAGCTTGTACCACAATCTGATCGGGATAGAAATAGACCGCTCGGAAAGTTTCGCCATAAGCGGCTGGCACCGAGTAATTAGCTAAGTCTTCGATATTACCAGCTAAGACCTCAGTCACGGTATTACCTTGAATACCTTCCAAAATCCCTAAGTTTTCGACGGCCGCTAATTGCGCTCCAGTCAAATTGGCCGGAATTAGTCCTTGGATAGCGCCAATAAACAACACTCGTTCTTTCCGATTAAGAATATTACTCATAGTGATACAATGGCTCAAAGCATTTTGGAAGATGACGCTAATAGTTTGGTTAGGTAGAGGTACTAAAATATCACATTCCACCACTTCCAAGGCCGCTAAAGCATTAACCCAACCAGCATCATAGAAAGCAGCATCACGAGCATCTACTATTGTGACTCGAAGTTGATTGCCATTAGGAACCACATTGTAATTAAGCACTAAATAGGTGCTGGTTAGTGCAGGATCCAATACTTCATAACGTAGGCTACTCTCACTAACGAAAGCCATATTAATAGTCAGCGTATTAGTGCCAGAATTATAAGCGCTAATATCATAGAGACCATCATTACCAGAAGTAGAACCATTAATTTGTACTCGATATAGTAATGATAATGTCGAGGCATTACCAAAGGTGCTGAAATTAATGGCAGTGCTATGGAAAGTGCCCGTAGCAGTATTAAGTAAAGCTACCAGGGTACCATCAGTGCCCGATCCACCTACCACCGGAAGTCCTGTGGGAATATAAATCAGCTCAAAGGTAACCGAAGTTTGTGAGACGAAATCTGGGAAACCACTGGGACTAGTATATGGAGTAGGATCGCCTGGTTCACCAGAGGTAATGGTTTGCACCGATAATACACCATTAGAAACTGCTGTAATTTGGAAGATCCCAATATTAGCTTTATTTTGCGAATCAATCACTTGAAGTAAATTACCAACATAAGTGGAATCAAACTCAATAGAGGGCGAAGAGAAAGTGGTCTTGTTCTCAAAAGCTGGGAGACGCGCAAAATAACCATCAAATCCACTAAAGACATCCTCATAACTATTAACTACAGTATAGCCGAAAGAATAACCAGATGGTGGTTGCAAGTTGCTAAAAACAAATTGACTGGTAGTAGGCTGTCCAGCGGTATTGAGAGTGTAATAGGTTAGCTTATTAGGCAGAACTTGTGTTTCTACTTGAGTAGTCGGATTGGTTACGAAAACATGGATATCCGAGTTAAAATCAGGTACCACTCCCATCGGAAATGGAAAAATAAAGTCATTAACATTAGTGGATAGCGCATTGACACCAGGAGGTGCTGGTTCCATAATGTAAGAAGTTCTTCGAGGAAGCGGAGGAGCTGCTTGCAGGGCAATCATGGAAGAGGCGGCATTGGCGTATAGCATTTGCGCACCCAAACTCAAATTATTGGTTAGGCTGGGAATGCCCGACAAATTAACCACATCACTCATGCCGACTGTTAAAGTAGGAGCATTAATATTAACTTGTGGGATTTCATTAGTAGTAAGACTGTCGCCTCGTACCAAAACACCGCTGGAAACGATAATGGTGAAACCATCTCCTTGTACGAATGGAGAAGTAGTAATGCTGGCTACTTGAGTTTCAGTAATAGAGAAACTCAAAATACCATTGCTGACAATTTGACCATTAGCAATCCAGACAATGGGATTACCATTAGCATCTAATTGAGCACCTGAAACAGAACCATAAGCCAAGAAAGAAGCCGTACCAGCGATGGGCTGGTTCATGGCATTGCGTTGTACTGATACGCAACGAATAGTCCAAATCTCTGGTGGATCGTCAATATCGACCAACGTTAGACTATTGATAGAACCTAATCCAACATTGGTAGTGAGAGGTACATAAAAAGTACCACCCTGATCTTGTAAGTGAGCTTGTTGTAGCAGAAGATGACCAGTAGTAGGATCTAATTGAGCTTGATACAGATCGCTAAAAGTAGTGGTCGCAGTAATAGGTCCCAGCTCTAATAGCGTCAGTGGAATACCATTCTTAAAAATAGTAGTGCGATTAGGAATGAGCGGGAAATTGGCCAGAGCAAAATGACGACCATCAGCTCCTACGGTAGTGGTATAAGTAGGATCTAATCCATCTTGCCCTCCACCCTGCGCCGAAGCAATTAGCGTTTCATTAGTGGAACCTTGACCAATCATGGCGACGACACGGGCACCACCAGGAAGGGCAACGCCAGATGACTGTGTAGCCACAACTGAATAGGCGCCGGGGTTGGGATTAGTAAGTCCTGGGATGTTTGACATCAGCTGATCCTTTGCATGTTAAGCTTATCACTATGCATCATTATTCGCATGTGTTGCCTTATTATTTATGGGCCGTATTTGCATATCAATAGTATTGCTTTTTATGCCCATCTTACAGCTCTGCCAACATATTAGCAATATTAACTTCGGTATTGATAGTTAAATTAGACGGAATAGGATGATTAGGATCCTGTAAATTAGCGAAAGTAGCGGTAAATAAAATAGCATCAATGGTATTATTAATTGGTATTTCGCGTTTCCATTCGCTTCTAATATCCAAGGTCAAAGTTTGTCGAAATAATTTGTCATTGCGATCATCTGTTTCCGAAGGAGCCCCCACCGATAATGGTTTGACGATAATGCCAATTTGATGCAGAGTCTCAAAATGAACTTCGGTAAAACACATGCCAATAGTTTCCACTAAATCGTCGCGAGCTCTCAAACTACGAGTTAGCACATCAATGATAATAGAACCTTCCCAGACACCAGCGGTTAATAAAGCTACTGGTTTATAAATAGTGGTTTCATTACCATAACCGTCAACATACAACATCTTATCATAAGCCACTTCACCTTGATTACGATTGATAGAAATAGGAACATATCGAGTGCCACCGTTCTTGACTAAAATGGCGGGATAAAAAATGCCATCATAGCGATAATTTTCACCAATAAACAGGCGCGTGGACAGCACTGGATTGGGGTTGAGCTGTGGTTGAGCTCCCGGTCCGAATGGCAAATCGGCGCCCAATGGTAGGTCGGTATGGTCGTTCACATTAGCGAACCCCCATTGATCTTTAGCAAAATGGTAGTATGAGTCATGAGAGAAAAAATCTCTTAATGTAGCAATAATCATTTCTTTAGGATAGACAATCATAGACGCCTGAACTATGTGATAAATCTTCATCAAATCACTCTTAAAAAGATTACTACTTGACATTTTTTGACCAATCTAATACTTTATCAGACACAAACCTATGATTAAGCCTAAATGTATCCGTCAATAATTTCTTACGATCCAAAAATATATTAGCACCATCATATAAAAATTTTGCAATCCTATCACATTGCTTCGATCCGCAATATACAAGATAACAATACTTATCGCCATTTTTAGCTTCTATTTCATATAGCTTAGTTTTATTTAAGCTACAATTAGTCATTAAAAATTTTTGAACTTCTTGACAAACTTCTATTGAAGATATTAATGAGAAGCTCATTCTATCAAACTTGTTAGTGTAAAAACTACCATCACCATCAACTAATCCTCTAATATAATGTTTAATTAATTCGTTTGGAATAGTTTTTGGAAATTGTAAAGTAGTAGATTTTTGTGGCACTAAACCATGCTTCGCTAATGAGCGAACAAAATTAGTTGAAGAAACAACATATCTATATCCAACAAATAACTCTTCATTAATTTCAGTTATCACCTTGCTAATCTTATAATTAACTCCAATGAACTTTTTGAACTTGACTATATGATTACGATCTTTTTCTGCTAACTGCAAACTTAACTGCTTATTATTATTGCTTATATTGCCGTCAGCTCCCAACATACCAAGCCAATAAGCTTTTTCTTCACAATCAATACAATCGAACTTACTAATCAAAAACTTATCATATTTCAGTGGATCATATTTATTAAGACTCACTAATTGCTTTTTTATGGTCTTTGGATCCTTGTTAAAAATTTTTGCCATATCTGCTAATGAAACCATTGGATTATCATTTAACAACATCATTTGTTTAATTTCTTGCTTACTAAATACAACTATCTTATTTTTTGCCGATTGAGATTGCGATCGAATGTCAATATTGTTATCTTTCAATATCTTAATCACACTTTTATGACATTTGAATCCAAAATAATTAGCAAGGTAATGAGATGATTTACCAGACAAATACATGGAAATTATCTCTTTTTTGATGTTCGTAGTGATATTAGTTTTGATACCACTTGTCATGTTAACCATTTTCTTTAGGATAGACAATCATAGACGCCTGAACTATGTGATAAATCTTCATCAGATCGCTCTTAAAAAGATTACTACTTGACATTTAAGCTCCATAAACACATGTTACGACTACTGGAGATAATACCATGAACACTTGAAAGGTAGTATTTTTTAAGAAGCTCAAATCCACTGATACTGCCATTCGATAATTTTGACCAGTCCGATAATCATCTGACGTTAAAGAAAGGTTGGCATATTGAGTTTGGGTGCGCCAAGAATATTCTGTCGCGGTACATCCTCCGAGTGGGCCAAAAGAAGTAGCATTTGGAACTGCTAAATTGACAAACACTGTATTTTCTTGAGTGGGATCTCCAGTTAAATTGCCAGTCATATTGCTGTAACTAACATTAGCAAAGGTATCCAAAACAGAACCAGAAGTTTGATTATTATTAGCGTTAACATATTTCATTAGGCTTAATGTGACGCAATTATATGTGCTTCCTACTGGAGGATTGGGACCAGCTAGTGGAATATAACTTAAAGCCTCTTGAAATACTGGAGTAAGAGTTAGAGCTGGCGCTATTAGATTCATCCCCATAGCGATATTAATTAATCTGCAATTAGGCGGAATGATATAATCCAATGCAAAAGTCCTACTAAAGGCCGTAGGACCGACAACAGGATCTTGACTATCCATCAGAGCAGCATATTGAGTATTAGGAAGAGTGGTGGCTGATCCCAGATTAAGAACTCTCTGAAATTGAACTGAAGTTCCAGAAGTAGCGGCTATGAATTGAGGGGCAACCGGCACTGGTGGGCTTCCATAAGGATTACCTGACACTCCTGCCGAAACTCCAAAAGGAAATAGAGTGGAATTATCAACAATAGGGATTTCCACATAAAAAGTTTGATTGACATTATTTCTAAACTCCCAAAAACTGGAAATATTCAAACCAGTTTGATTATTGGTATTTAGAGCATCAACATATTGAGTATCAAAAGTATTATCAACAATGCTAACCAAATTTTGGGCCGTAATAAATCCAGCCACATAAGCTTGAATAGTAAAAGTA
>Ga0182024_10015261_pt1 | contig 14738 bp, 10 predicted proteins | sample P32metaG_FD_120480 | JGI IMG/M metagenome (GOLD analysis project Ga0182024, IMG submission 120480) | Permafrost microbial communities from Stordalen Mire, Sweden - P3-2 metaG (Illumina Assembly) | ecosystem: Environmental > Terrestrial > Soil > Wetlands > Permafrost | place: Sweden: Stordalen... | reverse complement strand
GCTCTCGACGATAAGACCCCGGGGAATAAAGGATGAAATCCGGCAGCTGGATGGCATGGCGCTGATTCTCCGCGAAAAGAACCAAGCCACACGTAAACATCATCGAATGTGAGTCAGACCCAAAATTACGCGCGGCGCGGTCGAAGGCGCCGGCCGAGCCGGTCTCAGCCGGCAGCGGGCCGGCGGCCGAGATCGACATGGCTTAGCGTGAAGGCGACCGGGATCATCACGAAGGCCAGCAGGCCGAGCGCCGCGAAAACATCGATATAGGACAGATAGGCGGCCTGATTGGCGAGCGTCTGCCCGACCCAGCCGACGGCCCGGCTCTGCGAATCGGCGGCCGATCCGCCATGCGCCGTGAAATAGGCGCCGACCTGCCGCAGCGTTTCCTGATACGGAACGGACGAAGGAAAGATATGTTCGCCCAGCCTTGATTGATGAAACTGCTCGCGGCGCGCCAGAAGCGTCTGGGCCATCGAGACGCCGATGCTGCCGCCGAGATTTCGCGCGACATTGATGAGCGCTGACGCCTGGCCCGATTTCTCCGGCGGCAAGCCCACATAGGAAAAACTGGTGATCGTGAGGAACAGGACGGGCAGCGCCGCCATCTGGAAGACGCGCGCCGTCGCGAACCAGGCAAAACCCGCCCCCGGCGAAAGCGAGGTGAAATGAACCATGGCGAGCGCGATCGTCAGCATCGCGCCCGCCATCAAATATTTGGGCTGGATAAACCCGCTGACCCAGCCCGCGACGATCATCATCGCCAGGGCGGCAAGTCCGCCGGGCATTAGCGCGAGCCCCGCCAATGTGGCGGTATAGCCGTAGTTCTCCTGCAGGAGCTGCGGCATGAATTGCGTCGAACTGAAAAGGATCATGCCGACCGCGAGCATGACGAACCAGGACGTGCCGAATTGCCGGCGCCCGATAAGGCGGATATCGACGATCGGCTCCCGCCGCGTGAGCTCCCAGGGCACGAAAGCGGCGAAGGCAAGTCCCGAAAACACCGCGAAGGTCTTGATGAAGGACGAATTGAACCAGTCATCCTCCTGTCCCTTGTCGAGGACGATCTCAAGGCAGCCGAGGAAGAGGGCGACCAGCAGAAAACCTACCCAATCGACTTTCAGACCGCCCTTCAACTGCTCTTTGCGTTCGCGCCGCAACGTCTCCGGCTCTTCGACGAAGAAATGCACAAGCGTCAACGAGAGGATGCCCATCGGCACGTTGAGGAAAAAGATCCAATGCCAGGACGCGTTGTCGGTGATGTAGCCGCCGATGGTCGGGCCAAGCGCCGGGGCGACGATCACCGCGACGCCGTAGATCGCAAATGCCTTCGCCCTGTTGGCGGGAGCAAAGCTGTCGGCGAGCATCGATTGCTCGCTGGGCGCAAGGCCGCCGCCGCCCAGGCCCTGCAGCACCCGCGCCGCGATAAGGAAGGGCAGGCTCGGCGCAAAGCCGCACAGCAGCGAACTCAAGGTGAACAGCGCCACCGATCCCATGTAGAATCTTTTGCGGCCGATGACGCCCGACAGCCAGCCGCTCACCGGCAGAATCACCGCGTTCGACACGAGATAGCTGGTGATGACCCAGGTGCTTTCTTCAAGGCTCGCGCTAAGGCTGCCGGCGATATGGCGAAGCGCGACATTGGCGATCGAAGTGTCGAGCACTTCCATGAATGTCGCGATGGAAAGAATGACGGCGATCAGCCAGGGATTGCGGCTCCCGGCCGCCGAGCGCGCCGGCGTCCAAACTTGGGCGGCGGCGCTGGCGCTCATCGCACCTTGACCGAAGGCGCGACCGACATGCCCGGACCGATCGCCACGTCGGGCGCCTTGTCGAAGACGATCTTCACTGGAACGCGCTGAACCACTTTGACATAATTGCCGGTCGCGTTCTCCGCCGGCAGGAGACTGAAAGCGTCGCCGCTGCCCGCCTGGATGCTGTCGACGCGCCCTGGGAAATTGCGGCCATAAGCGTCGATCTCGATGGTGACGGGCTGTCCGGGGCGCATGTCGGCAAGCTGCGTCTCCTCATAATTGGCTGTCACCCATAGATTGGTCGGAACCAGCATCATCAGCGTCTGGCCCGGACCAGCATAAGCGCCGGCCGCGCCCGTCAGCCTAGTGACGCGCCCTTCCACCGGCGCCTGCAAGACGACGCGAGAGAGATTGACGGCCGCCTGGTCGCTCTGCGCCTGCGCCTGCCTGACCTGCGCCTCTCCATTGTCCTTTTGCGCTTTCAGAACGCCGAGCTGTTTTTCGGCTTGCGTGTTCGCTGCGACCGCCGCGTCCAGGGCGGCTTGCTTGCCCAGCAGATCGGAAGAAGCCTGTTGCGCGCGCTGAACCGTGCCGGCTCCCTGCTGAACGAGATTTTGATAACGCGTATTTTCGTCCTTTGAGAAGTTCAGCGCCGCCTGCGCCTCGGCGACCTGTCTTCCGGTCTGGTCGATTCGCGCCTGCTGGGTCTCCAGTTGCGCCGCGACATTGGCAACGCCGGCCTGCGCTTCCTCGATTTGGGCATTTGCCTGGGCCTGCGCGGCCAGATAGTCGCGATCGTCGATCCGCGCGAGGATGGTTCCGGCCGAAACGAGCTGGTTGTCGGTGACCGGAACCTCGACGATCGAGCCGGCGACCAATGCGCTGATGGCGACCGGGCGTCCGTCGATAAAGGCGTCGTCGGTGGATTCATAATGGCGCGCCTGAAGCCACCATAGAAGGATCGCAAGGAGCGCCGCGCATAGAACGACGGCTCCAACGCCGAACGCTATCGGATGGTTCCCGATCACGCCAAGCGCGGACTTCTTTTCGGGCAGGTGGGTATTTTGTTCTCCAGCAGAATCGGCCGTCGCTTTTTCTTCGTCGTCGATTTTTTTTGCGGGAATTGGCGACTTGTCGATGCGCGCTTCGGCTGACGTTTCGTCATTGCCGGACCGGGGATGAACAGACTTCGACGTTGGAGCGTCTGCGACATCCATGGCTCTTTCCTCAAGCTCCTGCGCAACGCCGGCGAGAGCGAATTGGTTCCATAGCCATGGCGCCGAAGGAAATGCCGCATCGGCGCTTTGCTTCATCAAACAGCGCGGATGCACTTGACAAGCCGAAAGCGGCGCGCGAGCATCTTGACCGATTGGTCAAGATTTTGGCTGCGCCTGCGCTTCGCCGCGTCGGCCGACGGGGGCTTTAATGACGACGAGTCAAGAGACGAATGCGGCCTCGGGCGTCGCCGCCGGCCTCCTCGATGCGCAAACGCTGACCGTCAATTTCGGCGATCTGCATCCCCCCCTGACCCGGCATGAAGCGACGGTGGAATCCGACCGCTGTTACTTTTGCTACGACGCGCCCTGCCAGAACGCCTGTCCGACCTCAATCGACATTCCGCTGTTCATCCGCGAGATCGCCGCCGACAATCCGCTCGGCGCAGCGCGCACGATCCTCGAAGAAAATATCATGGGCGGCATGTGCGCGCGCGTCTGCCCGACCGAAACGCTGTGTGAGGAAGCCTGCGTTCGCGAGGCGGCCGAGGGCAAGCCGGTGCGCATCGGACTGTTGCAGCGCTACGCGACCGACACGCTGATGGAAAAGGGCAAGAACCCGTTCACGCGCGCCGCGCCCACCGGCAAAAGAATCGCCATCGTCGGCGCGGGGCCGGCCGGCCTGTCCTGCGCCCATGCGCTGGCGGTGAGCGGCCATCAGGTCGTCATTTTCGAGCAGCGCGAAAAATCGGCCGGCCTCAATGAATATGGCATCGCCGCTTACAAGACTCCCGGCGGCTTCGCGCAAAAAGAGGCCGAATTCATTCTCTCGATCGGCGGTATCGAGGTGAAGCATGGCGTGGCGCTCGGCCGCGACATCGATCTTGGCTCACTACGGCGCGAATACGACGCCGTTTTTCTCGGCCTCGGCCTTGCCGCCGTCAATAAACTGGGCCTCACCGGCGAAGCGGCGCTCGCTCATGTGCTCGACGCCGTCGATTATATCGCCGAGCTTCGCCAGGCGACGGACCTTGGCCGCCTGCCGATTGGGCGGCGGGTCGTTGTGATCGGCGGCGGCATGACGGCGATCGATGTCGCGGTTCAGGCCAAGCTGCTGGGCGCCGAACTCGTCACCATCGTCTATCGGCGCGGCCAGGAACATATGAAGGCGAGCGGCTACGAACAGGAGCTTGCGCAGACGCACGGCGTGCTGATCCGCACCTGGGCGCGGCCGGTCACGCTCGAAGGCGCCGGCGGCAAGGTGAGCGGCGTCGTTTTCGAGGCGACGCGCGAAGAGGGCGGCAGGCTCGTCGGCGCCGGCCAATCCTTCCGCATCGAGGCCGATATGGTGTTCAGCGCGATCGGCCAATTGCTGACGCCCGATTCGTTCGGCGGCAAGGACGCTCTGCGGGGCAAGGATGGGCGCATTCTCGTCGATGAGGAGCGCCGCACCAGCGCGCCCGGCATATGGGCGGGCGGCGACTGCATCCATGGCGGGCAGGACTTGACGGTCGGCGCGGTCGAAGACGGCAAGCAGGCGGCGCGCTCGATCGATGCCGCGCTGCGCGCCGGCGCCAACAGCTGAAGGAGGAATCCATGGTCGATCTCAGCAAGAGTTTCCTTGGCATCAAATCGCCGAACCCGTTCTGGCTCGCCTCGGCGCCGCCGACCGACCGAAAGACCAATGTCGAGCGCGCATTTCGCGCCGGCTGGGGCGGCGTCGTGTGGAAGACCTTGGGCGAGGCGGGACCGCCGGTCGTCAATGTCTCGGGCGCGCGCTACGGCGCCATCTATGGCCCCGACCGGCGCCTCATTGCGCTCAACAATATCGAGCTCATCACCGACCGCGATCTCGAAATCAATTTGCAGGAGATCAAGGAGGTCAAGCGCAAATGGCCCGACCGCGCTTTGGTCGCTTCCCTGATGGTGCCCTGCGACGAAAACTCGTGGATGAAGATTCTGGCGCGGGTCGAGGAGACCGAATGCGACGGCGTTGAGCTTAATTTTGGCTGTCCGCACGGCATGTCGGAACGCGGCATGGGCTCGGCGGTCGGTCAGGTGCCCGAATATATCGAAATGGTCGCGCGATGGTGCAAGGCCCATACGCGCATGCCCGTCATCGTGAAGCTGACGCCCAATATCACCGACATACGCGCGCCGGCGCGCGCGGCCAAAGCGGGCGGCGCCGACGCGGTCTCGCTCATCAATACGATCAATTCGATCATGGGCATCGATCTCGACGCGATGGCGCCGATGCATCATATCGAGGGCAAGGGCACGCATGGCGGCATGTGCGGGCCGTCGGTCAAGCCGATCGCGCTGTCGATGGTCTCTGAAATCGCCCGCGATTCGCAAACGCGCGGCCTGCCGATCTCGGCGATCGGCGGCATCACGACCTGGCGCGACGCGGCCGAATTCATCGCGCTGGGCGCCGGCAATGTGCAGGTCTGCACCGCGGCGATGACCTATGGCTTCAAGATCGTGCAGGAAATGATTTCCGGCCTGCAGAATTTTATGACGGCCAAGGGCTATTCGACGATCGAGGATTTTCGCGGCCGCGCCGTGCCCAATGTGACGGACTGGCAGTTTCTCAATCTCAATTATGTCGCCAAGGCCGAGATCGACCAGGATCTGTGCATCCAGTGCGGGCGCTGCCATATCGTGTGCGAGGACACTTCGCACCAGGCGATCTTTCCGATCGTCGACGGCAAGCGCAAATTCGTCGTCAATGACGACGAATGCGTCGGCTGCAACCTGTGCGTTCTGGTCTGCCCGGTGGAATCCTGCATCACGCTGGCCCATCGCACCGAGGGCGTCGATCCGCGCACCGGTCTCGATTACGGGCGCCCGGCCGCCAACTGGACGGCGCATCCCAACAATCCCGCTGTCGCGGCGGCGGCTGAATAGAAGGGCGTCGCCAGCGTTCGCACGTGGATGGATCGATGAATAACGGCGGCGGCGACATTGCCCGGCGCGCGAAAAGCGATAGTCTAGCGCTGTCGTTGACGCCGGGGAGAGCGATGTTCGTTCTTTTGCGAAGAAAAATATTGGCGGCGCTTCTGGTGGCGTCGTTGCACTCCGGGATAGCCCTCGCCGACGATCCCAATCCCGTGCCCAAAGTCCCGAAAGGCGATCCCGCCATGAGCGCGGCCTTTGCCCATGCGGCGGCGGGACTCGACGGGTTTTTCGTAAAATGGCGCCAGCCGCCGGCGGGCGCGCAAGGGTTTTCGGTCAAGATCGGCTTGACGGATGCGCCGGGCGCCCCGGGCTATGCGCTCGTGCGGCCAGGCGCTTCCGCGGTCGGTCAAGTCGAGTGGTTCTGGACCCATGGTCTGCGCGCGGAAGGCGCCGGCTTTTCCGCAGAACTCGGCAACGAGGCCGAGGATCTGCACAACGTGTCGATGGGTCAGATCATCCATTTCACGACGCAGGACATTGGCGATTGGATGTATTTTCAGGATGGCAAGATCATCGGCAATGCAACGGCCTGCCCAGCGCTGGCGCATGCCTCGGCGCAAGAGCGCCGCCAGATGAAGGAGCAATACGGGCTCGATTGCGACTAGCTGTCGAGCGTCACGATTTTAGATCGAAGCGATCCGGCGATGTCGCGCCGTCACTCGGCCGCACGCAACTGAGCGGGCGGCACTCGCCATAGCTGCAGCAGTCTTTCCCGCTCGGGTCGAACCGCCGTCAGATGGCGCGCCTTCACATGGCCGTAGCCGCGGATTTTTTCCGGCAACGCCGCCAACGCCAGCGCGATCTCATGATTGGCCGGCGTTAGGCCCGCGATCAGTTCGCCGCATAAAGCCTCGTATTCCGATATCAGCGCGCGCTCCTCGCGCCGATCGGCCGAATAGCCGAAAATGTCGAACCGCGTTCCACGCAGGCCCCGCATCGCCGCCAGCACGCGAAACGCCTTCATCATCCACGGACCATAGCTCATCTTCTTGGCTTCGCCCGTCACGGCATCCTTGCGCGCGAGCAAAGGCGGGGCGAGATGGAATTCGAAGCGCAGATCGCCCTCGAAGGCTTGCGCGACCTGCCGCTGGAACGAGCCGTCGGTATAGAGCCGCGCGACTTCATATTCGTCCTTGTAAGCCATCAGCTTGAAGAGATAACGCGCCACCGCTTTGGCGAGGCCCGAGGCTTGCGGCGTGCGCTTGGCCTCGGCCTCCGCGACGCGCGCGACAAGCGCCTCGTAGCGCCTGGCGTAAGCGGCGTTCTGATAGGCGGCGAGGAACGCGGCGCGGCGCGCGACGATTTCCTCCAGACTCTGTTCGCCCAACGGTTTGGTCTGCCCCCCGCGAGGAAGGCTGGCTTCGACCGCCTGGGGATCGGCCGACGCGGCGCGACCCCAGTCGAAGGCGGCCAGATTCATCGCCACCGCTTCGTCGTTGAGCTCGATCGCGCGGCGGATCGCTTGCGAGGAGATCGGCACATAGCCGGCCTGATAGGCATAGCCGAGTACGAACATATTCGCGCCGATCGCATTGCCGACCAGCGCATTGGCCGCCGCGGTGGCGTCGACGAATCTCGCGGCGCCTGCGCTCGCCGCGCTGATCGAGCGTTTGAGGCGCTCGCCGGGCAGCGAATAATCGGCGTTGCGCGTGAAATCGCCGGGATAAAGTTCGGCGCTGTTGACGACGAACCCGGTCTCAGCCCCGCGCAGCGCGGCGAGCACTTTCTTCGCGCCGGACACGACGAGATCGCAGCCCAGAATCAAATCCGCGTCGCCCGCCGCCACGCGGATGGCGTGGATGTCTTCGGGCCTTTTCGCGAGCTTCACATGGCTGAACACCGCGCCGCCCTTTTGCGCAAGGCCCGCCATGTCGATCATGCCGCAGCCCTTGCCTTCCAGATGCGCCGCCATGCCGAGGATCGCCCCGATTGTCACGACGCCGGTGCCTCCGACGCCGGTGACGATGATCGAATACGGCTTGTCGCCGATCTCGCGCCGAACGGGCTCGGGACTCGCCGGCGCCGCCTTCGACCGGCCGACAATCTTCCTCGGCCTGGCGCCATGCACCGTCACGAAGGACGGGCAGAATCCGTCGGCGCAGGAAAAATCCTTGTTGCAGCTTGATTGATCGATGACCCGCTTGCGTCCGAACTCCGTCTCCAGCGGCTGTACCGAGACGCAATTGGATTTGACGCCGCAATCGCCGCAGCCTTCGCAGACGAGTTCGCTGATGAGGACCCGCTGATCGGGATCGGGATATTCGCCGCGCTTGCGGCGGCGGCGCTTTTCGGCCGCGCAGGTCTGGTCGTAGATCAGCACGGTCGCGCCGGCAATTTCGCTGAGCTCCTTTTCGACCGCGATGAGGTCGTCGCGCGGGCGTAAAGTGACGCCGGCCGGCCAATCGGTTCCAGCGGGATATTTGCCGACGTCGTCGGCGACGACGACGATTTGCTTGGCGCCGTCGGCAGCGACCTGGCGCGCGATCTGCGGCACGTTGAGGCCGCCTTCGTGGCGCTGGCCGCCCGTCATCGCCACGGCGTCATTGAACAGGATTTTATAGGTGACGTTGACCTTGGCGTCGATCGACCAGCGCAAGGCGAGCGCGCCCGAATGGTTATAGGTGCCGTCGCCCAGATTCTGGAACACGTGCGGGCGCGTCGAAAAATGCGATTCGCCGATCCAATTGGCGCCTTCGCCACCCATTTGCGTGAAGCCGTCGGTGCTGCGGTCCATATATTGCGCCATGAAATGGCAGCCGATGCCGGCATAGGCGCGCGCGCCCTCGGGAACCACGGTCGAGCGGTTATGCGGGCAGCCGGAGCAAAAATAAGGCGTGCGCGCCGTGACTTCTTTGATCTCCGAAAGGGCGGCCTGCGAGCGTCGGACATGATCGAGGCGCGCCGCCAGTTCTTCGCTTGGGTGGAACTTGAGCAGGCGCTCGCCGATCGCGATGGCGATGTCGTTGGGGTCGAGCGCGCCCTTGACCGGAAACAGCCAGCGGCCAGCCTCGTCCTTCTTGCCGATGCAGATCGGCTGATCGGGCTCGCCGTAGAGTTCCTCGCGCACCTGCACTTCGACCAGCGAGCGCTTTTCCTCGACGACGATGATAAGCGAAAGCCCGCGCGCGAATTGGCGCAGGCCCTCGGGCTCGATCGGCCAGGCGCAGCCGAGCTTGTAGAGGCGCAGGCCAAGCTCGTTGCAGCGCGCCTCGTCGATGCCGAGATCGTCGAGCGCCTGGCGGGTGTCGAGATAGGATTTGCCGATCGTGATGATGCCGATTTTCGCGGACGGGCCACCCGACGTGATGATCCGGTTGAGCTTGTTGGCGGCGATCCAGGCGACGACGGCGGCGCGCTTGTGCTCCTGCAGCCGCGCCTCCTGGTCGAGAATGCCGTCGGGGGTGCGGATGTTGAGGCCGCCAGCCGGCATCGGAAAGTCGCTCGGGGCGACCGGGGCGACGCGATCGAGGGAAGTATCGACGACGGCGGTCGATTCGATCGTGTCCTTGATGCATTTGAGGCCGACCCAGACGCCGGCATAGCGGCTCAGCGCCCAGCCGAGCGCGCCATAGTCGAGCACTTCCTGCACGCCGGCCGGCGACAGCACGGGCATCATCACGTCGACGAAGGCGAATTCCGACTGGTGCGCGGTCGTCGAGGATTCGGCGGTGTGATCGTCGCCCATCAAGGCGAGGACCCCGCCATGGCGGGAGGTTCCCGCAAGATTGGCGTGGCGGAATACGTCGCCGCAGCGGTCGACGCCCGGCCCCTTGCCGTACCAAAGCGAAAAGACGCCGTCGAACCGCCCCTCCCCGCGCATCTCGGCCTGCTGGGCGCCCCAGACAGCGGTGGCGGCCAGTTCCTCGTTGAGGCCCGGCTCGAAATGGATGTCGTTGGCCTTGAACAGCTTGCCAAGGCGGGTGAATTGCAGGTCGAGCCCACCGACCGGCGAGCCGCGATAGCCGGTGACGAAACCGGCGGTGTTGCGGCCGGCGCGGCGGTCGCGCTCCTTCTGGGCCAGCAGCAGGCGCGCCACCGCCTGCGCGCCGTTCAGCAGCACCGGCGATTTGGCCAGATCGAAACGGTCGCCAAGCGAAATCTCCGCGAGGTCCGTGTTTGCCGAATCAGAAGGCGTTCGATCCATGACCGGTCTCCCGCCGCTCGGGGTCGAGCGCGCGCGGATTCTCTCCGCTTTTGTACGAATCTGGGCTCTTCGACGGCCAAATGCAAGGCGCGCCGCGTAATGATCCCGTGATCGCAGGCAGTGAATCAGTCGCTCGCAAAGACCAACAGCGAAGGCACGGCATATATTACCCCGATGCCGCCAAAAATGAGCAGGGCGGCGATCGGGCTGTAATAGCCGGCTGGGATCGCCAACGCATAAAGAATCTTGGCGCACAAATGCTTCCAGAAGCCGGCGCGCCGCTCCTTGTCGAACGCCGGATCGCCCTTGCGCTGACCCGCGATTACCGTGTCGAGGAGCGCAAAGGATAACGAGCAGGCAAACTGCACGGATCCGTAAAACACCATCGCAAGGGGACTGAGCCGGCTCGACGCGACATAGGCGGTGGCGAAGGGAAACAGCGACATGCAAAACAACAGCAAGTTATTGGCCCAGATCATGCTCGGCGTCGCCCGTCGCGCCTTGGCGATCGCATCGTGATGATTGATCCAGTAGACCGCCGCAAAAATGAAGCTGATGAGATAGCTCGCAAACGAGGGCCAGAGCGCGGCAAGATCGTCGAGGCGTCCGCTTTCGGGCGCCTTGAGATCCAGCACCATGATCGTGATGATGACGGCGATCACGCCGTCGGAAAAGGCTTCCACGCGGCCTTTGGTGAAGCGGCCTTCCTGTTGGCTCATAGCGCCGGCCTCGGGCTGCGAAAAACGCGAGCCTAGCCCATTGCAAGCCAGGACCCAACGGGGCCAAGGAGATCAGATCGGCTCGGGCCCGCGCGAGATGGCGGCAATGCCGGTGCGCGAGACCTCGACGAGGCCGAGCGGGCGCATCAGTTCGACGAAGTCGTCGATCTTGCGCGGGGTGCCCGTCAGTTCGAAAATGAAGCTCTCAATCGTCGCGTCGATCACCCGGGCGCGAAACGCTTCGGCCAAACGCAAAGCCTCGACGCGATTCTCGCCCTTGCCGCGCACTTTGACCATCGCCAGCTCGCGCTCGATCGCGCGCACCGTCAAAGTAAGATCCGTCACCGAATGGATCGGCACCAGACGCTCCAACTGATGGCGCACCTGCTCGACGACTTCGGGAGTGCCGGAGGTGACGATCGTGATGCGCGACAGATGCGTCTCATGCGCGACTTCGGCGACCGTCAGGCTCTCGATATTGAAGCCGCGACCCGAGAACAGGCCGACGACCCGCGCCAGGACGCCGGGCTCGTTGTCGACCAGCACCGAAAGCGTGTGGCTTTCGGGGTTCGATTTGCCGATGGCGGAGGAATAGGGAGATGGCGGCGCGGCGGGGGCGTTCATGATTAGGATCCCTGTTGGATTATTCCTTCCCCCCGCAAAGCGGGGGGAAGGGGAGTCACACCAGCATCTTGCCTTTCTCGTCGATGACGCTGCCGATTTCGACGCCGGCGTCGTCGCCGAGATCGGCGAGCAGCATTTCATTATGCGCCTTGCCCGACGGGATCATCGGGAAGCAATTTTCTTTCTGATCGACCAGACAGTCGAAAATGACCGCCTGGGGCGTGTCGATCATTTCCCTAATTGCCGCGTCGAGATCGGCCGGGTCGCTGCAACGAATGCCGCGAGCCCCATAGGCCTCGGCCAGCTTGACGAAATCGGGCAGCGATTCCGTGTAGCTCTCCGAATAGCGCCCGCCATGCAACAATTCCTGCCACTGGCGCACCATGCCCATATATTGGTTGTTGAGGATGAATATCTTCACGGGCAGCCGATATTGGGCCGCCGTCGACATTTCCTGCATGTTCATCAGGATCGACGCTTCGCCGGCAATGTCGATGACGAGCGAATCGGGATGGGCCATTTGCGCGCCGATCGCCGCCGGCAGGCCATAGCCCATCGTGCCGAGGCCGCCCGAAGTCATCCAGCGGTTCGGCTCGTCGAAATGAAAGTGCTGGGCCGCCCACATCTGATGCTGGCCGACCTCGGTCGTGATGTAGACGTCGCGGCCCCTCGTCAGTTCGTAGAGGCGGCGCACGGCGTGCTGCGGCTTGATGATCTTGTTCGACGGGCGGAACGCGAAGGAATTCTTGGCGCGCCATTGATCGATATGGCCCCACCATTTGGCGAGCGCGGGCGCGTCGGCCCTGGCGGCGCTGGTGCGCCACAGGCGCACCATATCCTCCAGCACATGCGCGCAATCGCCGACGATGCCGAGATCGACCTTGACATTCTTGTTGATCGAGGAGGGATCGATATCGATGTGTATCTTCTTCGAATGGGGCGAGAAGGCATCGAGACGTCCGGTGATGCGGTCGTCGAAACGGGCGCCCACGCAAATCATCAGATCGCAATCATGCATCGCATTATTGGCTTCGAACGAACCATGCATGCCCAGCATGCCGAGCCATTGCTTGTCCGAGGCCGGATAGGCGCCAAGCCCCATCAAGGTGGAGGTGATGGGAAAACCGGTCAGGCGCACGATCTCGCGCAGCAGGCTCGAGGCGGTCGGCCCCGAATTGACGACGCCGCCGCCGGTATAGAAGACGGGCTTGCGCGCCCTGGCCATCATCTCGACGGCCTGCTTGATGCGCCCGATATCGCCCTTGACCTGCGGCCGATAAGTCTTGTGCTGAATGTTCTTCTGGAACGAATAGTCGCCGGTCGCAAATTGGATATCCTTCGGGATATCGACCACGACGGGGCCGGGGCGTCCGTTGGAGGCGACATAAAAGGCTTCATGCAGGATGCGCGGCAGGTCCTCGACGCGCCGCACGAGGTAATTGTGCTTCGTGCAACTGCGGGTGATGCCGATCGTGTCGCATTCCTGAAAGGCGTCCGAACCGATGAGATGGGTCGGCACCTGCCCAGTGATGCAAACGAGCGGGATCGAATCGAGCAAAGCGTCGGTGAGGCCGGTGACGGCATTGGTCGCGCCGGGTCCCGAGGTGACGAGCAGCACGCCGACCTTTCCCGTGGAGCGGGCATAGCCTTCGGCCGCATGGGCGGCGCCCTGCTCATGACGCACCAGCACATGACGCAATTTGTTCTGGTGAAAAATCGCGTCATAGATCGGCAATACGGCGCCGCCGGGATAACCGAACAGGACGTCGACGCCCTGGTCCTTGAGCGCCTCGACGACCATTTCTGCGCCGGTCATCTGTTTCGACATTTTGCTGCTCCGTTAACGTTCGGTGGGAGGGCCGCGACTTTTCCCGTTTAGAATCAAAGGCGGCGGCGGTTTGAATTGCAGGCAATAAAAAAGGCCCAGAAGGGCCTCGGGGTAGCGCCAGATCCAGGATTGCAAGCTTTAAGCCTGTCCTGTCTCCAGCGCCAAAGATACGATAAGGGTTAAGATCACGGTTTTCTCGCTTGAGTTTTGAAAGCTTTCCGAGCTTAGCCAGACCCGCCGCCAGCGTCAAGAGCTATCGACAGCACTGATTGTCCTTGTTCGATCGCGACTCGGCGCCTACCTCGTCGTCGCCATTTTCCTGGCCGCCGTTGTCGGCTATTGGTTACGGATTCGAAGCCCGGATGATGGGCCTCCAAATCATGGCCTAAGGGTGCGAAATGCTGGTCGCCGCCGCGCCGTCCAACGTCCTCAAGGTCTGAAAGATCTTAGCAATGCTTGTGGAAGATACGGCGCTTGCCGGGGTCAAAGTGATGACGCCCCGCAAATTGGACGATCATCGCGGTTTCTTTTCGGAAACTTACAATCAGAAGGTCTTTGAGCAGGCGGGCTTCCACCTCCAGTTCGTACAGGACAATCATTCCCTGTCGGCGCGGGCCGGCACCACGCGCGGGTTGCATTTTCAGACGCCGCCGCTCGCTCAGGACAAGCTGATACGGGTGACGCGCGGCGCGACGTTTGAAGTGGCCGTCGATCTGCGGGCTTCGTCGCCGACCTATGGCCGACACGTCGCGGTGCGGCTATCGGCGGCGAACTGGCGCCAGCTGTTGGTGCCGATTGGTTTTGCGCATGGATTTTGCACGCTTGAGCCCGATACCGAGGTTCTCTACAAGGTCACCAATCACTATTCCGCCGCGCATGATATGGGCCTGGCCTGGGACGACCCGGCTTTGGGCATTGCGTGGCCGGTGACGGCGAGCGAGGCGATCCTGTCCGATAAGGATCGAAGGCATCGCTTGTTGAAAGACCTGCCGACGGTTTTTGACTGATGGGCGTTTGCGCTCGAGACGGCGTCAGCCGATGGATGAGCTTGCCGGAAGCGGAAAGACCACAAGCATGAAGGGCATCATTCTGGCGGGCGGCAGCGGAACCCGCCTGCATCCGTCGACGCGCGTCATTTCAAAGCAATTGCTGCCCATCTACGACAAGCCGATGATCTACTATCCGCTCACCACGCTGATGCTGGCAGGGTCGCGCGACATTCTCATCATCTCCACTCCGGCCGATCTCCCCCTGTTCCAGCGTCTGCTGGGCGACGGCTCGCAATGGGGCGTGGCTCTCACTTATGCCGAACAACCCCGGCCCGACGGCCTGGCGCAGGCCTATATTATCGGCGCGCAATTTGTCGCCGGGCAACCTTCCATCCTCGTGCTTGGCGATAATGTTTTCTATGGCAACGGCCTCCCCGAACTGCTTCGCCGCGCCGCGGCCCGCACCAGCGGCGCCAGCATTTTCGCCTATCGCGTGCCCGACCCCGAG
>Ga0182024_10015260_pt1 | contig 14739 bp, 14 predicted proteins | sample P32metaG_FD_120480 | JGI IMG/M metagenome (GOLD analysis project Ga0182024, IMG submission 120480) | Permafrost microbial communities from Stordalen Mire, Sweden - P3-2 metaG (Illumina Assembly) | ecosystem: Environmental > Terrestrial > Soil > Wetlands > Permafrost | place: Sweden: Stordalen... | reverse complement strand
CCTGCGGGGGGTCGTCCTAATGGCGCCCCCGCACACGGCCCTCGACCCCGTTTTCCTGTCAGTCCTGTTGGCTGGGCTACAGGACAACCCCTTGCTCAGTGCGGTCCCTCTCCGCGAGATCTTCCAGAACGTACCGGTCGCTCGCTCAGGCACGACCGGGGCATTGGTGCGCCAGCTCGAGGCCCCCCAGGTGAACGCTCCCCTCGGCGGGGTCGGCCAGCTGCACGAGGCTCTTGACCTGGTCGCCGCCGCGGGTGAGGTCTACGGGAACAGCACGCCGCTGGTAAGTGGGCTTAGCCAGGAGCTGGTCGTAAGCCTTTCCTCGGTGTTCAGCGGTTCACAGCGTGCGTCGCTGATCGGCGGGGCCCTGCAGGTGGCCAAGGCAGACCTCCACAAGATCCACCTGCCCCCCTCCATCTCGATCACCCTCACGTCTGGCCAGGGAAGGCTGCCGGTGACGCTTGTTTCAACGGCGGGCTTGCCGGTGCACGTCGTCCTTGTGCTCACGAGCGAGCAGTTGCGTTTCGTCACGGCCCGTGTCAACGGAGGTGCATGCAGTGCGGTGAACGCAGGTTCTGAGGACTGCCAGCTCACCTTGTCCCACTCCACGACCTCCCTGCAGATCCCGGTCATAGTGCGGACGCCCGGCGCTTTCCCGTTGTTGCTCGCGGTGGAGACCCCCTCTGGTGAGGTCCTGGCCACCAGCACCGACACCGTTCGGTCGACGGCGATCGGCGATGTTGCCGTGGCGTTGATGGTGGGAGCCGCCCTCTTCCTGGCAGTGTGGTGGGTGCGCAACGCCCGCCACGGCCGACGAGCCCGACGCTTGGTGCCGAAGCCGCCAGACGACGAAGCGGACGACGCTGCGCTGGGCCATGGCCCGCAAGGCCCAGTCGCCGCTGTTCCCGGCGCGGGCGTGCTATCGGGCGGCAGTCGCGTTGAGCCCTAGCGACGAGCAAGCGCGGCCTCTCCCGGTTCGAGCCGCTGCCGTGCGTGCCGCCGAGGTCCTAACCGTCCTCCCAGCGCGGCGGGACCTGCCGCCGGGGCTGGTGCTCGAACTGTCGCCGGGGCTTGTCCCGCCGCGGACCGAGCCGAGCGACCCGAGCCAAGAAGGGGCCACGGCGGACGACATCCCCAGGTCCTCGTCGCGCAACGCCACCATCATGGCCGCTGGGACCACGCTCTCCAGGGCGTCGGGTTTCGCTCGTATCCTCGCGGTTGCATGGGTATTGGGGCAGGCCCGCCTCGCGGACGCCTACAACCTGGCGAACACGGTGCCGAACACGATCTACGACCTGCTCCTCGGTGGTGTCTTGTCGGCGACGCTGCTGCCCGTGCTTATGGAGGCGCTTACCCGGCGCAGAGCGGACAAGGACGACGAAACCGTCCCAGCCGTGGTCGGTTTCCTTACCCTCATGTTGCTCGCCGCCACCGGCATTTTCTGGCTTGCTGCGCCGGAAATAGTCCGCTTTTTCCTATTGCGCGCCACGGGAAGCGAAGCGCCGGGTTATAGAGACCTCGCGACGACATGGCTTCGCTATTTCACGCCCCAGCTGTTCTTCATTGGCCTCACGACGATCACCACGGCCCTGTTGAACGCCCGACGACGTTTTGCCGCTGTGGCCTTCAGCCCCGTGCTCGCAAACCTCGTCACCATCGCGGCCCTTGTAATTGCCGACCACCTCGTCAAGCACCCGTCGGTAAATGCTTATAGAGCAGATTCCACAGCCATCGCCGTCGTAGGGATCGGGACAACCGCCGGCTACGTGGCGCAATTACTGGCGCAATTGCCGGCTCTCGTCCGGGCCAAAATCCCGCTATATCTCGCATGGCGGCCCCGCCACCCTGCGTTGGCTAAGATAGGACGGCTTTCGAGCTGGACGATAGGTGCGGTCGTCGCCAACCAGGTGTCATTCGTCCTAGTGTCCGTTTTGGCCAACAGCAAGACCGGGAACGTCTCCGCCTTTATATATGCGTACACCTTCATGCAACTGCCCTATGCAGTGATTGCCGTGTCGATAGCGTACGCAGTTGCGCCGGACCTTGCTGAGCTCTGGGCCCTTGGCGACAGGGGCGGGTTTGCGAGCAGAGTGAGCTACGCCATGCGCATAACGCTGGTTCTATTGTTGCCGGGCGGCGTGGGTTATGCGCTGTTGGCGCGCCCAGCGATGCTGCTGGTTCTTGCGCACGGCCACCTTGCTGCCAGTTCGGCAGGTTTGACCGGTTCCACGCTCAGTGTCTTCGCGCTTGGCCTCCCGGGTTTCAGCGCTTATCTGCTACTGATGCGAGCCTTTCAATCGAAACAGGACACCCGCTCGATGTTTTGGATTTACCTGGGGGAAAATGCACTAACCGTGGTGGCCGCTCTGGCGCTCTATCCCGCGTTCGGGGTGAGAGGGCTTGCCGCGGCGTGGATAGGCCCGTACACACTGACGCTGCCATTTGCGTGGCACCGCTTGCGAAAAAGTGCTCCTATCGTTTCTTCGCCATCGTGGCTCGGGTACGTCGCAGTGTCAGCGGGGTTCATGGCAGCTGGAGTTGCAGCATTATTGCAGGTTCTCCCGACCGAACGCTCGGTTGTCCTCTCAGCGCTTCGTCTGGTGTTTGTAATGGGCGTGGGGGCTGCCCTGTTCGGCCTCGCCGCTCGATTTCTGGGTATCAGTGAGCTCAAGTTGTTGGGCGACCGGTACCGCGCGCTGCTACGCTAAGCCGCGGTGACAGTACGAATAGTAGCCGATACAGCTTGCGACCTGCCCGACGACGTGGCCAACGATCTGGGTATAGTGTTTGTCCCGTTGCACGTGCGCTTTGGGGGTACCGAGCTACTCGACCGCGAGCAGCTGAGCGCAAAGGAATTCTGGGCTCGGTGCGCGGGGTCACCGGAGCTCCCCGAGACCGCTGCACCTTCCCCGGGCGCTTTCAGCGCGGCATTCGAGTCACTTGCTAGCGCGGGGGCAGACGGTGTTGTATGCGTGACGCTTTCCTCGAAGCTGTCGGCGACGAGCCAGGCCGCCGCTCAGGCCGCACGGTCCATTGGCAACGATTTTCCGGTTGAAGTAGTTGATTCTTTTAGCGTAACGATGGGAGAAGGGTTCGTAGCCCTCGCGGCCGCAGAGGCGGCCGCGGCCGGAGCCGGCATGGCAGAAGTGGTCGAGGTAGCGAACTCGACGCGAAGCCGGATCTCGGTTTTTGGTGCTATCGATACGCTGGAGAACCTCCGCAAGGGTGGGCGTATCGGCGGTGCGGCCGCATTACTGGGGGCATTGTTGTCTATCAAGCCGGTTATTGAGGTGCGCGACGGTGCCGTCGAGCAAGAGTCTAAGCAGCGTACGCGCGCAAAGTCGCTGAGGTACCTTGCGGACAAGGTCCGTGCGGCTGGCCCGCTCGAACGCCTGGCTCTAATGAACGCGGATGCCTCGGATTTTGGGGGTTTCGTGGAACTCCTGGCGGACGTGCCCTCGGCGCAGCGCCGCGTGGTAGGCGACATTGGGCCTGTGATCGCCACGCACGCCGGCCGGGGCGCGATCGGAGTGGCGTGGGCCCGCAAGGCGTAGCGCTCCTCCGTTCCTCTGCTGATGGTGATGGGCGCGAAGACGGGGCGGTGAAGCGGTAACCTGGTTTGGCGTGGCAGGTATAGCACCCGGTGTGCCACGGGCCCTCGCGGGACGGTACCGCCTTGTGCGGTTGGTGGCCAGAGGCGGCATGGCCGAGGTTTGGGAGGGCCGCGACGAGGTCTTGAACCGGCCCGTCGCCGTCAAGGTGCTGTTGTCTCACCTGGCGGCAGACCCTTTGGTCAGGGAAAGGTTCCGTCGGGAGGCCGTTACCGCGGCCCGTCTGGTGCACCCGGGGATCGTCGCGATCTTTGATGCCGGGGTCGAGGTCCTGGGCGAGCCGGGCGACTTACCAGGGTCATCGCTGTCAGGCGGTTGGTCGCGCGACGAGAGCGACAGGCTCGGGGCGGCCTGGCCCGAGGGCCCAAGCACCGCATACATCGTAATGGAGCTGGTCCCTGGGGAGACTCTGCGGGACCTAATGGCCCGTGCGGGCCCACTCCCCGCAGATCTGACGGTTGCGATCACGGCGCAGTTAGCCGATGCGCTCGCGTACGCGCACGCTCAGGGCTTGGTGCACCGCGACATCAAACCGGCCAACGTGCTGCTTCGCGACGAGGGCGGGGACACCTTCCGCGTAAAGATCGCCGACTTCGGGATTGCAAAAGCCGTCGCGGCCGCTGGTGCTGATCTCACAGCCAGCGGCGACATGCTCGGTACACCCAAGTACCTTTCTCCTGAGCAGGTCCAAGGTCGCGAGTCGGACGGCCGGGCCGACCTCTATTCCGTTGGGGTGGTGCTGTTCGAAATGCTCGCAGGTCGCCCACCGTTCAGCGCCAGCACCGAAATGGCGACGGCGTTGGCGCATGTCCAGGAGCCTGTCCCGGACATCGACGAGGTCCGGCCCGATTTGCCCGAAGGGCTGGGAGATCTCGTGGGTTCCTTGCTCGTGAAGGATCCCCGCTACCGCCTCGCGTCTGCTCTCGCTCTTGGTGGTTCGCTCACGTCCATCCGCAAGGGCATGGGCATTGCTGCCCAGAACGAGCCCGGCGACTATCTGAACCTCAACATCGGTACGGTTGGGGGCCGCGGCGCACGCGGGGCGGACGACGTGAGCGAGCCCAGGACGTTACCTGACTCGCCGAGACCTGACCTGGTTGGCCCCACCATCGTCGGGGTTGCTGTCGGTGAGGTTAGCGGCGAGACCGGGATCATCGACCGCTCCTCCGAGGTCGTGGTGAGCCCGAAGGCCCAGTCGACCGTTGCTCTGAGGCACGCGAATGGTGCTACCCCTCATGCACGGGGGACGACAGGCCGCAGCGCCCGAGGCACGAAAGAGCGCAGCGCCCGGGGGGCGAAGGACCACAGCACCCGAGGTGAGCGGCGTCGCAAATCCTGGCGGGCCACCAACATCGTCGTCGGCTCGCTCCTCGTTGCGGGCCTGCTGGTCGCCGGCGCTCTGGTGCGCACCCGTGGGCCGTCCCGTCCGCCCTCGACGGGGGCGGCCTCGAGCGGCTCGGTCGGTACCGGTGTGGTCGCTGGCGGGGTGCAATCGGCGCTCCAGATCGTCGCTGTGCACGAGATGACCCAGGACGGCAACCAGCCAAATGACGACCTGGGCCAACTCGGTAACCTCATCGACGGCAAAGCGTCTACCGATTGGGAAAGCGACGTTTACAAACGGCCCGAGTTCGGTGGTTCGGGTGGTTTTGGGTTGGCTCTACAGCTTCGAACTGCCCATGCGCTCCGTCAGCTGGTTGCCACCAGCCCGATGAAGGGCTGGACGGCGGAGGTCTTCACGGCCGACCGCGATGCGGCTGACCTGAGCGGCTGGGGTCGTCCCGTCGGCGAGCGATCTCGGGTCGACGGCAGCGCGACCTTCTCGTTAGGCGGCAGGACCGCCAGTTGGGTGCTTTTCTGGATCGTCGACCCGGGGCCCAGCCGCCAAGCCGTGGTCGAAGAGCTGACGCTTCACTAGTGGCCAGCCTCAGGGCTACCCGGGCGGTCCCTGCCGGCTAATCTGCCCGCATGCCTGACAGCGACGACCGCGTACAGCCATCGACCGGGCCGGCACCTGGCGCTGCGCCGGATGCTGCGACGCCGACGGACCGGCCTAACCCCGCGTCCGGGCCTGGGCCCCAGGTCAAGGCTTGGGCCGGCGAGTTAAGCGACTACGTAGTCGAAGGTGTCGGGTGGTTGAAGGCTCGCACCACCGTGCCTGTGATGACCGTGCTGCGGGTATTGGTCTACGGGCTGGTCGTCGCAGTAGCGCTGCTGGTCGCATTCGTGCTCGGCGTCATCGGCCTGGCGCGGATGTGGGACGCCTATGTGCCCCTCAGCCCCGAAGGCCGCAGGGTATGGCTCGGTTACGTGGTGCTGGGCGGCCTCCTGTTCGCCGCCGGCGTGGTGCTCCTCGCGCGGCGGCGCACAGACAAGGGATGAGGGGGCCTGCTGTGGCCCCAGGCGGGACGCCTGCTGGCAACGGCGCCGGTGCGGGGGAACTCCTGGCAGGCCGAGCGGGCACCTGACACGAGGACCGGAATACCACACGGCGTGTATTGGTTGAGCGAGGCGTGAAAGGTGTGAGCGAATTGGCTACCGAACTTAGGCAAGTAGTGATCATTGGTTCCGGCCCCGCGGGCCTGACCGCCGCGCTGTACGCAGCGCGCGCCAACCTCGAGCCGCTCGTACTGGAAGGAGAACTCTCCTCAACTGGTGACCAGCCGGGCGGGCAGTTGATGTTGACAACCGAAGTCGAGAACTATCCGGGCTTCGCACAAGGGATCCTCGGCCCCTTGCTGATGGGCGAAATGCGGGCTCAGGCCGAGCGCTTTGGGGCCCAATTGGTCCCTGCCAAGGCCACGCGGGCCAAGCTGACCGACGGAGGCTCGCAGACGGTCTGGTACCGGGACCCTTCTAATGGCGACGAGGTGCAAGTCGAGGCACAAGTCGTGATAGTGGCGATGGGCGCTCGTGCTTTGATGCTCGGCCTGCCGAGAGAGCGGGAGTTGCTCGGCTACGGCGTCTCGACGTGCGCGACCTGCGACGGCTTCTTCTTCCGCGGCCAGGACATCGCTGTGGTCGGCGGGGGCGACTCGGCCTTGGAAGAGGCGATCTTCCTGACCAAGTTCGCAAGCTCCGTCACCCTGGTGCACCGGCGCGGGGAACTTCGGGCCTCGAAGATCATGCAGGAGCGCGCTCTTGCGAACCCCAAGGTCCGCTTCGCCTGGCACAGCGTCGTGACCGGGCTGGTCGGGACCGACAAGCTCGAAGGCGTCATGCTTCAGGACGTTCGCACCGGCGAGGAACGGGAGCTGGATGTCACCGGCCTGTTCGTTGCGATCGGCCACGTCCCGAGCAGCGACATCCTGCGAGGTCAACTCGACCTCGACGAACAGGGTTACGTCCTCACCCGTGATGGGACCACGGCGACCAGCATCGACGGGGTGTTCGCAGCCGGTGACCTGGTGGACCACCGGTACCGCCAGGCCGTCACCGCAGCCGGGAGCGGTTGCATGGCAGCCATTGATGCCGAGCGCTGGCTGGAGAGCTACGAACACAGTGCCGGGCTGAACGAGGGGCCCCAGTAAGGCGTGGTTCAGGCAGGGCCCCCTGCTCCCAGCAGGGCGCGCGGAATGCGCCACCGGCGATCGGGGTTGTAAAGGATGGTTAGAGGGCGAGCACCGGGAACGTTTGCCCGCCAACGAAAGGTGACCTGAGGACATGTCCAAGCTGATGACCGCATTGACTGATGCCACGTTCGACGAAGAGATCGGCGCGGCTTCTGAGCCGGTGCTGGTCGACTTTTGGGCGGAGTGGTGTGGGCCTTGCAAGCTCATAGAGCCCGTCTTGGACCAGATCGCCGAGGAGAACCAGGGCCGCCTTCGCGTCAGCAAGGTCAACGTGGACGACAATCTTGAGGTCGTGCGCCGGTTCGAAGTGATGAGCGTGCCGACACTCATACTGTTCAAAGAGGGAGTTCCCCAGCTCCGCCTCGTCGGAGCGAAGGGCAAAGCTCAGCTTCTCCAAGAGCTCAGCCAGCACCTTTCCTAGCAGCGCCGCTAAGCGGGCGGCCCATCAATCCACAGCATTTGCACAGCTGTGGATGAGGTCGAGGTGGGCGAACCCTAAAGCTCCAGGTCATGCCCCGCCATTTGTAGGACGTCCTAGTTCGGCTCGGTCATCGCCTTGTAGATCCGCTCCAGGTCTTCGAGGGTAGCGAACTCTATGACAACCTTGCCGCGGCTCGCGCCCATGTCGACGCGTACCTTGGTGCTGAGATGATCGGTGAGCAGTTCTTCGAGCTCGAGTATCCCTGGAGGTCGCAGCCGTCCGGGAGACGGCTTGGGACTGTGAGCGTCCGTGGGGCCGGCAATCTGGTTGCGCTCGCGGACAGCTTCCTCGACCGCCCTCACGGATAGCTGTTCGTTGGCCGCGCGGCGCGCGAGCGCCTCTTGAAATGCACGGTCCGGAGTGCCCAGCAATGCCCGCGCGTGGCCGGCACTGAGACGGGCTTCGGCGACCAGGCGCTGAACGGATGGTGGCAGCTGGAAAAGGCGGAGAGCATTGGTAATCGCAACACGGCTTTTGCCGACCCTGGCCGAAAGCTGGTCGTGCGTAAGGTCGAAATCCTCGATGAGCTGTTGGTAGCCGGCAGCCTCTTCCAGGGGGTTGAGCTCTTCCCTGTTGAGGTTCTCAATGAGCGCCTGTTCGAGGCTCTCGCTGTCGGACGCGGTGCGGATGATCGCCGGGATTGTTGCCATGCCGGCGCGGCGGGCAGCGCGCCAGCGCCTCTCACCCGCGATCAGTTCGTACTCGTCTTCATCCGTACGCCGGACCAGGATTGGCTGCAGGACACCTATTTCGCGCACGGACGCGGTCAGCGACGCGAGCCCGTCCTCGTCGAAGTGTGACCGGGGTTGACGGGGGTTAGGGCGAACTGCTGTCACGGAAAGTTCCATTAGTGCCCCTCGGTCCCTTAGGACGTCGGTCGGGATCAGGGCCCCGAGCCCCCTACCTAAACCGCTTCGGCGCGCCACCGCTTACCTCCTTGGCTAGTTCCCGGTAAGCCGTCGCCCCGCGCGACGTTGGGTCGAAAACGATAATCGGCTGACCAAACGAGGGAGCTTCAGACAAACGGACGGTCCTGGGGACGACACTGCGGCAGACCCTCTCGCCGAAGTGGCGACGAACCTCTTCGACCACCTGCTCGGCCAGTCGGGTCCTTGCGTCGTACATCGTCATGATGATGGTGGTCACGCTGAGATCCGGATTGAGGTTGGCCCTAACGCGCTCGATGTTGCTCAGTAGCTGTCCCAGGCCTTCCAGGGCGTAGTACTCGCACTGGATGGGGACGGCAACTTCATGTGCCGCGGCGAGGGCATTGACTGTGAGCAGCCCGAGCGATGGCGGGCAGTCGATCAAGACGAAATCGAAGTCATCCAGCACGGTGGCGATCGCGCGCTTGAGGCGAAGCTCTCTACTGAAAACCGGGACGAGCTCGATTTCTGCTCCTGCAAGGTCGATCGTCGCAGGTACCAAGAAGAGGTTCCTCAAATTGGTCGGCTCGATGCAGTCCTCTATCGGCAGGTCGTGGAGGATCACGTCGTAAACCGAACTGTCGAGGTTCCGTGCGTTGACCCCGAGGCCAGTCGTCGCGTTGCCCTGAGGGTCAAGGTCGATGACAAGGACCCGGTAGCCGAGCTCGGCGAGCGACGCTCCAAGGTTGACCGCGGTGGTGGTCTTGCCTACCCCACCTTTCTGATTGGCGATCGCCAGGACGCGGGGCAGCGGAAGTCGTTGTTTGGGAACCCGCCCAAGGTCATGGGCGGCCCCTAGTTCTTGAGCAGCGGTGCTCAATTGGTTGATGAGCGCTGGCTCGGGCACCCTCACAGCTGGTGGGGTCACTGGGCCCTCGAGAGCGATCACCGGGTGTTCTTTTGTATCTATTTTGTCGTCGTTCATAGGAGAGTCGTCACCGGGGAGGGCATTGACGGGGTCATCCTCGCGCATTGTGCGAAAGATCGACGAGGCTCGGTCTCGTCGTTGCTCCCGATTTGTCATGCGTCTCACATACTTGCTCGCATTGCCGGCAACAGCAAGCATGTTCATTGTTAAACCCTAAAGAGGTGGTTCACGCCGGAGCCGGTCAAAGATCTCGGCGGCAGTCAGGCGCTCGCCGCTGAGGTGCGCCCGTCCTCCCTTCTCCTCCAGTTCAGGGACCGGTGCGCTCACCTCCTCCTTCTCCTCCTCGAGGGTTGTTTGGGCAACAAGCCCCAGCCTGCGGTGGTACCGAGCCTTCATTTCGTCGTACCGTTCAGCGCTTGCGGCGTCCAGCTTCGCCGTAAGGTATTCGTCGAGGATGGGCATGAGCACCTCACGGAGATAGCTGCCCCTGGCCATCCATTGGAAGTAGTGGCGGCCATCGTGGTTATACGGGCCATAGAGCTTGCCTCCCGGGAAGGTCCGTTCTATCCAGTTGAAAAGGGCCTCATGACGGACGTGCATCCGTAGCGTGACCTGGGGTTGACGTCCATCTCCCCCAAAGTGCCCTTCACCGACCAGCAAGCCGACCATGTACCCTTTGTCGAAGTCCGTAGGCAGCGGAGCCCTCCTTTCCTCAAAATACGAGGCTGGATCTCGAGACCCAGCCATACACCTGGCGACGTGGGGGATGTTTCACCGTATGGTAACACGTGGAACAAAAAATCCCTCGGAGGCCCTTTCGAGGGCCGCTCCGTGGCTGACGACACCGGAGCGGTGCGGGCGAGAAGCCGTCTACAGCGATCCCTCAGGGATTGATGAGATCGGCCCAGTTGTTAGAACAGGGGCCGTTTGAAAGGGGTCCCGACTCGTCGGGGGTAGCGCTCGTTGCAGGGCGAGACCGCAAAGATCCTGCTGAACGACACCGGGCCTGCCGCAGTGGGGACGACCTCGCGGGAACCCAGCTCCAGCCCGAACTGGGAGAGACCCTCTTGTGGCCACCGCACAGGTTGGTCAGGGCCTTCGGGCGGGTCAGTTACCAACAGGCAACCTCCTAAAGCGAGCAGCGGTGCGGCGCATTCGGCCGTTGCCGCAGGTGCGCCGAAGCTCCTTGCTGTGACCAGCTGGGCCTGGTGGCGATAAGGGCTTCGGCCGACCAACTCGGCTCGCTCGCACACGACCTCGACCCGGGCCGTGGCGCCAAGTTCCGAAGTCGCCTCTCGTAGCCAGCTGGTCCGTCGCTGGTTGCTGTCGATGAGGAGCCATCTACTATCGGGCCAGACGACGGCGAGGACGAGGGCAGGCAAGCCGCCGCCGCTGCCGAGGTCCGTCACGAGGCCCGCTGGAGGCGAAATGCCTGCGGCCACCGCGAATGCGACGCTTCGCGTTATCTGGTCACCCACATCGCCCGGTCCGAGAAAGCCGAGATCACGGGCTTCCGAAAGGAGGCGTTGGAGGCTTTGCCTGTCCTGATCCGCGAGCTCCGGCCGGGCTGACCCTGGTGAAGAGCCAGGTATGCGTGGCACGGCTGCCGGGCTCATTGCGGGCCCTTGGCTGAAACGCGGGCGACAGGCACGAGCAGCCGGAGCTACGAGCTCAAGCTCTCCGATTGTTCCTGGCCAGCCGCGGCAGGGTTCTCATTGTCGACCGCGTCAGGGGACACAGGGAGCAGGAGAACTCGCCGGTAGGGCTCTTCGCCTTCCGAGATCGTCGTGACGCCTGGGATGTCGTTGACGGCGTCGTGGACGACCTTTCGGTCCGGCGGCGGCATCGGCTCGAGAGCTCGTTTGGTGTTACTGGCCTGCACCTCCAGAGCGACCTGCCTGGCGAAGCGGGCGAGAGCGTCCTGCCTGTGCCTTCTGTACCCGTTGATGTCAAGGACGATCCGGCAATCAGAGGACGAGACCTGGCGTTGCATTACGGTGCGGGTCAGTTCTTGGAGGGCAAGCAAGGTCGCCCCCTTGGGCCCGATCAACGTGCCTAGGTTCTCTCCCGTGATCAACAGCTCGACCACGCCTTCCGCGAGCTCCTCGGAAGTAATCGTTGCCTGAGCACCCATCTCGGCAAGGAGCCCGCGGACGAACTGTTCCCCCAACGCAACCTGCTCTTCGACCGACGCCGTCTTCACTTCGCCGAAGTTAGCGCCTCCTCGTTCTGGTTTGTCACCGGACGCCGTAGATGGCGAGGAACGCCTCCGCCGTCGCGCCGCTGGGGCCTCTCCGGCGGGCCGAGGCTCCGCCTCATCCGGCTTCGACCTGCTCTTGTGCTCGTCGGTGCCGTTCCCTGTTTGGTCAGCAGTGCTGGCTTGGGACCCTGTGGCGCCGACCTGAGGACCGTGGTCCGCCGCCGCCGGCCCGCGACCCCGCCTTCGTTCTCGCCTTTCACCCTTTGAACGCGGGTAGCGAGGCCGTACCCGAGCCCGGACTCGTGCCTCCTCCTTCAAACGGCCGAACAGCCCGACCTTGGGTTCAGAGATGACCTCGAAATCGGTGTCAGCCTCTTCCACGCCGAGTTGTTCCAAAGCGGATTTCTTGGCCTCTTCAACCGTACGGCCGGTGGTCTCGACCCATTCCATAGCCCTATCGACCTTTACGTCTTCGGTTTCGGTTCCGCTGGCTCGCCGCTTCGGTGTTCGGGTTACGTATTGGCCTCTGTCCGTTGGGTTGGCCGTTCGGTTTAGCGCCGTTCGGCTTGCCGTCCGGTTTACCGTTGGCGGGTACGATGTCCGCGACGGGCGGCGATGCCTTAGGTGGCGCCTTAGGTGGCGCTTTAGGCAGTGCTTTCGGTGGCGCCTTAGGTGGCACCTTGGGTAATGCCTTGCGCGGCTTACCCTCGACCTCCTCCAGATGCGCCTCCATGACCTCGAGGTCACGGTCGTCCCTAGCGACGAGGGCTTTTACCTTCGGGTCGTAGTGGTACATGGCCCAGGTTTGGCCGACCCTGAACAGACCAGAGACGGCGTAGTAAAGGACGAGGCCCGTTGCGAAGCGGATGCACAGCACTCCGAAAAGGATCGGGAAGAACCTCATCAAGCGCATCTGCGAGTTCATCTGCTGGTTCTGGCGCACCATGGGGTTCAGGCTCATGATCTGGACCTGCTGGTAGTAGTTGGCTCCGGTCATGATCACGAGCAACAAGAGAGCGCCGAACGTGCCCCCGATCCCCACCTTTGAATGAAGGTCAGCCCAGGCGTTGTTGCTCAGGTCGATCCCAAAGGACTTCATTTGGGCGCCCATCCCCCGCGGGGCGCTACGTACCAGGTCCTTGAACATCTTGGTGCTGGGGCTCAGGTAGGACGGACATGCGCGAAGGATGCCAGTTGTTCCGTCGCAGATCTTGGCTGTGTGGCCCAACCCACGGATCACGCTGTAAAGGATGTAAAGGAGAGGCAGAGGCAACAAGGTCGGGATGCAAGCCCCGAACGGGTTGACCCCTTCTTGCTTGTACAGCTCAGTAAGGGCCTGGTTAAGCGCGAGCCGGTCGTCCTTATGCTGCTGCTGAAGCTGCTTCATCTTCGGTTGCAGCTTCTGCATGGCGAGCATCGAGCGCGTCGACTTGAGGGTGAACGGCACGACAAAGGACATGTACACCAAGCCGACCAGGATGATCGCAATCGCGTAATTGGGGATTAGCGAATAGAACCCGGCAAGCACCCATCCCACTAGCCTGCTCAGAGAGCTCATCGGGCCGGCTCCTTCATGGTCAAAGGCTCACAGGGCACGGGGTCAAGGCCAAAAGGCCCACCCGGGCGGCACCTGACCAGCCGCCGGACCGTCAGGCCAAGACCACGTCGGGCGCCGAAACGCTCAAGAGCTTCGAGCGCATAGTCCGAGCACGAAGGAACGAACCTGCACACCGGGCTCCGCCCAGCGCGTGCGGCCTGGTAAACGAGAATGAACGTTCTGAGTGCTCGTGCCGCCACTGAACGAGTGGAGTGCAGGGTGGTGGGCGCAGTCATTGCCCCTCCGCTACCGGGGGATCGGGTTCCGAGGATACCCGCTTCTGCCTTGTTGTCTGTTGCGGTGCCGGCCTTCCCGAAATGGGCAGGGAGCTCACCGCCCGCGCCAAATGGGATGAGATTTCCTGGAAGGAAAGCGCCACGGCCTCCGGCCGGGCGCGAATGAGATAGGTGCCCGGAGGCAGCGTCACAAGTCGACGGGCTGCTTCCCTCAGGCGCCTTCGAAGCCGGTTGCGGACCACCGCGTTGCCGACCCTCTTGCCGATCGCGAACGCCAGGGCGGGAGGTTGGCCAGGCACTGCCGGGAGCCAGGACAGCGTGAACGGGCCGGAACGGACCGTGCTGGCGCGCCGAAGCCCCTCGAAGGCCGACCGCCCTCTCGTTCGCCACGTCAAACTGCCAGGCGGTGCCGGCCCTTCAGGCGGCGCGCCTTCAGCACCGCCCGCCCGGCCCTCGTCTCCATACGGTGACGGAACCCGTGACGCCTCGCGCGGCGGCGGTTGTGGGGTTGAAAAGGACGTTTCACTCATTGCCTCCTCGGTGGACAGGTACCCCGCGAGGCCAGGCGCCACCGTTCAGCCCTCCCGCAGCGATTGAGCCTGAGGCTCAGGTCGCCAGGAACGTTCGAGCTTGTGCGCGTCAGCCAACAGCCTGCGGCGTTCCATCCCAGCGTAGGGGACGAGCGGCGCTGGCGCCAGCAGGGCTCCGGCTACGTGGGCCGTGTAGTCGTAGAAGGCGCTGGAGCGGAGTACGTTCAAACAATGGCTGCACAGAGCCCGCCGGAACGAGGGCCCACGCCCGTTCCTGGCCAGCCAGGTCCCACCCCGGAGGCGCCATCGGGTGGCCAGAGGCCAGAGCTGCTCTGGCCGAGCGGGGCAACGGGGCGCGACGACCCGCCGTGGCCTACCGAGGCCCCGTGGGCGGCGGCCGATAGCTCGGCGCCATCCGGAGGCTTTCCCACTTACGGCTCGCTCGGCTCGCTGCCGTCGCACCCTGGCCGCTCTCACGATGTCCCGAGCGCCGGCCCCTCCATCCCGGCGCGGGCGGCGTGGTGTGCTGTGCCAGGCCTGTTGGCCGGCTACGCGATGGCGATCGTGGGTGCAACTATCGGGGACGCCCTTTCGGGCAGCGCGACTGGTCCCGTGACCACTCTTTTGAGCGAGATGGGCCTTTGGACCGGAATGCTGGGCACGGTGATCTTTGTCTCGCGCCGCTACGGCAGCTCGAGCCTACGACGTGACTTCGGAT
>Ga0182024_10015259_pt1 | contig 14740 bp, 11 predicted proteins | sample P32metaG_FD_120480 | JGI IMG/M metagenome (GOLD analysis project Ga0182024, IMG submission 120480) | Permafrost microbial communities from Stordalen Mire, Sweden - P3-2 metaG (Illumina Assembly) | ecosystem: Environmental > Terrestrial > Soil > Wetlands > Permafrost | place: Sweden: Stordalen... | reverse complement strand
CTCCCCATTATATGGGCGTGGAATTCACGAGCTTGCTGCCGGGGAGACGAATTGCCATCTCGTGGAGCAAAAGCGCGAATCGCGATCTGCCGGCCACCTGCGGGCAGATTTCCCGCAGCCAAACCGACCAGTTAAGATGGAGAGACTACATTACGTGAGGCCTTGAATGCCATCTCGTTTTTTCCCCCTGATCGCACTGCTGTGTCTGTCGCCCGCGCTCCTGGCCCAAACAGAAGCTCCGTCGCGCTATCAGATCTTCGGCGGCTATTCTTATCTCTCGAACTCTCTGAATGGAGTTACCGGATCGCATCATGCGCTGAATGGATTCGACGGGGCAATAGCCTTCCCGGCGTGGCATAACCTCCGCTTCAAGATCGACACGACCGCGTACTTCGGAACCAACCTGGGCGCCCCCCAGCATCCTTACTTCATCCAGGGCGGCGCGCAATACACGTGGCGCATGCGAAGAGAAGCGGTTTTTGTTGAGGGATTGGGCGGAACCGGCGGCGCGAACAAAACCTGGGCGGGCACCGGCACACTTGGCCAGACCGCTTCGTTTGTATCTCTAGTGGGCGGCGGCCTGGACACACGGCTCACGCGACACGTGGCTTTTCGCGTAAGCGGCGGCTATCAGTATTCCTACTTCGCCTTCAATCATCCGGTAACGCTGGTTCCCTACCGGATTCCCGGGCTGCCGATCAATTTTGGGCGTGTGTCCAGTGGGTTGGTGTGGCTGTTCTAGAGCGGAACCAGAGTAAACGTGGCCTCGAGTAGATTCTTGAGGGTGGCTTTTTCTTGAGGAAAAAGCCACTCGGCCGTGTTGACTTCGGGCTACAGCTACTCTGGTTCCGCTATAGTGTCATGCCTGCGAAGTTCGGAGCGTTTGTTTAGGACTGGCGGGATTGCCGTGAGCTTATCAAATGCAGGTTCCCTTCGGCGATGCTGAAGTACGCTCCGCTCCGTCGAAAATCAATTGCTGGACCTCGGTCGCCCCTCCGGGGCTTGTTTTACCAACTCGCGCCCTTCCCCAGGGCTGCCCCTTCGCTCTGCTCAGGGATTGCCCTGGGCTATTATCGACCGCTCCCTCCGGGAGCGAAGGTTTTTAGAGCGGAACCAGAGTAAACGTGGCCTCGAGTAGATTCTTGAGGGTGGCTTTTTCTTGAGGAAAAAGCCACTCGGCCGTGTTGACTTCGGGCTACAGCTACTCTGGTTCCGCTATAGCTGCAGCGGCTCCGTGGTGGAGCGCCGGGACAGGATTTTCATCCGCATGGGTGGGCCAAAGGCCCAGGGGCACTCAGGATGACAGCACTTGTTATGAGGAGAACTCCGGCTCAAGGGCACTCGCACCCGTCCGCAGTTCAGAACGGAAACAGCGCCGGAGCCGCTCGATTGCGGCGCCGGCGCTGGTAAGGGTGCGGACAGCACGTGTGACTGTCGGTTATATCAATCCAATTCGTCGACGTAGTGAGCCAGCAGGATGGTGCTGCCGTCAATCGGACTCTTGATCAGCAATCCAACTACGCGTACATTTTCTCCGCCGGTCAGGTCGCTGACTCCGCTCAGGCCGTTACGGAAGCCGGTCTTATCGACCGTGTATACAGTGACCGTCTGCGGCACCAGGAGCCCGGCAAAGCCGTTGACCTGGATCTGAAACGTTCCGCTGGATAGATTGACGCTGTTGGCAACCACCGTGCCGTTGAAGCCCCAGTCGCGCAGGACTACGCGCTTCACGGTCACATCCTGCGCATTGGCCGCGCCTGTGGCAGGACCGCCCACAGAGACGTGCTGGCCCGGCAACAAGAGGCTCTGGTTGAAGACAAACTGCGTCAGTTGATTATGCCACCAGTAGATGAAGTAGTTCTCGTTGCCGCTCAGGTCAACGGTGGCAATCTGGCCCAGCGTCAAACCAGTTGTCGTTGGCAGGAGGCCGCGAACATAAAGGTCGAAGCTGGTCGCCGCACCCGACGATGGCTGCACGTAGGTGATCTGCCCGCCGGCGTAGAAGCCTTGCTGCGACAGAATCGCCACGTCGTCGGCATCGATGGTCGCATCGAGCTTGTCCAGCTTTCCAGACAGGGCCACAATGCTGCTCGTGGTCAGATCGCTCAGGCTCTCGTTGTTCTCCCACTCCGTCTGTCCGCTCACGTTGACGGTGAACTGTCTTCCGTGCGGGCCCTGCACAACGAAGGATTGCGCAGTGGCGTTCACGCTGACCACGGCTGCATCGAAGCAATCGAGGTAAGCGCCGGCGTCGCCTATGCCCACCGCGTTGACATTGAACGTTGGTGTAACAGCGCCGGTAATTGCGCCGGTCGAATCGACGCCGATGGACTTGCGCAGATCGAAATCCACATGCAACCCAACCGGCGCACCGTTCTGTGCGACCACAATGGGGTTGGCCAGGGTAGTTGTGAATGTATAGGTGGCCGCAGAAGCCGGGTAGGTCGCGGCCATGGTGGCAATGGCTGGCGCACTGCCGGCCTGCGTATTCAGGTAGCCAATTGTGGCGGCGCCGAGCGTGATGGAAATATTGCTGTAGGTGCCTGCCTGCACATCGTTCATGTCGAGCAGCGTCTGCAGGCCGTTGAAGCGGGCAAAATCCACCGTGGGCGTGCCGCTGATCAGAGAAACCATGTTGCCGTTGGCGTCGGTGGCGGTGACGCTCTCCAACGGCACGCTGAATGAAACCACGCTGGCCATGGGGGCGTCCGTGCCGACCACGAAGGCTGGTCCGGTTTCCGCGGTTGTGGTGGTCGATGTTGAGCCGGTGCCGCCCATGTTGCAGCCCGCAACCATCAGCGCGGCGGCCATCAGCGCAGCAAGCGTCACTGGGAAGAATTTGTTCTGTGTCCTCAAATCCATTTCAGTCACATCCCTTTCTGTTCTTGTCCCGCAAGGTGTTGTAACGCAGCAAAGCTCGCGTCATTGCGACTTTCTGCAAGGCAGGCAGCTGAAACAGCAAATCGGAAAACGGAGGCGCAAACCGGCATCGCCCACGCGTGCATCGGCGATGGGTTCAGCAACGAGGGAGCCCGGGCGCGCTCTTGCGAAGTCGTCGCCGGGATTCATTTATGCCGGTCTGGAAAAAGCCAGTGCTGCTGCGTGTGCAGGCCAGCAAAGTTTTCCAGACCATCTACCCCCACGAACACAGCCTCACATGGGAAGTTGCGCAATGGAACGGGAAATTTCTTGTGAATTGGATCTTTGGCGGCTGGTTGGATTCGACCTGGGCTGCACTTCTTAAGCGGGGAGAACGGGACACAGGCAGCGCAGAGACTCATCCAGCGCGCGTTCCTTGCGATGGCCACCATTTTATTCAAGTGAGGATTTGACGGCAGAGGTTGAAAACAGTGCAGCGAGTTAGCCCCTGCTGCGCAGGGATGGCAAGTTAGCGAGTTAGCGGGGACAAATGCGTCGCAGGATTCATGACTGCCTGGGGTGAGGAAGGCGATGCGGACTGGCGTATGGGGAATTTGTGAAAGTCGTCGCGAGCCGGCTAGCAATCGCTGGCTTCTTCACCCGAGCGGCGTGGCGGCCACTGCAACCGGGCGTCCGGCGAGGGCGGGGCGCACCAGTTCGGTGGGCCACACATACACCGCCAGGCGGCGCGAGTAGTGCAGGACCGGCTTAATCTCCGGCAGTTCGATGCCGATGGCCGCGGCCAGGTCGTTGCGCTCGAACTCCGCTTCCGCCTCTTCCAGCGGTGCGGGGACATGGTGCAGGCTGGCGCGGACCGCCTGCCCGGCGCGGTTGCGCGTGAACAGGCTGGAGCGCTCCATTAGGAAATGCTCGAGAGTTCCGCTTCCGCCTTCGGCCAGCTTGCGGGTCGGGCCGAGTCCCCGGTAGCGCGCCTTGAAGATGACCGGCGCATCGGTAAGGCGCCTGCGGCTGTAGAAGGCAAACTCGCGCTCGGATCGCTGGTCCAGATGCATCTCCGCCCAGTGGTAAGGCAGATGGAAGAAGGTGTGCGCTAAAGCGACAGCCAGCAGGTTGGTGGCGTCCAGGCTGAAGAAATACATGCCGGGGGTGTGCGTGACCTCATCCCGCACATAGGTGCGCACATTGAGGTCAGGAAAGCTGCGCATTCCGGGAATCACAGGAAGGCCGCGCACTTTGATGCGGTCCAGCCAGAAGGGCACCATGCCTAGCCAGGCCGAGCCCTGAAAGACATCTGGCTCCAGACCCTCGGGCAGAAGGGCGGCGATGGAGGCCGCGGGCACGGGCCAATGGGCGAACAGCAGATCGTTCCACCGCTGCGTCATCTGCCAACGGCCTGACGGCAACGGTCGCGGACTGTGCGACGTACGTATCAGAAATTCCCGCATGGCCTGCTCCACATAAATCCTACTCCCGCATGGGCACATGGTGCATTGTCAAACATGGCATTGAGGCGAATTTTTGCCTTCCGGTTTCAGTTAGACGCGAAAACGCACAGGCAGTTGCCCCCCGGTCCGGGCCTGATGCCTTATTCTGGTCGCGAGCCCTCATCCATGTCCAGTGAATCCAGGTCCAGCGAATCCAGGTCCAGCGAATCGGAACTCTCTTCGGTCCTCCCTCCGGGCGCCCGCAATCAAACCGATGTCTTCGCCGTCCACGGCGCCGACCCGGAAGTGTTGGCCTACGCCATGGCCAAGTACTCCCGCTCGGCACTTTCCATGCGGGAGTCGCTTTCGGAGATCAGCGCGCAGCGCGCCGAGCAGTTTCTGAACACGTTTTATTTTCAGTATGGGCATCGCTCCATCGCCGACCTAGCGCATATTGCCTTTGCCGTCGAGCGGCTTAGCCTGCTGGCGGCGATTGTGCTGGTGGACGAGCAGAGGTGGGATGGGCAGGAGCGATCGACCCGGTACCAGAATTTCTTGAAATCGGGCTGGTATTTTCCTGAATTCGGGCAGGATTCGAGCGCGGCCGCGCTCTACGCCGACACCATCAACAACTTGTTTGCCACGTATCAGCGCACCACCGCAGCCGTGCTTGAGGCGCTGCGCCGCCGCATTCCGTGCCCGGCAACGCTCAAGCCGGAGGCCTACGAGCGCACCCTCAAGGCTCGCGCATTCGATGTGGCGCGCTACCTGCTTCCGCTGGCGACAAACACCTCTCTCGGGCAGATCGTGAACGCCCGCACGCTGGAGGCGCAGGTCTCGCGCCTGCTGTCCCATCCTGCCGCGGAGGTCCGCGATTTGGGACTGAAGCTGCGCGAGGCCGCCACCGGGCCGGCGTGGAATGTGAACGCGCAATGGGCCGCTGCGTTCGTTCAGAAACTCGATTCAGCCCTGGCTGAAGAGGCTGCGGGGCTTTTCACGCGGGAGGTCCGCACCGCGCCCACGCTGGTCAAATACGCCGAAGCCAGCAGCTACAGAATTCAAACCCAGGCGGAACTTGCGCAGGCGGCGGCAGAGTTGCTCGCCGGCCATCCCATTGCTGCCAGTCCGGTGGTTGACCTGGTGGAACGGACGGAGACGCTGGAAGTCGAGCTCGCGTCCACATTGCTCTACTCCGCGGCGCATCACGGGTACCGGCAGATTCGCGACCTGGTGGCGGCGCTGCCCGCGCCGCGCGTGGACGAGATCGTCGAGCTGGGCCTGCGCCACCGCGGCCGCCACGACGAAGCCCTTCGTGCTTTCCACGCTGGAGCGGCCTTGCGGTTCGACATTCTCATGGACATCGGCGGTTTCCGCGACATGCACCGTCATCGCCGCTGCGTGCAGATCATCCAGGGGTTCACGGCGTTGCATGGGTGCGAAATTCCCGATTGCGGCGACCTGGAACCCGGAGTCGACATGCTGGCCGAAGCCGGGATTCTGGTGGAATTCAAGGCCGCTCTCGACCAGGCTCACACTGCCAGCGCGCAGATCGCCGCCAGCGAAGCGCCGGAAGCCGCACAGTCTGCGCTCTACCTGCTACCGCTGGCCACGCGGATTCGCAGCCTGTTCAAGATGGATTTTGCCGAGGCGCAATACATCTCGGAACTCCGCTCGGCACCCGCCGGGCATTTCAGCTATCGCCGCATTGCGTGGGAGATGTATAAGGCTCTCGAACGGCAGCATCCCATGCTGGCCAAGCACATCCGCGTTACCGACTTCACCCAGCCGATCGACCTATTGCAGCGATGAAGGACATATAAATGACGATGAGACGCTTTAGATAGGTGGAAGTATTCCACCTTAACCGCAAAATCGCGGGGCGCAGAGGCTGCCCCGGTGGGGCATCCAGACTCTGCGGGACAACCGGCGCTGGCGGGGGTATTACTTCGGCGACAGGCTTTCTTCGGGGAGTTGCTGGTAGCTGACGAAGGCCAGCTTGAGGCCGTCGGGAGACCAGCTGGGGACGTTGATGGTTCCCTGGCCGCCGAAGAGCCTGGCGAGGACGCGGACCTGGCGGTCCTTAAGCGACGTGAGATGGAGCGACATGAGGCGGAGTTCGACATCCTTACCGGGAGGGTGGCCGGTGACGCCTTTTTCATACGCGATGAAAACCATCGACTGGCCGTCGGGGGAGAGGTGCGGGAACCAATCGTTGCTGTCGTCGTTGGTGACTTGTTCCTGCGCGGAGCCGTCGGGCTTCATACGCCAGATCTGCATATGTCCGGTGCGCTCGGAGTTGAAGTAGATGTAGGCTCCGTCGGGCGAGTACTCGGGGCCATCGTCGAGTCCGGGAGCAGTGGTGAGGCGGGTTTCGTCGCCTGATGAGGGGCCGCCGGCGGCAGGGCCGGCAGCGGGCCCCCCGGCAGGAACGGTGTAGATGTCGAAGTTGTCTTCGCGCTGGCCGGTGAAGGCCAGGGTCTTGCCGTCGGGCGACCAGCCGTGCCAGTAGGAGGGCGCGTTGGGCGTGATGAGGCGGGGCGTTCCGCCGGCGATGGGAACGATGTAGACGCGGGACTTGTGGTCGCCGGCGGTGGAGTCGCTGATGGCCAGGAACTGGCCGTCGGGCGAGATGCCGTGGTCGTTGTTGCAGTGGATTTGCGGATCGGTCGGGATCACGGTGGGCGCGCTGCCGTCCAAGGTCAGGCGGCGGAGGGTTCCGTCCTGGTTGAAGATGAGGTACTTGCCGTCGCGGGACCAGTTGGGCGCTTCGAAGTGCGCGGTGGCGACGTATTCGACGTGGCGGTCGGTGGAGGCGATAGAGATGGTTTCAAGCGAGCTGACGAGGACGGTCTTGCCGCTTGCAGGCGGGAGCTGCTCCAGTTTCACATTGGAGAAGACGGCCTTCTCGACCACGTCCTTATCGTGCGAGCAGACGCCGATGCCGATGTAGAAGTCGCCGCTGAGAGCGAGCTTGGTGGATGCGCCGGCGGGTTGAAGATTGCCGGCGTTGTTAGAGAGGCCGGGGCCCGTGACGAAGGCGTAGAAATAGTCACCGCGTTTTTCGATGCGGACGGTTTTGGGGGCGGAGATGTTGGACTCGACTTCGTGGGTGTTAACGCTGGTTGCGTCGCGGAACTGGAGCGAGGTTAGGCCGACACCGTGGACGGCGATGTCGACGCCGGGCGAGTTCCCGTCGAGGGACTGGCGGATCATGAGCACAGCCTTGCGATGGGGATTGCCGCCGGTGCCGAGGAAGGCGATGTCGGCGGTGAGGGCTATGTCGCCGGAGACTTTCTTCCAGACGAAGTGGAAGTCGTCGACGCCGAACCACATGTTTTCTCCGCTGCCGTCGAGGGTGTAGGTCTGGCGTACGGCGTCGTAGACAGCGGAGCCGGGATGGAGCACGGTTCCCACGTCCTGATGGTCGGTGAAGATGCCGATCGGCTGGGGCTGGGCCAGGGTCATGACCGGTGCGACGCCGAGCACGACGGAGACGCCCAATTTGATGAGGGCTGGAAGGGATGAGGGAAACATTTTGGACCTTTCGAGAATCTTGCGCACGGTCTTCCGCACCGCGGATCATCCTATCGTTATCGCTTCGGTTTGTGAAGTGCATGGCTGAGCGAGGGAGCGGTGCGAGCGACTCCCGAGGCGCTCAGATAAGGGGAAATTACTTGTGGATTGCCGGTGAATGCGACAAGACCTGTACGTGCCGCCCAACAACGTGTAGCCCGGCGTCGTTCTCAAAGTCTGAATTGACAACGGCTGACACCGTCGCAGATACTGCAATCTGCGCATGTAGGAAGCAACGGCAGGTTGCCGAAGGGCAATGCCCACCTACGATCTCATGGTGGAGGTCTACATGCCCAATCTGGAGAACCTGAAAAAACAAGCCAAGCTCATTTTGCGGTGGCATCGCGAAGGCCACTATCCGGTCGCCGCACAAATCCGCGAGCATTTGCCTCGTTTCCTGAATATGTCCGACTCCGAGATTCTTGCGGCGAGCTTCAAGCTCGGCGATGCACAAGAAATGGTCGCAAGACAGCAGGGCTTCGACAGATGGCAAGCCCTGAAAACTGGACTCTCGATCGCGCCGCGCAAGGTGAAATCATCGCCATCCAAAGCAACGATTGTCTGTGCAGAGCCGCAACTGCTCGTCACCGATATCAAGAGATCATGCGATTTTTTCCGTGACAAGTTAGGCTTTACGCTTGAATTCAGTTACGGCAGACCTCCCTACTATGCACAGGTGAGTCGCGACGCGGCGCGTCTCAATCTAAGATGCGTCGAGCAAACAGTAATCGATTCGAGGGTCCGCGATCGGGAAGAACTGCTGTCGGTATCTATGACCGTCGCTACAGCGGACGAAATCAAGCTTCTGTTTCTTGAGTTTCAGTCCGCTGGTGTTGCCTTTCGCCAGACGCTGAAAAAGCAGCCCTGGGGCGCCAAGAATTTCGTCGTCAAGGATCCGGATGGAAATCTGCTGCTGTTTGCTGGACCTGCAGACTAACAACTGCCGAGCCGAAGTGTGTAGATCGAGCCGGTATAGCCCCCAACTCGGAAGTAATCGTGGCGGGATGGATCGCTAACTGCCAATCTTCCATGTCGACCGTTGAATTGGCCGGCTTTTCTTTATGCTTTAAGGGACTCTGAAAGCCTGCACCCTCTCCACCGAAATGTCGATGCAGAGGGTGGGAGCGGCCGAATTTGCCTTGTGCGGAAGGGCCGGTGGTCTATTGGGGCGGAGCCTGGGGCGCGGCGTTGCGGGGGACGTTCGGCTTGCCTGCCGTGGGCTGGCCCATGGCGTTGACAGTAGTGGCCAAAAAGTCCGAGCCCTTGAGGGCGCCTTCGACGCGGACGGTGTCGCCTAACTGGATGTCGGCGAGGGTGATGGGGTCGCGGCGCTTGCGGAAGGTGGTGTTTTCGTCGGCTACAAAGGAGCGGGCGGTGTTGTCGACGACACCCATGAGAGTGACCTTGACGCCGTCGATGGCGGTGACCTTGCCCATGAGCCAGGTCTTGCCATAGTTGGCCTGCATTTCGCGCATCTGTTTGGCGCGCTCTGGGTCGATTTGCATGACCATGGTTGCGCCGACGGACTTGGCGGTTGCATCCAGCTCGCCCATGGCGGCGATGGCGTCGCCGACCTTGATGTCAGTGGATTTGAGCGGGGTGGGCGGATTGCCGCCGCCAGGACCACCTTCCCCTCCGCCCCCACGCTCGCCGCCCTCGCCGCGGGCGCGGGCCTGCTGCTTGAGGATGCGGGTGTTGGCGCTGTAGTGGACGGTGTAGGTTTCGCCGGTTTCGGTCTTGATGGTGTAGTGGTCGGCGGCAACCTCAGTGACGGTGCCCATGAGACCGCGGCCCATGCCCATGCCGCCGCCCCAGCCACGGCCTCCGCCGCGCTGACCCTGGCCGCCTGAGCCTGCCTGCGCCTGCGGTGCTGGGCCGGGTGCTGGGGTGGTGGAATCCTGGGCGGAGGTGGCGACGGCGAGGCCGATGAGGATGGGGTACAAGGACCGGACGTTCATGGAGACTCCTGCGGGTCGAATATCCGGCCCTGTGTGCATAGACGTTGGAAGCGCATGCGGGGACGACGAATAAAACACCATAAAGAACAGTAGATAGATGGAACTATCCCACCCTAGCGACAAAAGCAAAGACGTCGCGAGAGTGGGGCACCCGGCTGCGCGATTTCGTCATCGTTCCGAGAAGGGGTGCGGGCGTGGACGCTCGCACGACAGCCGGTCTGGAGACCGGCGCTACCTCCCAAGCCGTTCCATGATCACGCGGCCGGCCACAGACTGCTGATTTAGGATTCCTTATAGCTTCCTCTGAAGCTAACTGGAGGTCTGCGCTTGGCTCGTAACCGTGTTCCAATTGCTGCTCTTTGTGCCGTTCTGCTTGCTTTCGCCGGTGGGCCTGCGTGGGGCTTCTCTCCGGCGGCGGCTTCGCTGCATGTTGCGCGGGGCCAGGAGAATGCTCCTGCCGAGGCACAACTGGAGGCGCTGAGCGGGGAGTACACGGACGCTGCCGACCCGGATACGCCGCTCAGCTTTTATGTTCAGGGCGGCAAGCTCGTTTACGAGCACGAGCGCCTTGTTCCCACTGAACTCAAGTCGGTGTCCGCCGTTGAGTTCGCCGTGCCCGACACCAAATTCACCCTCCGCTTTACTCTCGACGCTTCGGGCCGCGGAGCAACAGTGGCCTACTCCGACGGGCCGGACATCATCTATCGCCGCACGGGCGAGGCGGTGCATCATGTATTCCACGACTACCAGCGCAGCGAGGCCATGATTCCCATGCGCGACGGCGTGAAGCTGCATGTGGTGTATCTGAAGCCGGCGGACATCGGCGGGCCGCTGCCGTTTCTAATTCAGCGCACGCCGTATGGATGCGAGGGGACCAATCGCGCGTCGTTCTCAGGCGGCCGGCCGGAGCTGGCGCGCGATGGCTACATCTTCGTGTGCGGGGACATTCGCGGGCGCTTCAAGAGCGAGGGCGAATTTGTGATGATGCGGCCCTTGATCGATCATGGCGCTGACCATAGCGATCCGAAAGCTGTGGACGAGAGCACGGATGCATACGACACGGTGGCATGGCTGCTCCAGAACGTAGCGGGGAACAACGGGCGCGCGGGGTTCGTCGGCACCAGCTACCCCGGATTTCTAACCACGATGGCGGGGATCGATCCGCACCCGGCGGTGAAGGCGGTTTCGCCGCAGGCGCCGATGATCGACGTGTGGATGGGCGACGACTTCTTTCATAACGGCGCGTTCCGGCAGACGTATGGATACGACTATGCGTACGGGATGGAGACCAACAAGGAGATCGCGGAGGTGGACTACGGGAAGGACAAGGACGGCAAGCCGCGCGATGGGTTCGACTATTTTCTGGAGCGCGGCAGTTTTCAGGAGGATGTGAAGAAGTCGGGATCGAGGATGCTGCCTTCGTGGAAGCTGTTCCTGGAGCATCCGGCTTATGATTCGGTGTGGTCGTCGCGCGGGGTGGAGCAGCATTTGAACGCCGTGGCTGTACCGACGCTGACGGTGGGCGGCTACTACGACCAGGAGGATATGTTCGGGCCGCAGCTTGAGTACCGGAGCCTTGAGCCGCACGATACTCATCGCGAGAACTTTCTGGTGCTGGGGCCGTGGCGCCATGGATACTGGTCTTCGTCGTCGCGGCGCCTGGGCAATATCGACTACGGAGAGCCCATCGGGAAGGAGTTCCGCGCCCAGATTGAGGCGAAGTTTTTTGCGCACTATTTGAAGGACGCGCCGGGGACAAATACATCGGGATTCGACCTGGTAGACACAGCCAGCTTTCAAACGGGGTCGAACAAATGGATGCGGTACGCGCACTTTCCGCCCAAGGAGTCGCAGCCGACGAGCCTGCACCTGGCGGGGGATGGAAAGCTGACCTGGAGCGACTCGGCCACTGCGACAAAGACGAGTTATGAAAGCGATCCGGCCAACCCGGCGCCATACCGGCACAGACCGATTCAGCCGACCTATGGGCAGGGCTCGCAGTGGTTCGACTGGATGACCGAAGACCAGCGGTTTGCGTCCGGCCGGAAGGACGTGGCGGTGTGGCGTCTGCCGGTGTTGAAGAAAGACATGGTGCTGACGGGCGAAGTGGTGGCGGACATCTACGCCTCGACCAGCGGCACAGACAACGACATGGTGGTGAAGCTGATCGACGAGTATCCGGACGATGCCAGCGTTGCGGACCCTAAACTGCGCGGCTACCAGCTGATGACCAACGAGGAAATCTTCCGCGGGCGGTATCTGGAGGGGTTCGACAAACCGACGCCGCTGCGGGCTGGGTCAGTTCATGAGTACAAGTATTCGCTGCACAACGTGGACCACGTGTTCAAGGCGGGGCACACGGTGATGGTGGAGGTGCAGAGCACGTGGTTCCCGCTCTACGACCGCAATCCGCAGACGTTTGTGTCCAACATCATGACGGCCAGGCCGGAGGATTACAAGCCGGCGACGATTACGATTTATTCGGACCCGCAGCATGATTCCTCGCTGCAGGTGCCGCTCATGAATGCTTGCGATCAGGTTGAGTGCTTCTAGGAGCCTGCGATGCCGTTTGGCTCGCCGCGATAGCGTCCACGAACCATCTCGCTAACCAACTTTCCGGATTCAGCACTTCCGAGAAAATCAGCCTTGCGCCGATCCGTAGCCCGCTGTATGCTGGCCTTACTTTGCAGTGCAAAGTAAAAGGAGACGCCATGACCCTCTTTGATTTGCTCCTGATTCTCATCGTGCTTGGCACAGCAACTGCCTGCGTCGCTGTGGTCGTCGCCCTTGCCCTTCGCCGCTGGACTCTCGCCCGCAGGCTAGTCTTTGCGGTAGGGCTGGTCTGGTTCTTCTACTTGGGAGTTGGGACGCTGGTGGCTATCAAGACGCCCCAGCACATCGTGGCGCTTGGGGAGGACAGGTGCTTCGACGAAATGTGTTTCGCGGTGACCGGCTGGAATCGGACTCCTTCAACGAATGTGGGAAAATCCTTCTATATCGTCGACGTCCGCATTACGAACAGGTCGCGCCGCCGGGCTCAGCGGGAAATTGGCCGGAAGGGCGTGCTCATTGACCGATTCGGCCGGGTTTACGAGGTGTCAAAAGAGGGAACGCAGGCTAAGTCCGAGGTTGGTACCTCTCCCTACCCGGGCCTCGATGCGGAAGTTTCGCCTGGCCAAAGCCTAGAAACAAAGCTGGTTTTTGGGCTGCCCACGGATGTCGATTACCCGGGTTTTGCGCTGGATAGCGATTTGGCCTTGAATCCGGCACGAATCGTGATCGCCGACGAAGACCATTTTCTCCACTGGCCTACCGTGGTCCCGCTCGATTGACCGACTCATCCTCAATTCCAGCTGCGTGTGCACCCGTTGACAGGCTTTCCGCAGGATTTCCCGGTTTGGCTATTCAAACTTGACACAGGTTATGTGCGCACATATACTGTGTGAGTGAATATTACCCTCTCCATCGACGGGCAGCTTGTTGAGCGGGCGCGGGAGAAGCTTCGGGCCACCGGCAAGACAATCAACCAGGAGATCCGCGAGCATCTTGAGCACGTCGTGGGTGATGACGACTTGGAGCGCGATCTGGAATACCTGGAGCGTACCTCTGGATTGGGAAAGGCCGAGACCGGTTGGAAGTGGAACCGGGACGAGCTCTATGAGCGCCGGTAGATCGAGTTCCCAGGCGAGCCTGAAGAGCACAAATACGCCCTTGTCCAGGCTTGTGGGAGCAGTTGAGGCGGGCGAAGAGGTGGTCATCACCAGGTCTGGCCGACCCGTCACGCGATTCGAGCCGTTGCCGAAATCGCCACGCACATTTCTGGATACCAACGTCCTGGTTTATGGTGACGATGGCAAGGAATCGGCAAAACAGAAGACGGCGCTCGACCTTATCAGAGTGCATCGGGAACGCCGAACCGGGGTGGTATCGCTTCAAATCCTTCAGGAGTATTTTGTTGCGGCGACAAGGAAACTGAAGGTCGACGCGGAGATCGCGCGGAACAAGGTCGAGATTTATTCAAAATTCCACGTTGCCGAACCATCCGTAACTGACATTCTTGCGGCCATCGACCTGCATCGGCTCCGCGGCTTCTCTTACTACGACGCGCTGGTTTTGCGCATGGCCAAACAGTCTGGCTGTCGCATCCTGCTCTCTGAAGACATGCAGCATGGACAGGATGTCGACGGAGTGAGGATCGTCAATCCATTTCTATAAGGCAACGCCAGCGCGGCGGAGAATCCGGTTGGTCAGGTGCGGCATCAAAACATGGGGTTAGAATTAAAGCAGCGCTATGGTCCTTCACCAGCCCCTCCCGGCTCTCCTCTAGCGGCGCCCGCCGCCCACACCTGTTCTGCGCCTTCCTTTCACAATTTTCCTCAAACACTAAGATCCCGGAGGGGCCATGATTGACCGTTTGTTACAGATGGAGCAGCGCTACGACGAGTTGTCCACACAGCTCGGGCTTCCCGAGGTGATTACCGACCACGAGAAGTATCAGAAGGCGGGGCGGGCGCTGCGCGAGATTGAGCCGGCGGTCGAGAAGTTTCGCGAGCTGAAGCAGGTGCGGCAGGGGCTAGCGGAGGCGCGGGCGATGCTGGCGGAGAGCGACGCCGAGATGCACGCGATGGCCGAGGAGGAGATTGCCGCGCTGGCGCCGCGCGAGCCGGTGCTTGAAGAAGAAATCAAGGTGCTGCTACTGCCCAAGGATCCGAACGACGAGAAGAACGTGATTCTGGAAATTCGCGCGGGCACGGGCGGCGATGAGGCTTCGCTCTTTGCAGCCGAGATCTTCCGCATGTATACGCGCTTTGCCGAGCAGCACAAGTGGAAGGTCGAGGTGCTGTCGACGTCGGAGTCGGGCGTGGGCGGGTTCAAGGAAGTGATTGCGATTATCGAAGGCGAGCG